>Ga0116168_1001635_pt1 | contig 16243 bp, 12 predicted proteins | sample AD_UKC129_MetaG_FD_89795 | JGI IMG/M metagenome (GOLD analysis project Ga0116168, IMG submission 89795) | Active sludge microbial communities of municipal wastewater-treating anaerobic digesters from Canada - AD_UKC129_MetaG | ecosystem: Engineered > Bioreactor > Anaerobic > Digestate | place...
CCCTCAGGAATGTATTGACTGCGCCGTTTGTGTAGATGAATGCCCCGTTCGTGCTATCTATTCTATTGACGAGGTTCCGGAAGAATGGAAGGAATACATACCATTGAATGCAAAATACTCCAAAATCTGGCCTGTCATACGAAATAATAAACCCGTTTCTCCTGAATCAGAGAAATTCCGAACTGTAAAAAATAAACGGGAACTCTTTGACCCAACACCGGGAACAGGTAATTAGAAAACAAAGATATATAAAAAAGATAACAGAAGGAAAATCGTTATGAGAAAAGATAAAGAGCAAAAATATGTTTATTTTATTTCAAATACACATTGGGACCGTGAATGGCTTTACTCCTTTCAAGAAACAAGAATTCAACTTATTGATTTTTTTCAGCGACTATTGAATATCCTCGAAAAAAATAAAGATTATAACTCTTTTGTTCTGGATAGCCAAGTAGTACCTGTTGAGGATTATCTGGAAATTTTTCCCAACGACCGTGAACGAATAAAAAAGCAGGTAGAGGAAAGACGCTTACTTATAGGTCCGTGGTACACATGTCCGGAATGTTTTCAGGTTGGAAGTGAATCCATTATTCGGAACTTGCTCTATGGACATATTATTGCAAAACAGATGGGCGGCGTAATGAAAGTTGGACACACACCTTTTTCTTATGGTCAGATTTCACAACTACCCCAAATATACAAAGGCTTTGGAATTCATATTGCCCTTTTCTATCATGGTGTCAGCCATGATGAAGTTCCTAACGAATTCTGGTGGGAAGGTGCAGATGGCACAAAAATTTTAGCAAGCCAAATGAGTCGGCATGCACGATATAATTTCTACCATCAGGTATATCGCCCTGTTGTATACGGCATGGAACCTGATGAACGAAACTGGAACTGGAATAAGGGAGGAACACCGTTCCGTCTTGCTGATGAAAAAGCACAGTTTGAACATTATCTACTCTTACAACCTCCCAAAAACTTTGATGAAAAACAATTAAAGGAACGGGTAAAGAAGTTATTCAAATCAGAATGTGAAGTGGCAACTACACCGCATATTGCTTTTATGATGGGACACGATAGCAGTGTTCCCGATGAACTGGAAGTGTGTCTTGTCCATGAAACACAACAGGTTCTTGAAGGACATATCGTTAAGCACTCAAATTACCAAGATTATGCCGAAGAGGTTTTGAGGGAAGTTGAAAACATAAAACTTCCTGTATTACAAGGTGAACGACGAACACCAAAACCCATGCCCCGAATTTATCATCTCTATAGTGATGTGCTTTCCAGCAGGACGCGGATAAAACGAGAGAATTCCTATTCTGAACGCGATTTACAACGATTAGCCGAACCCATGTCCGTGCTGAGTGCTTGTATGGGCATGGAATACCCAAAGGATTTTATTGACCTTGCATGGAAAGAACTCTTGCGTTGTCATGCACATGATACAATATCCGGCTCGGGGGTAGATATTATTGAACAGGATACCTTACATCGCTTACGGCAAGTTCGAGAAATATCCCGAAGTGTTCTGCGGCGTGTCTTAGCCTTCTGTCAAAAAAGTATAGACTTTTCCAAAGAGGATAAGAATGCCATTCTCATTACAGTATATAATCCTTTACCAATGGAAAGAGAAGAAACTATTTCTACCGTTGTTGACCTCCCAGATACTATTCCCGCAGGTGAGTTTTGTCTTGAAAATATAGAAACAGGAGAAGAGGTCCCTCTGCAAATACACTCACAGGAACGGGCCAATGTAGTCATAACTCAGCCCGAAGATGCACGACACTCTATGAAAGTTCATAGATACCACACATCTTTCACTACCACGAAAGTGCCTCCATTAGGATATACCTCCTACCGAATTAAACACCATAAACCTTTCCTACAAGGAACACTTATCACGAGTGACCGTGTATTAGAAAATCAATATATGCGGGTGGCTATTCGGGATGACGGGACTTTTGATGTATTTCATAAACCTTCTGAAAAAATATATTGTGGATTAGGTTATCTTTTGGATGATGGAGAAGCGGGACACGCTTGGATGCATATACCTCCTGCCTATAATGAAGTTATTGATAGTCGTCCTTTCCCCAAAAAAATCTCACTTTTAGAAGACGGTCCTTTATCTGCCACATATAAAATTGAATACGAAATGATTATCCCCGGTCAATTAGTTTCTACAAATGAAGATTTAAATGACAGGCTGGATGGCGTCGGAAATAATTCAAAACGAAGTATTCGACAAGTATCTATCCCCATTCAAATGTTTATTACTTTACGAAATCAATCGCGTTCATTAGAATTGAAGGTAAAACTTATAAACAATGCCCGTGACCATCGTTTGCGAATAGCATTCCCATCTAATCTGGATACGGACATTGTTCGTGTTGAATCTGCTTTTGATATTGTAGAACGAGAAATCGTTCCCGGTCCCAATAACCCCTGGAAAAATACAAAATCCGTTACATTTCCCCAATACCGATTTGTAGATTTAGATGATACATGGGGCGGATTGGCTATTATAAATGATGGTTTAAAGGAATATGAAGTATCTCGTGATTTAACACGGACCGTGTTTATTACATTATTAAGAGCCTATACAGTCCACCTGGCAACCGTATCCAAACAATGGGAAACACACCCCGAAATGAACTTATCCCAATGCCCCGGAGAACATGAATTTAATTTCTGGATATATCCTCATGCGGGAGGCACAATGAAAGGAAATGTTGTTCAAGAAACAGAACGAATATACTCTCCCCTTATACCTGTCCAGTCCGGTGTTTCAAATGGAACTCAACCTCCAACAAAATCTCTTATTAAAATTCAGCCCGATACAATTATATTTTCTGCTCTTAAACTCGCTGAAGATAGACAGGGATATATATTGCGTGTATACAATTCTTCTAATGAACCGACGGCAGCCGTTCTGGAATTCGGCGAACCGTTAAAAGAGGTCTATGAAGTGAACTTTGAGGAAACTATTATTCAAAAACTGGAAATTTCACCTCAAAATACTGTGAAAATACAATGCAATGAAAAGAAAATTGTTACAATTAAGTTTCTCATCTAATTATTGCAATCTATATCTATACTCCAGAACAAAATGAAACCTATGGGATTGATAAGACATTTTCCCGAAAAACCGTAATGTAAATATTTGTTATATGTGCATCTTTAAAAGCTATAAATGATAGTAACTATCCAATGAAGAAGGATTATTTTTTACAAAAAGAGTATAAAAAATTGACAAAAAAATACGCAGTTTTTTGACTAAAGAAACACATCTCTTTCATGACATCTGTTATCAATAATTTACATAAAACCTGTTAAATTTTCCTTCTTTTTATAAATATCTTTCCTCCTTTGTAGGCTTACTCTAATTTTTCCTTTCTTGGTTTATCGGATTTAAAATGTCGAAAAACAAGTTTTTTTAACGCTGTGTATAAATCGGTTATTTGTCAAGAAATAAAAACACGAATTTTTGTCAATAATTTCTCAAAAATAATCTTAAGTCTTTGATATATAATAACATAAAGTCTTAACTCTTTTTTGACTATGTTGTGGAAATAGTATGTGAATAAGTTATGGAAAACTATTCAAATACCTTATAAATTGAGGGGAAAACGAATGTGGAAAATGATAATAAAATGTTATTTCTTTAAACAGAAATAGAGGAAGAAATTTCGATTGCAGAGGCATACCTCTGTAATATAGGTTCTATTACCTCAGTTGTAAATTCTACTACCTGTTCAGGGGCTCTACCCACAAAATCTTTTTCATCAAGACATGCATTGATTTCTTCTTCATTTAAAGGAAATTCTGGGTCTCGGGCAAGTTGTTGTAATAGGTTATTTTCTTTTCCTTCCATTTTTACCCATTCACCAGCAGCTTGTGCATGCTTACGAATAATTTCATGGAGTTTTTGACGGTCTCCACCTTTTTTTACACCTGCCATCAGAAGCGTTTCTGTTGCCATAAAGGGCAATTCCTCGCGAACATGCCTTTCAATTACCTTCGGGTAAACAACTGGATTTTCCATAATATTCAAATAAATATTCAGCATTCCATCTGTTGCCATAAAAGATTCGGGTATAATAATTCGCCGAATAGCGGAATCATCTAAGGTTCGCTCCATCCATTGGACAGCCGTTGTAAATTCGCTATAAATAGGGATACCCATTACAAATCGTGCTAAAGAACATGCTCGTTCTGCTCGCATGGGATTGCGTTTATAGGGCATAGCAGAGCTACCTACTTGCGATTGTTCAAAAGGTTCTTCCATTTCTTTCATATTTTGCAGCAAACGCAGGTCTGTTCCAAATTTATGCACGGACTCCCCAATACCTGCCAAAATCTGTAGAATTTGTGTATCTATTTTTCGGGTATAAGTTTGACCTGTTACGGGAAGTGTTTCGGTAAAGCCTAATTTTTCTGCTACCCGTTTGTCTAATTGTTTTACCTTTTCATGGTCACCATTAAAAAGAACTAAAAAAGACGCCTGTGTTCCTGTTGCCCCTTTTACCCCTCTACATTTAATTCTGGAAAGGAAATGTTCGATTTGTTGTAAATCAAGCACAAGGTCCTGAGCCCAGAGACATGCCCGTTTGCCCACAGTTACTAACTGTGCCGGCTGAAAATGAGTAAAACCTAAAGCGGGCATGTCTTTATATTTTATAGCAAAATCTCTTAATCTCTTTAACACCGCAACGATTTTATTCCTAATTAAAATAAGGGCTTCACGACACAGTATAAGGTCGGTATTATCCGTAACGAAACAACTGGTAGCCCCTAAATGAATAATTGGTTTAGCCTTAGGTGCTACATCACCATAGGCAAGGATATGAGCCATAACATCATGTCTTGTTTTCTCTTCATATTTTCGTGCCTGTTCAAAATCAATATCATCAAGATGATTTTTTAACTCTTCAATTTGTTCATCTGTAATATCCAGTCCCAATTCTTTTTCTGCTTCTGCAAGAGCAAGCCAACACCTTCTCCATGTGGAAAATTTCCTTTGTGGACTCCATAGAGCAATCATTTCTTTTGTAGCAAATCGTTCGACAAATGGACTGATATACTCGTTATAATCTTTCATACAAACACCCCTCTGGTTTCATTTAATAAAGATGTATATTACATTTACTTTGCAAAAACGGGACTATTCTGGATAGCAATATCAAAACCTTCCTCCGACGCCATTGCAGTAACAGCAGTAATAGGATGTGTTCGTTCCGCAAAAACTCCTCCTCCTAAAATAAAGGAACAGGCTTCATCCGCCGACATTGCAGGAAAAACACCACTATGACAAAAACTAATAAAGTTTTCCTCATAGGTTGCCACATAAAAGAAGCGTCCCGGTTTCAAATCCATGCGTCGGACCTCAAGCCCATCGGAACGAACCACACCTAACCAGCCCGAACCTTCAGCTTTATCAACAACTGCAACAATACGCGGCGTTGCATAATCATCTTTTTCAAAATCCAGTGCCATTAATGTCAATGCAATAGCATCTCGGGTAGGCATACCATTAATAATCTTTTCGGCAATCGGGTCTGTGTGACTTCCATTACTTAATACAGCCACTTCTCCTTCCAGAATACTTCTCAGACAATTGTATGAAATATAGGGATTTTTCTGAATATCCGTTTCATACCCTGCCATTGGAATAATGGATACTTTGTTGTTATTCAATACCGCTTGACGGTTCGGAAAAGAGCGACTGGATACACGATACATGGCACAAAGTCTACCATCTTCCGTTTGTGCCACAGAAACAATTCTTCCTATATACATAAATAAAAACCTTCCTTTAATCTGTAATAATTTTCCGCACAAATTGTAAAAAAATATAGTGAGACTTTTTATTATACAAATAATGAAACCTATTTACAACCTTGATACATTAAATAAATATATATCTTCTTTTTGTCGTTATAATATTATAAATTATAAATGTTTTTTTATTTTGTTAGAAATGAATTTTAGTAGAGTGATATAATAAAACAAAAAAGATAAAGAGATATGAGCATCAATCACGAAAATATAGTTCCTTTTAAGATGGTTACGCCTGAGCAAAAAATGGCTCTTCGGCAACGGGAGAAAACTGTCCCCCTAACAGAGTGGAGCGATGAGGATTTGATGCTTATTTTTGGCGAAGGGAACGAAGAGGCTTTCGGGGAGTTGGTTCGCCGATACGAACGAAGTATATTTAATTATATGTTTCGTATGGTTCATAACTGGCACATTGCAGAGGAACTCACTCAGGAAGTTTTCATGGCTATAGTGTCCAGTGCAGAACGATACCAGCCAACAGCAAAATTCAGCACTTATTTATATACCATTGCAAGTAATATTGTCTCAAAGGAATGGACTAAACAGAACCGAAAACCTCGATTTTTCAGCCTTTCCCAATGGTGGCATTCTTCAGATAATTCTAACGATGACCACGAATGGAATCCCGTAGAACACCATGCAGACCCACATCTGGATGTGTGGCGAGATACAAAATGCACAGAAATTTCAGAGGCAATTAATAAAGCATTGAAAAAAATTCCGGAACGGCAAAGAGAAGCCTTTGTTCTACGCCGTTTCCTGGAATTGCCTTATGAGGAAATTGCAAATATTCTGGATGTCCCATTAGGAACAGCAAAAACACGGGTCCTTCGTGCAGAAAGAGCATTGAGACCTTATTTAGAGCATTTTCGTGAATATTTGAACGAACAGTAGTTTTTTGCGAAACTTTGGGCGCAGGTTTCGGATTATACATAGTGTCAACAAAATAGTTTGGTGACAAAGAAAAACAGATAAAGATTACCATGTTATTAAAACATCCTACAAGAACACAATTAATTACTTATGCGGAGGCTTTAGTAGATGGCAGGGGACCTATTTTCTCAGGAATAGCCCGACATTTAACACAATGTCCTCAATGTTCCGCAGAAGTAGAAGCCATTTGTTCATCATTACGATTTCTAAATTCTGCACCTAAAATTGAACCGCCTAAAGAATTAGCCTTAGAAATTTTGAAAAGGGCTCGAGAACAAAAGAAAAAAATGGAACAAAACACATTACCCGTAAAAAAACATTCACGGGTATTGGTCACAGTTTGCGTATCCATCTGGTTAATGACCGCTTACATTCTTTTTGGGGTTTCTTACAATCCTACCTTATTTGATAATACAACAGGAAAAATGAGTATCACTGTTCAGATGGCATCTCCCAAAATGCAGACTCCTGTTGAAAAAAGCATGGAAAAAGATGTATGGCATGAGATTGAATTATTAGGGTCTGCCCTATCCCCTGTATTTAGAAACAATACCGGTTATTTCTCCCGCCAATTACGGTCTGTATCCATAATTGACCGAGAACTTGAATCGGCACAAACAGCACTGCGTAAAAATCCAAACTGCCCCCGTGCTAACGAAATCCTGCAAAAAGGTGTCCGTCAAAAAGCCGAATTATTACGCCAAATCTACCTTGAACGCGTGCTGTAAGAATATTTAGCGAAAAATATTCTTATTGTCTTACCTTCAAAAAGTTAGCACGAATCCAACCCTAGTTAAGGACAAGATGTAAAAAGGATATGACCACTAAAACAATTCCTCCTCCCTCATGAATAATTTCAAACATCTTGTGAGAAAGCGAGTGGTGAAAAAAACCCGAACATGCCTGGCTAATAAGCAATACCAGTAAAATTGGATTGATGATTTTCAATAGTAAGTTCTTGTTCATTTCCATTCCCTTTTATGTAAAATTTTAATAAAAAGTTTCCTTTATTAATATAACACTTTTCATAGTAAGAAGTTCCATGGATACACATAACCACAATGAGATAAAAAACTTGTATTTTAAACAACAAACTATAGTTTACAATATTTGAGTTTTATTATATAAAAATAGTATAATAAATCACCTGTTTTTTAACAGGATATTTTTTTCCGAAAGGAGTTTTTTAAATTATGGGTTATAAGTATTCAGAACTTAACGCAAAAGTGGATGAAATGGCAACACAGGCGTTGTCGCAATCATTAAAAGAAGAATTAAATTCTTTTTTGACAGAGCCCGATGTGGACCAATTTCTCCAGGAAGGAATGTTACGGTTTCAAGAAGGTGAGGTAGTAAAAGGGCAGGTAGTATCCATATTGGATGACCGTATTCTGGTAGACATCGGTTACAAAAGTGAGGGGGTCGTTAGAATAACAGACTTTCCCGACCGTTCCGAATTGAAAGAAGGAGCCTCTTTCGACTTCTACATCGAGGTCCCGGAAAATGAAGAAGGTATGCCTGTGTTATCAAAAACTAAGGCAGACCGTATCAAGAATTGGGAATATGTTCAGAAGGTATTTGAAGAAGAGGGTGTGATTGAGGGAACCGTTATTCGAAAAGTCAAAGGCGGATTAAAAGTAGACATTGGTGTTGATGCCTTTATGCCCGGAAGTCAGGTTAGCACAAGACCCATTGCTGACCTCGATGATTTTGTTGGAAAACGCTTAGAATTACGAATTCTCAGTATTAATCCCAAACGGCGTAATGTGGTGGTCAGTCATCGGAAACTTTTAGAAGAACGCAGAGAAGAAGAACGCAAACAATTGTTAGAAACTATCAAGGTAGGTGCTATTGTTCAAGGTGAAGTGAAGAATATTACAGACTTTGGCGCTTTCATTGATTTGGGCGGTTTGGACGGACTACTCCATGTTTCCGATATGACATGGGGAAGACCCAAAAATTCACATCAAATATTAAAGATTGGACAAAAGATTGATGTTAAGGTCCTTACTTATGACCCCGAGACACATCGGGTAAGTCTCGGATTAAAACAGAAAACACCCAATCCTTGGTTAACAGCACAAGAAAAATATCCTGTGGGTTCTATCGTTACAGGTACTGTAATAAGTCTCGCAGATTATGGCGCATTCATTCAGCTGGACGATGGACTTGAAGGAATGATACATATCAGCGAGATGAGCTGGACACGCAGGGTCAGACATCCGTCTGAAATATTAAATATCGGAGATGAAGTGCATGTTATGGTGCTTCATGTAGACCCCGAAGAGCAAAAGATATCCTTAGGATTAAAGCAAACACAACCCAATCCGTGGAAACTTATGGCAGAGAAATATCCCGAAGGTTCTGTGGTAAAAGGTCGTGTTCGTGCTTTAATGGACTACGGTGCATTTATTGAAATTGAAGAAGGTATTGATGGACTTCTGCATGTTGGTGATATTTCATGGACAAAGAAAATTACCAATCCAGCAGAAGTGTTAACCAAAGACCAGGAAATAGAAGTTAAAATATTGAGCATTGACCCTGAAATGGAAAAAATTAGTGTCGGCTTAAAGCAATTAGAACCTGACCCATGGCAGGAACTGGTCGAAGAAATGCCCATAGGCAAACATGTTGAAGTTGAAATAACAAAATTAGTCAGTTTCGGTGCCTTTGGTAAACTGGAAAATGGAATTGAAGGACTTATTCATTTAAGTGAAATGTCCTTAGAAAAAGTTCACCGTGCCGAAGAATTTCTCCATATTGGACAGAAAGTTATGGCTAAAATTATTAGCATAAGCCCGGTAGAGCGTAAGGTCGGATTAAGTATTCGAGAATATCAAAAAGACCTCGAAGGGGAAATCATGCAAACCCATACCGCCGGTGAGCCTGTGGATGTCGGTTCTATGCTAAAAGATGTTTTACCAACAGAACTTCTTCAACAAGGAAAATCTATCGAAGAAGTAGCTGAAGAATTAATTCATACAGAAGGGAAACCCTCCGAAGAAGAAAAGAAAGAATCCGTTTCAGAGGAGAACCCAGAGGTAGGTGTAGGTGAGGCGCCGGAATCTGCGGCGCCAGCGGAAGAACCTCCGCCTGCTGAATAAAATTACCTCACAAAAGTGCGGAGATTGAAAACTTCAGCGCCGCAGACATTCCTGTTCTGCGGCGCTTTGACTTTAAATTATCCACAGTTCCTAAATAAAAACTAACTTTTAATTGTTATAAATCATTAACCGTATAAAGAAGGAGTTTTACAATGGTTACAAAAAAACACGAATTAGCAGGTACAAAAATGAAGGGAGCCGAAATAATACTACAGGTGCTTGCAGATGAAGGGGTAAAGGTCATTTTCGGTTATAGCGGTGGGGCAATATTACCAACTTATGATGCGGTTTTTCGCTGGAATCGCTCTCATAAAGAACATCCCATACAGTTAATTGTGCCAGCAAATGAACAAGGAGCTGGCTTTATGGCTTCCGGTTATGCACGGGCTTCCGGTGAAGTAGGTGTTTTGTTAGTTACTTCCGGTCCTGGTGCCACCAATGCTACGACACCCATACGAGATGCTATGGCTGACTCTATACCGTTGGTTATGATTAGTGGGCAGGTGGCTCGTTCTGCAGTCGGAACAGATGCCTTTCAAGAAGCACCTGTATTCAATTTAATGTCCTCCTGTGCGAAACATGTATTTTTAGTGGAAAACCCGGAAGAATTAGAAGAAACTGTCAGAACGGCCTTTTACATTGCACGAACCGGCAGACCCGGTCCCGTGGTTATTGATGTTCCAAAGGATGTTCAGAATTATGAATGCGTTTTTAAAGGAAAAGGTTTACTCCCTCTTCATGGGTATCAAAGTCGCATGCAAAAAATTAATGACAATGAGATTACCCCCGATGAGGCAAAGGAATTCTTTACTTTACTAAAAGCATCAAAACGCCCTCTACTTTATGTCGGTGGTGGGATTATATCCAGTAATTCGTCACATATACTCCAAGAATTTGTTAATATGTTCCATATCCCGGTCGTAACCACAGTGATGGGTATTGGGGCTATGGACACTCATCACCCCCTTTGTCTGCACATGTTAGGTATGCATGGAACAGCCTATGCCAATTATGCGGTTATGGATTGCGACCTGCTCATCGCCGTGGGAACACGATTTGACGACCGTGTAGCAGGATTAGCCAGCGAATTTGCTCCAAACGCAAAAATTCTACATATTGATATTGATGCCGCAGAAATAGGTAAAGTAAAACCTGTGGTCTGGTCCCATGTAGGTGACGCAGGCAAAGCATTAAAATCGCTTATGCAATATGGGAAACATTTAACTTTGAAGCATGACGCATGGTTAAAACATGTACAGCAATTGAAAAAAGAATATCCATTAAACTATGACCGCAATGCCCAGAAAATTCAACCTCCAGAAGTCATAGAAGCCCTCAACGATATTCTAAAAGGAGAAGCCATTTTTACCACAGGCGTTGGACAACACCAAATGTTTGCAGCACAGTATCTCCATATCAAACATCCTCGAACCTATATAACCTCTGGGAGTATGGGAACTATGGGATTCGGACTACCTGCCGCCATAGGTGCGCAAGTAGCGAAACCAAATAAAATTGTCATTGACATTGATGGAGATGGAAGTTTGCGAATGAATTTCGGTGAAATGGAAACCTGTACAAATTACAACATACCCGTTAAAGTATTATTACTCAACAATCACGGCGATGGTATGGTCGTCCAATGGCAAACGCTATATTATGAAGGACGCTTTTCAGGTACTGACAAATCTCTTCATAAAAAGGATTTCGTCAAATCTGCCGAAGCAGACGGTTTCAAGTTCTCAAAGCGAGTTACCCATCGTGAAGAATTACATAAAACACTTGAAGAGTTTGTTAAATTTAATAATGGACCTGCTTTCCTTGAGGTCGTCGTGGACAAAAAGGCTCTCGTTTTCCCGATGGTCGGTCCCGGTATGGGATACAAAGACATGGTAACAGGACCATTCATCAAAGCGCGTGAAGTTCCTAAAATAGAAGAAGAACCTCCAGAACCATCAGACGCATTTGCCGAAGCATTTTAAAATTTACACAAAAATAAAAACTATTAACGAACAGGGACAAACATCCATTTGTCCCTGTTTCTTATTTTGTCAATTCTATTTACCCATAACAAGATATTAACACCACAAAAACCCTTCCCACTCCCCAACAGACAAATTAAACAAAAAACTTTTAGACATACTGAACAGATTTATGTGCCTATCTTAAATGCAACAAATGTATAGAAAGTGGAACCCCAGTACAATAAATTTATAGTTTTATATAATGGTCTAATATAAAATCGGAGGTGAAATGATGTTATCATTATATTTTTTTTGTCTTTTACATGCAGGCACTTTTTTGTCTTTTACCTGTGAACATACACAAAATTAAAATACTATTCAGGCAACAGTAGAAAATATAAAAGGAAGAGTAGAACAGTTTCATTCTGTGTGGTGCAAAGGCCATGAATATTTCCATCTCATACCCTTAAACAGTAAAGTATATGCAATATTAGAGAATTCCCCTGATATGGGTTTAGAAATAGAAAATACTCATGATTTCAAAATTGCATTTACATGCGATAAGAAAAAATTTTTTTACACACGATTTAATGAAAATACAATAAAACCCAAATCATCCGAACTTAGAATTCTAATGGGATTAGAAAAAGGAGAACATCCGTCACCACCTCAAAAGACAATAGAACAAACAGCATCTTCTCCTTTCCTGGATAAGATTAAAAGTGCTCTTGAAGAGAAGAGCAAAAAATTATATCAACAAAACATTGAATAACAACCTCGTAATAATTATGTAATTTTTAATACTGCAGGGTATTTGAAAAATGGGGTTTCCACAGTTCTTCAAATTTCTGAAGATAAAACAAAGGTTTACTATGATACCAATACTTCTATTTCTTCATTAGGAACTATCTACATAACCCCTCTAAACATAGTGGGTAGAGTAGGTCGGGGGAGCGAAGATGGTCAAACGAACACCTGGGGAATAAGTATATCCGAATTTTTGGACTTACCCGGACCTTCCCACCTCCATCAGGAAGGAGAATTTACTATTCTATGGCATCGAGCAGATTATTATGATAATTTCTTAGAAAAAAAATCCCTTTAAGTCTGGACATCTGGATAGATAATAACGGGGATATTCGCAGAATTGATTATGTGGAATATTATGGTTGGATATGGAGTCAAGAGGAATTCCAAAAGGCAGGATATAGCGGTGAAATCAATTGCATGTATCCAAAATGGATAGAGAGAAATTATTTTTTTAATGATTATATACAGACAAAAGAAAAAGTTAGATTCCCATTGTCCGCCAGAGAGGAAATATACAATATAGATACTACAATTCCTGAAGGACTTTAGTTTGCAATTAATGTGAGGAAAGGGAAATATTTCCGTGAACAATTTTTAATAAATCGATGTTTTATGCCTTTTACCATAGATACTTATAAGGAGATTTCTATAAATCCTCAGAGTCTTCTTATTAACGGAACTATTTCGGAAGAAGTTTTTACTCCACCTCCTGAAACACCTCGAGAACAAATAACTAATAAAATAAAAACCTTTTTTCATTCGCCCCATATAAAAGTTGTTGTATTTATCGGAGTAGAAATCGCATTCGTTTTGTTATTAATCTACTTAACTCATCGCTATTGGGGTTGGAGTTTCTTCTGACGAAATGTCAAACTATACTATGATACTTTTAATACAAGAAAAATACTACGACCGAATATAGATTAAGAATGTTAGTTTAAAACGGAAGTAAAAAAATGTTTTCTTTTGGGAAAAACATAAAATTTTCTGCATATAAATATTTTGTCCCCCTCTTATTTCTTATTAACAAATCATTTAAAAAATTTTTTCCAAAAAGCTTGACATAAGAAAAAAAATGCTAAACTATATTTATTGGGAAATTGAATAATAAAGTAGTAGTAACCCACAAACAAAAACTTCCACCCAAAAGGAGAACACATCATAAAACTCACATTTACCTTCAAAAAATTGATAAATTCTTATCCTATTACCCTGATTTTTATCCTGCTTTTGTTCAGTGGCATCACGGCCATTTTTATCCAATCTCATGTCTACGCTATGTCACAAAAAGATAACACATCCGGCTGTGATTGTAAACCAACCGGGACATGTCCAACATCACCACCCAATGATTATTTGTTATGTAACCAATCTGCTTCTTTAGAATGTAGTTGTGAACATACCCTTCCAATAATATATTGTCCTAATACTACAAATATATATGAATGTGTTGGAGCAAAAGGTTGTGGGAATCCATGTGTCCCTGCAGATTGTCCTGGATGTCCTTCTTGTGGTTGTATATGTTCAGGATCTGGATGTGTAATTATGTCAATAGAGGCTGGGAATTCTTGTTATTATCCTAACTGTAATATGTGCAAGATTAAAAAGATAGTAGTATTATAATTAGATGAAAAACAAAAATTATCAGACCAATAAAGGGATTAGGTATGGAATTGTGTGTAGGTATTATGATATTTATTTTTACTGCTTTGGATTATCAATGCCCACACTCATTAGATCCAAAAGAGTTAGAGAATATTATCAATTTAATTAAAGAAAGGACAAATTCTTATAGTAGTATTTGGTGTAAGGGAAAAGGTTATCTCTATTCAAAAACTGTTAAAGAAGGTAAGATAGAATGGGAAACAGAACAAGAAGAATATTTCGAAATCGCATTCACATGTGATAAAAAAAATTTTTTTCTCACCTTTTACGACCAAAAAATATTATATGATTCTGTACTTTCCCCCAAGCAGGTAAAAATCTCTTCTCCTTCTAATGAAGGATATCCTCAAACTTTGTTAGATACAGTTAAACAAAAAATCGAGCAAAAAGCATTTGAAAATTATCAAAATACAAATCATTTAAAAGACACCGTAGAACCAAAAATATCTAAAATTAATTCAGCTTCATACATGAAAAATGGCAAAACATGGTTTTTAAATATTACAGAAGATAAACAAAAAGCTTATAAAGATCCTGCTCTTCCTGAAACAGATTTTATTCCTTGCTCCCAGATTAGTCCGCTAAACATGGTAGGAAGAGTAGGAGAAGGCACAGAAGATAATTTCATAAGCACCTGGGGAATTAGTCTTTCTGAATTTTTAGATTTACCAGGTCCATTTCATTTGCATCATGAAGGAGATTTTACCGTCTTATGGCATAAAACGGAATATTATGAAGATGCATTTAAAAAGAAAGTCCCTCTAAGTTTAGATATATGGATTGATGATAAGGGAGATATACGCCGTATAGACTATGTTGAATATTATGGAAGAACCTGGGATTTGAATACATTTAAAAAATACAAATTAGACATGATTGTAAACTGCATGAGTCCTAAATGGATTGAAAAAACTTATTTCTTCGATGACTATATAGAAGTCAAAGAAAACATTCGTTTCCCCTTAAAAGCAAGAGAAGAAGTATATTCCTTAGATACTACTACTCCCGAAGGCTTGCAATTAAGGACAAGTCTTAAAAGCGGAAAAATTACAAAAGATGAATATATGTTACAACAATGTTTTTCTCCTATAGATGTAACTACACTCTATAAACTTGAAATAATCCCAGAAAGTTTAAAAATAAATGAAATTATACCCGATGAAATATTTACTCCACCACCCATTATGAAGGGGATCTTCAACCCTAAGGATTTTGAAAAAAGTAATCAAATTTTTCTTTTCTCATCTAAATCACCAGTAATCTATATTGTAACTGGAGTTGTAATACTTTTATTAATCATGTACATAACCTATCGTTACCTTGGTTGGAGTTTCTTCTGAGAAACATGAATTATATTACGCTACTTTTACCCAAAAAAATTTATTGTAACAAAATATTGATTATAATTTTTTAATAAAAAACGGAAGTAAAAAATGTTTCCTTCTATTTTTCTTTTTAGATATGAAATAAATTTATATAACATTTTCAATTTTTTAGCAGTGTTGATGGTAATTGTGTTGGGGTTGAGGTGGAACTATAGACACAGGGAAAGATACCCGATGGGAATAGGAATCCTGCTATGCGTTGCCCCATTCGCATTTATCCTCGGTCGAGTGTTTTTCTACCTCTTCCTTGCGTGTCCCTCTTCAAAGATAAATTTCTTTAACTTAGAAAGAGGCGGAAGTATGTTTTTAGGAGCATTTACAGGGGGGATTTTTGGAGCATGGATGTATATGGAATGGAAGAAAATTCCAAAAATTGCAGATCTGGAAATATTTATTCATTATATGCCTATTGGAGGAATTTTTGGCAGGTTGGGTTGTTTCTGTGAAGGCTGTTGTTATGGAACGATTACTGATTCTATTTTCGGTTTGCGTTTTCCGATGGGCAGTCCTGCGTGGTCTGAACATGTATCGCGGCAAC
>Ga0116168_1001644_pt1 | contig 16149 bp, 16 predicted proteins | sample AD_UKC129_MetaG_FD_89795 | JGI IMG/M metagenome (GOLD analysis project Ga0116168, IMG submission 89795) | Active sludge microbial communities of municipal wastewater-treating anaerobic digesters from Canada - AD_UKC129_MetaG | ecosystem: Engineered > Bioreactor > Anaerobic > Digestate | place...
ACCCTCTTCCTTTATTTTTCATTTTCTTTATTCCAAGCTCTCCAGGTGGCAGAATAGACAGGCAATCTGCGAGAAAGGAGAAAAAATACTTTTTCCTTCAAAACCTGGCGGTAAGCCTCCTCCCAATCTTTTTTAGCTATTTCTCTTATCCGATTAGCTACAGGAAATTCCCGACCGGCCTCACAAAAATCGGCGATGAACAAAATTTTATCAAATTTGGACATCACCTCGCAGGACGTAGCATGCCAGCATATAGCATGCCAGATCTGATAGTCTTTAATTCCAAACTCCCTCTCCACTACTGCAGGTCCTGCTAAAGCATGAAAAATAGCAGGGATAGAATAGACTTCCTTTCCCAGATAAGAAGGTAAAAGAGGGAGTAACTCCTCAGGAGGTAAATCTCGAGCACAGTCATGCAAAAGACCAGCAAGATAAAGTTTATCTTCCCTTTCTCCCCAGCAGGAAGCCAAATGTTGAGCTTCATCTGCTACTCTCAAACAGTGATAAAATCGGGTTTCAGTGAGCATATTTTTCAAAATAGAGATTATTTGATATTTATTTTCTATACAGTTCATTTTTGTAAATATAATTTTCCACCGCTTCTGGTACTAAATATTTGATTGATTCGCCTCTTTTAACTCTCCACCGTATCTCCGAAGAAGAAATAGCTAAAGCAGAAACCTCGATAGTTTTTACTCTCCCTCGATATCTATTTTCTACCCCTACCAATCGATATCCAGGACGAGAAGCAGCTACAAAGGTGCACAACTTTAACAATTCTTCAGGATTGTTCCAGCTGGAAATTTGAGAAAAAGCATCGGCGCCGGTTATGAAAAAAATCTCTGTTTCCTCTCCCCATAGATTCTTAAAATAACGAACCGTATCTATAGAATAAGAAGGACCAGATCTCTCTATCTCAGCCCGAGAAACCTGAAAATAAGGATTGGTAATAGTGGCTAAAACGGCCATAAGGTAGCGATGTTCGGGGTTGCTTATCTCTTGCCCTATTTTGTGAGGAGGACGAGCAGAAGGAACAAAAACTACTTCTTCCAGGCCAAAGTAGTCTCTTACCTCCTCTGCGGTTACCAGATGACCATAATGGATAGGGTCGAAAGTTCCTCCCATAATTCCTTTTTTAGGCGTAAAACATCACTCCCGTATCTGTCCTGTTCCCCAGACCATATATTTGACAGTAGTAAGCTCCCTCAACCCCATAGGACCTCGAGCATGAAGTTTTTGAGTACTTATACCCATCTCGGCTCCCATTCCAAACTCTCCTCCATCGGTAAAACGAGTAGAAGCATTGACATAAACTGCCGCAGCATCAACTTCTTCTAAAAACTTCCTTGCTGCTGCATAATTCTGAGTAACAATGGCTTCAGAGTGATGAGAACCATACTGGTTGACGTGGTTTATAGCTTCTTCTATCCCTCCCACCACTTTAACTGCTAAAATCAAATCCAGATATTCAGTATACCAATCTTCCTCAGTCGCCAATGGGATGTCTTCTACTAACTCTCTCGTTTTTTCGCATCCTCTTATCTCTACTCCCTTTTTCTTCAAAGTACAGAGTAGAGAAGGAAGAAATTGAGAAGCAATTTCTTCATCCACTAAAAGAGTTTCACAGGCGTTACACACACTAGGGCGTTGAATTTTAGCATTAATGACTATTTTTTCTGCCATTTCCCAATCAGCGCTTCCATCTACATAAATATGACAATTTCCCACTCCCGTTTCTATTACCGGAATTTGAGAGTTTTCTACCACCGACTTTATTAAACCAGCTCCCCCCCGGGGGATAACCACGTCTACATAATCCCGGAGAGTTAAAAGTTCTTGTACCTCTTCATGACTCTCGCACCTCAACAAATTAACCGCCTCCGGTGGAAACCCACACTGAGACAAAGCTTGTTTGGTTTTATCTATCAGCACTCGATTTGAATGAACAGCTGAGCTACTACCCCGAAGAAGGAGAGCATTACCTGATTTTATGCCCAAAGCCACACTGTCTATCGTTACATTAGGGCGAGCTTCATAGATAATAGCTACCACTCCCAGAGGTACTCTCACCTTGGTAATCAAAAGGCCATTGGGCCTTTTACATCCTTCTATCACCTCTCCCACCGGGTCAGGAAGATTGGCTACTTCCCGCAGGCCAGAAGCCATAGCTTGTATGCGAGAAGAAGAGAGCTCCAGGCGATCCAGAAGGGAGGACTGCATCCCCATATCTTTAGCTCTTCCTAAATCTCTCCTATTTTCCTTTTTTATTTCTTCTTCATATCTTTCTAAGTTATCAGCCAATTGTAAAAGAAATTGATTCTTATGGAAAGAAGAAACATTAGCCAGAAAATAAGAAGCTTGTTTGGTTTTCCGGGCCATATCTTTCACATTTTCTCTCATATCACTCTCCCCCCAGAAGCACTAAATTATCAGCATGGACCACTTCTTCGTCAAAATCTTTCCCCCCCAAAACTTCCCTCACCTCTTCGGTGTGTAAACCCAGTATTTTCTGTAGCTCTTCCGATGAGTAATTAGTTATACCTCGCCCTACCAGCTCTCCAGAAGGACCTAAAATTTCTACACAATCTCCCAAATCAAAGTTCCCCTCCACCCCCTTCACTCCCGCAGGAAGAAGGCTCTTTTGAGCTAAAAGAGCTTCCTTGGCTCCTTCATCTATCACAACACTGCCTCGAGGTATCATAGCAAAGGCAATCCATCTCTTTCTTCCGGGAAGGCGTTTTTCTTCCGGCCAAAAGAAGGTACCCCGTCTCTTTCCCTCTCCAATTTCTTGCAAAATTGAAAAATTTTTACCGGAAGCCACTATCACTCCTATACCGGAGAGAGTAGCCATTCGGGCGGCTATTATTTTACTCTTCATCCCCCCCGTAGAAAAGGGATTGCCCCTACCCCCTGCCATTTCTTCTATTCTCCTGTCAACCTTTTCTACTTCCTCCACTAAAGAGGCCTGAGGTAAAAGGCGAGGGTCAGCAGTAAAGAGGCCTTCTATATCGGAGAGAATCACCAAAAGGTCTGCCCCTACTAAGGAAGCCACCAGAGCAGAAAGACGATCATTGTCACCAAACTTGATTTCCTCTACTGCCACTGAGTCATTTTCATTAACCACAGGAAGAACTCCCAAATGGATGAGAGCCTCGAAAGTATTGCGAGCATTTAAATATTTAACTCGATTATTAGTATCCTCAGGTGCCAGGAGTATTTGAGCTACCTGTATTCCCAGGGGAGAGAAAGCCTCGCGGTAAGCCTGCATTAAAACGCTTTGCCCGATAGCCGCCATAGCTTGTTTAAAGGGAATACCTCCTTGCTTCTTAGTAAGACCCATAACACTCATTCCACAGGCTACTGCTCCTGAGGAAACCAGAATAACTTTTTTTCCTTTTTCTTTTAAGCAGGCTATATTATGAGCTAATTCTCTAATTTTATCTAATTGTAAAGTCCCCTCCTCCACAAGAAGCGAGGAACCCACTTTTATCACTATTAAAGTACTGTTTTTTTGAAATTCTTCTCTATTCATCAGCCTCAAAGTAAAGCCTTTTTCCTTTCCAAACCAGCCTTCTTTCCCCTACCTCTATTATGCTGGAAGATTTTAAAGATAATAAATAACGCTTAAATCCTGATTTTTCCAATTCCCGATTTAAGAACTCCTCTTCCTCTCCAGGATGGAAGTCTGCTTCCTGGAGCAACTTCTCTAAATAAGTAGAAGAAAAACGATAAATCACTGGAGAAAGATCTTTTGTTCTTATTTCTTCTTGCCTTACTATTGTTTCTTCTTTCCGTCTTTCCTCTTTTAATATTTCCCTTATCCTCTCAAGAAGTTCACTCACTCCCTCTCCTGAGAGAGCTGATATTCCCCATCCCTCTATTTTCTCTCTTTCTAAAATAGTTTTAAAGCTATCCCAGTTTTCTCGAGCTTCAGGAAGGTCTAATTTATTAGCCACCACTAGAAATGGTTTATTCCCCACGAGGGAATTATATTTTTTCAACTCTTCTCCTAAAATCTTTAAATCTTCTTCAGGATTAGTTCCCGAAAAAGGAGAAGATAAATCAATTACATATAAAAGGAGAAAGGCCCTCTCTACATGGCGAAGAAATTTATTTCCCAATCCTCTTCCCTCACTTGCTCCCTCGACAATTGCCGGAGTATCCAGCAGAACAAATTTTTCTTCGCCTTCACCCACCGTTCCCAAAAGGGGCGCTTTGCTCGAAAAAGGATAAGGAGCTATAGGAGGCCTGGCTTTGCTTACTCGAGAAAGGAGGGTAGACTTGCCCGCATTGGGTAATCCCACCAAACCAACATCGACCAAAAGTTTCAATTCCAGGCGAAGCTCTCGTTCTTCTCCTTCTTCTCCCTGTTGCGCCATTCGGGGAGTTCGATTGTCAGGAGAAGCAAAAGAAACATTCCCTTTCCCCCCTTTCCCCCCTCGGGCAACCATTACCTCCATTCCCGGATAAAGAAGGTCGGCAATTAACTCTCCGGTCTGGTTATCAAAAACCTGTGTCCCGAGAGGAACCTCGATTACTAAATCTTCGCCTTTCTTGCCCCCTTGTTTTTTCCCTTTACCTCCCTCACCACGAGAAGCCTGATACAGGAGGGGAAACGTTAAATCTCGAAGAGTATCCTTGTCGGGTGAGGCACGGAGAAAAACTCTTCCTCCTTCTCCTCCTCTTCCCCCATCTGGCCCCCCCCGGGGAACATATTTCTCTCGACGAAAGCTAATCGCTCCATCTCCTCCCCTACCTCCTTGCACTTTAACAACTACTTTGTCTACCAACAACTACTTTCCTCACTTTTAATTATTCTGAAAAAACGGAAACCTGTTTTCTATTTTTCCTATCTTCAAAAACCACATATCCATCACAGAGGGCAAAAAGGGTATCATCCTTTCCTCTACCTACATTAACTCCGGGATGTATCCTGGTACCTCGCTGGCGAACAATGATCCCCCCTGCTCTGACAAATTGTCCACCATACACTTTTACTCCCAGACGTTTGGAATTACTATCCCTACCGTTACGTGCACTTCCTCCCGCCTTTTTACGAGCCATGGTTTCACTCTCCTTCTATTTTTTCAATACTCACTAAAGTAAGAGGCTGGCGATGACCAGTTTTTTTCCGATAATTCACCTTAGGCTTATATTTAAACACCACTACTTTTTTGTCCTTCCCTTTCTTAACCACTCTTCCGGTCACCTTTGCTCCCTCAAGATAAGGCCTTCCCACCTTCACTTCCTCGTCTTTTTTCCACATAAGAACTCGGTCAAAAACTACTTCTTCCTCTTCTTGAGGTAGCCAGCCATTTAACTTAATTATACTCCCTTCTTGTACCAGGTACTGTTTTCCCTGGGCTTCAATAATAGCAAACATGATTTCTCACCTCCCTAAAGAACGGTAAAGAATTTACCACAGAAACCAGAATTTAGTCAAATAACTTTCTCCATTTTTTCTCGAATTTCCTCGCTACCCACTCCAATAATGTTGTATCGGCGAGGGGGGAGGGATGAATCTACCTTCCACAATATTTCCTTACCATATAATTTTTTTAAGTTATCCAGGAATTTCTGCCCTTCTCCCCGGAGATACGCCCCCAATTCTTCCCCCACTGAAAATGCCACCGTAGAAGAAGAAGTATTACTGCATATCCCTTCTAATTTTCGCAAAAAGTTAACCGCTGTAGTTTCTAAAGACAACACTTTCCCCTCTCCTTCGCAGAAAGAACAAGGTTCTCGTAAGAAAAAATCTATCTCTGTTCTTAATCTTTTTCTGGTCATTTCTACTAATCCTAATTCGCTCATCTCTACTACCGTAGAGCGGCTTCTATCCTTTAACAGAGCTTCTTCCAATTTTCTCACTACCTGTCGGCGGTGTTCCCTCTTTTCCATATCAATAAAATCAATCAGGATTATACCTCCTATATCTCGTAATCTCACCTGACGAGCAATTTCTTCTGCTGCCTCCATATTGGTTCTAAAAATGGTCTCTTGTAAATCACCTTTTCCCACAAACTTACCAGTGTTCACATCCACAACGGTCATAGCTTCAGTGCGATCAAAAACTAAATATCCTCCGCTTTTCAACCACACTCTTCGACTCAGAGCTTTCTCTATCTCCCGGTTAAGTCCAAAGTGCTCGAATATATTTTCCCGACTTTCAAAAAGCTTAACTCGGTTACTTAAAGAAGGAGCGATAGAATCCACAAAGTCCTTTAGCTTCTGGTAGCCAAAAAAGGAATTAATCCACACACTCTCTACTTCCTCATCCATCACGTCCCGAACTAAAGTATAGATGAGGCTGGCTTCTTCGTAGAGAGGACAAGGAGCGGACATAATTTCGGCTTTTTTTAAAATTCTATCCCACAATCGAAGTAAACTATCTATATCTTCTTTTAGCTCCTCTGGTTTTCTCCCCTCTGCTGCTGTCCGGGCTATTATACCTACGCCCACCGGCCTCAACCCTTCCAGCACTTTCTTCAGTCTCTCCCGCTCTTCTACCGATCCTATTCGGTGAGAAATCCCTACTGTATCTATACCAGGCATTAAAACCACATATCTCCCGGGCAGAGAAATTTTAGTGCTTATCCGTGCACCTTTGGTTCCCATTGGTTCTTTAGTTACCTGTACTACTATCTCCTCACCAGGACGCACCAGCTCTTCCACTCTTTGCGCTTTATTTTTATCATCTAAAAGCATATCGCCAATGAAAAGAAAAGCATTCTTATCTAAACCAATATTCACAAAAGCAGATTGAATGCCAGGAAGAACGTTTTCTACCACTCCTTTAAAGATATTACCGACCAAGCGAGATTGAGTAGCCCGATCGAAAAAAAACTCTACTACTTTTCCCTCCTCCAAGAGAGCTGCTCTGGTTTCTATCTCCGACATATCAATTACGATTTCTTTTTTCAACTATCTAACCTCCGTTCTACCATAAAACCTGTTCTTTAACTATTCTCGCAGGGTCTTCACCCCACTCTTTTTCTAGTATTTCTGCCCATTTTCCAGGGCTATATAATATTTTCTCCTCTTTAAAAAGGAATAACACCACCAAGAATTCCCCAACTCTCTCTCTTTTTTCTTCCTCTACCCCTTTCTCCCCAGGTGATAGGTTGGCTCTCTCCTTTATTGAGTAAGGAAAGTAATAAGAGTAACGCACTCCCTTAATAGATTGATTAATAGAGGGGAAGGATAGGGGAAGAGAGCTTACCTCTTCAATTTTCAGTTCCGGAAGCACTTCTTTATTTAAAGCATTTGATATTTCTTCTGGAGATAACTTCTGAGTGAGAAAAACATCCCAGTATTCTGCCCTGCTTTCCACTCCTAAAGGTAGTGCCGGACCAAAAGAGAGAAGAGGACGAGGATTAAAACCTTGAGAATAAGCAATCGGAAGTCCTGCTCGGCGAAGAGCTCTACCCCATAGACGATTTAAGTCTAACTGGGAAATAAAATGAAAAGGAGCCATTTTTTGATGTTTCACCCGATACCGAAATCTGTCCATATCAGCAAACCCCGCAATTATAACACCTTTCCTCCTCTTGGCAGGGAAGAGTTATTTTCCCTTCCATAGACAACTGATATTCCTTCCATAGAAATTCTTTACTCACTCCTGAGGAGAGATGTTCCCAGGGAAAAGTTTCTTCTCTTTCTCGCTCTCGGTGAGTATAAAAATCCAGATCTAATCCCTCCTCTTCAAATCCTTCTCTCCAGCGAGAAAGAGAAAAGAATTCTCTCCAGTTGTCCATTACCCCCCCTTTTTGATACACTCGTTCAACAACTGAAGAAACTCGCCGATCTCCTCGACTCAGTGCTCCTTCTATCAGGTTCGCCTCAAAGTCTGACCAATTATAACGAACTTGACGACCCAGAGGACGAAGAAGAGAACGAAGGATAGCCATTTTCTCTTCTAAAGATTCTATTTTTTCCTGCTTCACCCACTGAAAGGGAGTATGGGGTTTAGGAATAAAAGCAGAAATACCAAGATGCACCCCTTTTTTCTTCCCCCGGCTCAAAACCTCTCTCACTAAGTTAGCAATATCTCTTATATCTTCTTCTCTTTCCCCCGGAAGACCAATCATAAAGTAGAGTTTCACTTCCTTCCATCCCAGAGAAAAGGTTTTTTCCACTGTCCGAAAGATATCCTCATCGGTTAAACCCTTATTGATTGCTCGCCGCAGTCTTTCACTACCAGCTTCAGGAGCAAAAGTTAACCCACTACGACGCACTTCCTGCAAAGACTGAGCTACTTCCACTGAAAAAGCATCCATCCGCAGCGAGGGAAGAGAAACATTTACTCTATCCTCCTTTAATCTAAAAGACAATTCCCTGATTAGATATTCGATATTTGAATAATCGGTGCTGCTTAAAGAAAGGAGAGAAATTTCCTCATACCCGGTACTTTTTACCAGTTTTTCTGCTAATTCTATCACTTTCTCCGGGGAGCGCTCCCGGTGAGGACGATAAATCATTCCCGCCTGGCAGAAACGACAACCTCGAGTACAACCTCGGGCGATCTCCAGAGGAATTCGGTCGTGAACAATATTAAGGTAAGGAACTATAATTTCTTGAGGATAAGAAGCACTGTCAAGATCTCTTACCCATCTTTTCCTCACCACCCGAGGAGGGGAAATATCTTTTATTTTCCCATCAGAATGGTAAGAAACTGAATAAAGGAGGGGAACATAACAACCCTCTATTTTAGCCAGCTCTGATAAAACTTTTTCTCGTTTCTCGCCTTTCATAGCTTTTAATACTTCTACCATTTCTACTATAGCTTCCTCTCCTTCTCCGAGCAAAAAAACATCAAAAAAAGGAGATAGGGGTTCGGGATTAAAGGCACAAGGTCCTCCTCCCAAAATTAGAGGAAATTCTTCTCCTCGCTCTTCGCTGCGGAGGGGGATGCCAGCCAAATCGAGAAGATATAAAACATTGGTATAGTTCAGCTCATGTTGTAAGCTTATTCCCACTGCATCAAAATTACGAAGAGGAATTTTACTTTCTAAAGAGTAAAGAGGAATGTTTTTTTTCTTCATCATGTTCCCCATATCCGGCCAGGGAGCAAAAGCTCTCTCTGCTCTAACTCCGGGAAGAGAATTAAGAATATGGTAAAGGATTTTTAATCCCAAGTGGGACATTCCTATTTCATAAAGGTCAGGAAAGGCTAAAGCTATAGAAAGTTCAATTGCCTCCTTTTCTTTCACAGTAATATTCCATTCTCTCCCTATATAGCGTGCGGGTCTGCTGACCGAGAGCATCTCTTTCCGGGATAATGCCTTTTCTAAATTTACAACTTCCAATTTTCCCAACCTTCGCTTTTGCTGATGTTATATACTATACCAGCCGAGGCTAAATTCACTATTAGCGAACTTCCTCCATAGCTTACAAAAGGTAAAGCAATTCCGGTAACCGGCATAATTCCTAAATTTACACCTATATTCACTGTCCACTGAAAAAGTAAACTTATTCCCAAAATAGAGGCTAAAATCTTCCCTTCTAAGTCAGGAGATCGAGCAGCCACAACTAAAAAAAGATAGGACAGAGCTCCCAACAAACCTATGATTAACATCCCTCCTAAAAATCCAAGCTGTTCACACCAGGAAGCAAAAATAAAGTCAGTGTGTCGGGCAGGCAAGAAATATAATTGACTCTGCGTACCAGAAAGCCAACCTTGACCGGTAAAACCCCCTGCTCCAATGGCAATCTGGGATTGCAAAATATGGTATCCACTGCCTAAGGGATCTTTTTCGGGATTGATAAAGGAGAGCAATCTATCTTTTTGATAATCCTCTAAGAAGAACCAGGAAAGAGGTAAAAGCCCTCCTCCTATTCCTCCTATTACCGCCCATTTCTTAGCACTAAAACCACAAACAAAAAGTACTCCCAACCAAGTAACTAGCAAAACCAGAGAAGATCCCAGATCTGGTTCTTTTAAAATGAGCATAAAAGGGATGAAAGAAAGTATCCCGCTTTTGATGAGAAGGGGCCAAAAATCAAAGTTTTCTCTTTGCCCAGAAAAATAATGAGCCAGAAATAAAGCCAGGGCAATTTTTGCTCCTTCAGAAGGCTGCACCGATTGAGAAAAAAGCCATCGATGAGAGCCAGTTTCATCTCCTTCTCCTAAAATTAAAACCGCCCCCAGAGATAGAACCATCAAAAAATACCAGAGCCACCCTCTTTTTATCCATTGGTGATAATCTATTTGGCTAAAAACGAGGAAAACTAACCATCCCGCAAAGTTCCAGATAATTTGCCTGCTAAATAAGCTTTCTCCCCACCCTTCCCCCCGGGAGGGGTCAACACTGTACACTGCTAATATTCCGGTAAGGGATAAAGCAATGAGAATTAAAACTATAGCTTTACTTTTCACTTTTCACCTTTCGCTCCTTTTCCCACCATTCAACCAACTTTTTGGCCACCTGTGCTGCCTCGCCGCTTCCGTCTCCTCCGTGTTCTATTAACACTAAAAAGGATACCTGGGGGTGGAAAGAAGGGAAAAATCCTGCAAACCAGGAATGGTCTTCTCCTTGGGGATTTTGAGCTGTCCCGGTTTTAGCTGCTAATTTTACCGGTAATCCCCGACAGGCCCAGCCGGTCCCGCTGTTTACCACTTCTTCCATTCCCCGGATAAGAGTGTCCCAGGTCTCATCTTTTAACTCTATTTTATTTTGTAAAACCGGATTAATCTTTTTAATCACTTCTCCTTTGCTATTCAGTATCTCTTTAACCACATGGGGCTTATAAACTTCCCCACGAGTGGCAATATTACTTACTACCCGATACATTTCCAGTGGTGTAACCAGGAGATACCCTTGTCCAATAGACAAATTAATAGTATCACCAGGATACCACATTTCTTTAAGTTGCCTTTCTTTCCATTCCTGAGTAGGTAAAAAGGCAGTTTTTTCTCCTGGTAAATCTATGCCCGAAGGTTGACCTACTCCCAATTTACGAGCCCAGTTTACAATCCTGTCCGCTCCCAGCTCTAAACCCAGAGTATAAAAAGTAACGTTACAGGATTGAGCGATAGCTTTTTCTATGCCCACTGATCCATGCCCTCCTCTTCTCCAGCAGGGATAGCGCCACTCATTATAATCCAGAAAACCAGGGCAAAAAATTTTTCGATTTCTATCTGTTAACCCTTCTTCTACAGCTCCAGTAGCTATCACTAATTTAAAAAGAGAGCCAGGGGGATAGAGGGCTTGAAGAGGACGATTGGTAAGAGGCCTATTTTGATTTTGAGATAGAGCGTTCCATTCTTCAGTGCTCATTCCTCTACTTAACAGTTGAGGATTAAAACTGGGCTTGCTCACCAACGCAAATAGTTCTCCGGTATAAGGGTCTCCTACTATAATTGCTCCGTTTCTGTTGCCCAACAGCTCATAACTATATTTTTGCAGTTCCTGGTCTAAAGTCAGTACTATCGAATTTTTAAAACAGGGATGACGATAATCTAAAACCCTTACCACCTTTCCCAAAGCGTTGACTTCTATTCTCCGGTATCCTTTTTCTCCTCGAAGAAAGGACTCATATTCCAGTTCCACTCCTGTTTTACCTATTCTATCTTCCATCTCATAGCCTTCAGAGTATAGTAACTTTAGCTCTTCAGCGTTTATCTTTCCTACATAACCCACTACATGAGCAAATGGCTCTCCCCCCGGATAATGGCGAACTGGATAGCTTTCTACCATCACTCCCGGCAGCTTATTCTGCACCTCCTCTATCTTAATCACCTCTTCCAGGCTCAGTTGATCGGCTAAAATTATTTCCCCCACCCCCCGCTCTGGAAAAGGAGGAGAAAGCTCTCTTCCTAAAATCCTCTCTACTCTTTCTTCTATTTCTTCTGTTTCTGCTACTCCTTTTTCAAAAATCAAGCGGAAATGAGGAATGTCTTCAGCTAACACCTGATTATCACGATCATAGATACTACCCCGAATGGGGGCAAGAGATAAAACTCTCACTCGATTCTGTTCCGATTTTTGTTTGTACCAATCTCCTCGCAAAATGCTGAGATACCAAAATCGTAAAGTTAGAACCAGAAGTATAACCAGGAATAAACGAGAAAGATAGGTAATCCTCTGGTTTACCCGCTCTTGCATCTCGTCATCCCACATACTTTAAACCTCGGTTCATTTCTTTTCTTTGCCACCAGTAAAACAAAAAAATATTAAGAGGGATACTTATTAATTTAGCACCTAAAAGAGGAAAGAAGGGCAACATTGCTCCTTCCAAAGCAGCTACTATTTCTACCAAAATTAGCTCCAAAAGGGGAAGACAAAAGAAAATGGCTAAAAGAGAAACAAAACTGGTAGAAAAAACTTTTACCCAACAATGAGTAAATAAGGCTAAGCTTGATAAAATAAAAAGGTAAGCTCCCCAGGGGGGAAAAAATAAAAAATCTAAAATTATCCCTAAAACCACAATAAGGAGAATATCTAAATTATCTTCTCTTCCCTTCCAGAATAAAGAAACCATTAGAAAAGCAAAAACCTCTAAATGACAGAGGGAAAACCACAGGTGGGCTAAAAACAACGAACTTATCCCTTCCCACAAAAGAGGAAGGAAAAAAAATACACCAATTTTCTTCATCATTTTAATTCTTGAGATGGAGCCTTAATTACAAAAACCTTATTCAGAAGAGAAAAGTCACAGCCAGGTTCTACTATTACATTTTGGAAAAGACCACCATCACCCTCTTCTATGTGAGATACTTTTCCTACCACTATTCCTCGAGGAGTATTTTCTCCTCCCCCGGAAGTTATAACTATATCTCCTTTCTCAAGAACAGAAGTTCGATAAACGTATTTCATAAGGCACAAACCTTCTCCGTTTCCAGTAACCACTCCCAGATCCCGGGTTCTTTGAACCAAAACTCCCACTGATAAAGAGGGACTCAAAAGAAGCCTTACCACCGAATGATGAGGATAGACTTCTTCTATTTTACCTACCATACCCTGGTGGGTAACTACTACTAACCCCTCTACTACCCCCTCTTCCCTTCCCCGGTCGATAATAGCTTTGCCCCACCAATCATAAGGATCCCGCCCTATCACTTGAGCTGGTATTACCTCAAAAGGCAGTTCCTCTTCTATGGCCCCGGCTTCTATTTTTATTTTCAATTCTTCTATTTTCTCCTGCAATAAAACATTTTCAGCTCTAAGTTTATCCAGTTCTTCTTTAAGCTTTTGGTTTTCTTCTACCACAGCTCGGGTGTCGGAAAAAAACTTTCCCCATCCCCAAAAAAAATCTTTTATCCTCTCTCCTCCCTGATAAAGAAAAAGGAAAAAGGAACGGAAGTTTTCTATCTGGTTATTTTCAGTTCGAACTGCCCAAATTAAAATCTGAGATGATACTACTACTAATATTATTAATATCAAAATCTTTTGGTTTCCGTTTCCACTCATCATCATTCAGCAAAAAAGACTTTCCTCATAGAAGAAGAAAGATAGATTTTATTCCCCTCTTCTATGGCTAAAATTTTTACCTCCGGAAAATTTTTCTCTACCATCGCTAAAGCTTCCCCACCCCCTGCCATAATAGCGGTAGAAAGAATATCAGCAAGAGTAGCCTCTTTACTAACCACTGTCACACTCCAAAAATCCCTTCCTGGATAACCGGTAAAGGGATTTAAAATATGATGATAACACACTCCCCCTTCTTCAAAAAACCGATAATAATCTCCAGAGGTGGATACTGCTTCATCCTTAATTATAATATAGCCCAGAAGTGTTTCCTCGCGAGGATGACGGACTCCCACCTTTGTTTCTTTCCCCAGGGCAAAAATTTCTCCTCCGGCATTAATTAGCGCTTGAGGAACTTTCTCCTTCCGCAGGAGAGAAACTACCTCATCTATCAGGTAACCTTTGGCCATGCCACCCAGATCTATCTGACCCTCTCCTTCGATTAACACTTCTTTATTCTCTCTATTCAAATGTAATTCACTATTATTTATTTCTTCTACTATCTTTTTAATTTCTTTTTCCTCAGGGAGAGAAGGTTGTTCAGAAAAACCCCACAAATCCACTAAAGGAGCAATTAAAACATTAAAAAACCCCCGAGTTTCTTCCTCTGCTTTTTGTGCTCTTTCTAATATTCGGAAAGTATCCTCATCTACTGAGAGAGGAAAGGAAGAATGGTTTATTTCAAAAATCATACTCTGAGGAGAAAAGCGGTTCCAGAGTTGGTCCAGATGACTAACTAAAGAAGAAATCTGAGGAAAAAGAAAAGCAAAGTCCTGAGAAAGCTCCACTTCTATCCAGGTATCGAAGCCAAAAAAAACCTCTCTCTGTTCCCTATCTGGAAAGAAAAACCCTACCAACAAAACAGGGAGAAAAATTAATAATATTTTTTTGTGTCTCACAGTACAATTATCCACATAGAGAATTATAACAGAACCATAAGGGGAGATACATTACTCTTTAAGGGCCACATAAAGAGAGCTACTATCCCTCGCCAAGCTCCTCACTCTCTTCTTTCCGGGAAGTGAGTGAAATTGGCTCATAAATCTCTCTCTTTTCGTCCATCTACAGTTGAACTACAGATTTAAAACTAATTCTGACACCTCCTTGATGCGGAAGAAGGCGGTTTGCGACACAAAAATAAAAATGAAGAACTACCGAGGGAAGACCTTCTCGCTGCAGAAAGGCGATTTCCTGTTCCCCAAAAGGATATTGTTGCTACAATTTTTGCAATTAATTATAAAAGGGCAAAGAAAAACCACAAAAGCGACAACGGTTTCCTGAAAGCCCTGAGGCATCTACCTGATATCCTCTCCTTATCACCACTTCTCGCCCACAGGCAGGACAAAAGGTGATGTTCCCCTTTCCTCCTCCTATATTGCCCAAATAAACAAATGGTAGCTTTTCTCGAGCAAAATGGTAAACTTCTTCTAATAAAGAGACCGTGGTGGGAGGATTATCAAGTTTATAAGCCGGGAAATAGCGAGAAAAATGAAGAGGAATATCAGGGTTCAAATCATAAATCCAGTCCACTAACTTTTCAATTAACTCCCGGCGGTCATTCAAACCAGGAATAATTAAGTTAGTTACTTCTACATGAACACCTTCTTGAACAGAAATTTCAATAGTCCTTAAAACCGGTGAAAGAGTTCCTCCACAATAGCGCCGATAAAAATCATCATCCATAGATTTCAAATCTACATTCAGGGCATCTATCCAGGGCAACAATTCCCGGAGAGGTTTTTCTTCCACATAGCCATTGGTGACCAACACATTTTTAAGCCCTTTTTTTTGCACCAGCTGAGCCGTATCGTAGACAAATTCCCACCAGATAAAAGGTTCGTTGTAGGTGTATGATAAACCTATAGAACCATTTCTGTGAGCCAGGGAAGCTAAATCTTCTGGATTGGCCTCCCGTAAAGAGAAGTTTTCCGGGCTAGCTTGAGAAATTGACCAGTTCTGACAAAAAGAACAATGAAGATTACACCCTACACTTCCTACAGATAGAATCTCTCTCCCCGGGTAAAAATGATAGAGGGGTTTTTTTTCTATGGGGTCTAAGGCTAAAGAGGAGATTCTCCCATAAGTTTGGGCATACAATATTCCCCCTTCGTTTTTCCTCACCCGGCAAGTTCCCCTTCTACCTTCAGCAATTATACACTGGTGAGGACAGAGCAAACATTGTACCCTATTGTTTTCTAAGTTAGTAAAGAAATGAGCTACTTTCAATTTTCTTCCTCATACCTATCCACAGTGAAGCGATAAATGGTGAATTTTTCTCGAGGGGAAATCCCCGCTTTAGCCAGAGCAATACGAATTTGCTCCTCTACGGTATTTACTCCCTCGATATCGGGAAGTAATAACCCTCTCTTCCAGCCCCTTTCCACGATAACCCCATACTTTTTAGGGTCTAATTCCTCTAAGCTGTCCACTTTTTCAGGATAAGACAAAATATCTACTGACACTCGCAGAAGAGGTAGCTCTTCTTCCCCAAGAGGAGGAAAGCGAGGATCTTGAGTAGCAGCACTAACTGCATTATGGATGATTTCCTGCGCTATATTTTCATATTGGGGGATATAAGTACCGATACAGCCCCGTAATTTTCCTCTCTTTTTTAAGGAAACAAAAACTCCTCGCCTCTCATTAATGAGATAAGGAGGAAGCCCGGGGGGAAGAGAAAGGTATC
>Ga0116168_1001645_pt1 | contig 16148 bp, 17 predicted proteins | sample AD_UKC129_MetaG_FD_89795 | JGI IMG/M metagenome (GOLD analysis project Ga0116168, IMG submission 89795) | Active sludge microbial communities of municipal wastewater-treating anaerobic digesters from Canada - AD_UKC129_MetaG | ecosystem: Engineered > Bioreactor > Anaerobic > Digestate | place...
CTTAACCCACTACACCTGTTTAATCTTGCACGACAGGGGGTAGGGCTGGAGAAGCACCCCACCGTGTCATGACATCTATAACGTAGGCTCTGTTTCAAGCCTTGGTCTGGTCAACATGGGGCTATCAAGCCCACGACTTTAGTCGTTGGGTAGTTGACATATTATAAATGCTTTATTGTTGCCTGATTAATATTTTTAGCTGGTTATAGGCTTCATTAAGTTCTTTCGTCTTTGCTTCCGCTTCTTTTGTTTTGTTTATATCTGGATGATAATTCTTCATAAGTTCAAAATATTTTTTCTTTATCTTTTTTATATCATTTGTTCCTGGCGACAGTCCGAGTACTGACAAATACTTCTGTTCCAGATTAACGGTTTTTAGTGATGTATCATGAATTTTTTGATTTTCTTCTGTCCTGTTTAATCTGACATTTTTTATAAATTCCTTTATTGAATTATGCACCGCCATAAAATGTAATAGTTCTCTACATTCTTCAACTTTTCTTTGATAATGAATCATTTTCCATTCTATTTCTTTATCTGTAAATTTTCCACTTTGCATCATTGCCAGAGACATTTCAATTATTTCTTTTTCTATTTCCTTTTTTATATTTAATATTTTCTGTTCTTCTGTATATTTAATGAACTTTTTTTCATTTTTAGACATAATTGTTAAAACCATAATACTGTTAATAACACTAATAAATGCTGTAATGACTGCAGGAATTATATTTTCTCGTCCAATAATAAAAAACAAAAATAAAGGGCATAGACCTATAATTTGTATTATTATAGTTTCCATACGAATTCTATTGCTATTTCTTTTTATGAATAAAATATGATCCGTATCATATTTGAATATTGTTTTCCAGTAAAAACTTAACAACATCCCATATCTCCCCTTATAGGAATTATTTTTATTAATACTATCTTAGTGATCGGTCATTGTTTTAATCAAAAAAACTATTTTATTATGAATATGAAATAAAAAAAAGATCTGGTTATAACCAGATCTTTTTTTATAATCCGATATTAAGAACATCCAGTTGTTTCACCGCAATCTTCGCATACATAACATGTACCGTTTTTATGCATCCTTGTGCTTCCACAATTTGTGCAGGTTTTTCCATAAACCCTTGTTTTGTTTGTCAATTCATATTTCGGTTTTGGTTCAGTTGTAGGATAATCATCCGTTGCTACTATTGTATTTGCTATTTTTACTCCATTTATCATTTCAGAAATCGTTGTAAATTCACCTGGCTTCGGTTGTATCTGGCAATATCTGAAGTCTCCGAGCTCAAGGAATATAATTCTTGCTACAAAGTCCGAAATTGAATCAACTTGCTTGATATACGGATGCCCTATTACTAATCCATGCGGTTCATACTTTTGCCCCAACAGGGATTTTGCGACGTCTTCAATAGGAATGTTATACTGTATCATCTTTGATATAGTCTTCGACAACGAATCCAACAACCCTTTCAACATCGTTCCTTCCCTATCAGCGCTCATATATATTTCAGCAATTTTTCCATCATTGTACGCAGAAACTGTTACGAAAATTTTCAATCCGTCTATCTGCGCTTCATGCGTCTTTGATATCCTTATACCTTCTGGTCTGTTCCTTACAGGATGTTTGATTCGATATTCAAATTCTTTTGCCTTCTTTAAAAGATCATAGTATTTCAAATCTTCAAGCTTTATTTCCTTATCTTCATGTCCTTTTACTGTGTTCAACGGCTGCGAAGCCTTACACCCATCTCTATATAAAGTAATAGCTTTAACACCAAGTTTATATGCGTTTATATGAACTTTCTTAAAATCTTCAATTGTAGCTTCATTCGGCAAGTTTACAGTTTTTGATATTGCTCCAGAAATCAAAGGAGTTAATGCCGCTGTCATCAAGACATGTCCCATAGGTGAAATATATCTTTTGCCTGTACCACATTTATTTGCTGTGTCAAATACAGGCAGATGTTCTTCTTTCAAATGCGGAGCTCCTTCGATTTTGCCGTCAATAATGTTTCCTTGTTCATCTTTTTGCATTATATAATCAACAATTTCTTTTATTTGATCTTCTGTATAGCCAAGTTTCTTTAAAGCTATTTCTATTACGGGATTAACAAGTACCATATATCCTCCGCCTGCCAGCTTTTTGTAAATGACATGAGCGAAGAATGGTTCTGTTGAAGTTGATCCGCAGTCCATAGCCAATGCAATGGTTCCAGTCGGAGCAATTACTGTAACCTGTGCATTCCTGTATCCAAACTTTTCACCATAGTTTACAGCATCTTTCCAAATTCTCTTTAATGTTTCACCAACATCTGAATATCCTTCTTTTTTAAGGATTTCATGGTTGACTTTTAACGGATTGTAAGTCAGCCTTTCATATGGCGTATTCAGTGCTCCTGCTACCCTTGCATGGTTTCTTATAACTTCCATCATGTATTTTTTATTAATTTCAAATTTTTCAAATGGACCAACTGTCTTTGCCATTAATGAAGAAGTGAGGTACGATTGCCCCGTAATAATTCCCATTAATGTTGCAGCTATTGCTCTTGCTTCATCACTGTCATACGGATGTCCCATCATCATGTGCAAAGCTGCAGTATTCGCTATGCCTAATCCAGTTGGACGGAACATATGCGATTTTCTCGCTATGTCTTCCGTCGGAAATTGTCCCCAGTGGATTGTTGCTTCCAGCGCAATCTGTATAAACGATACGCAATGCAGCAATCCTTCTGTGTCAAATTTCAATGTATCAGGGTTATAAAATTTTGCAATATTTATTGATGCAAGATTGCATGCTGTATCATCTAAAAAGAAAAATTCTGAACATGGATTCGACGCATTAATCCTGTTGTGTGGTGCCCAAGCTTCACCATCTTCACCAGCAGGGCATGTATGCCATTCATTTGCTATATCATCAAACTGCGGGGCAGGATCTCCGCAACTCCATGCGGCTTTGTTAAAAGCTTCCCATATTTCATTTACGTCTATTGTTTTATTTACACCACTGTCAACTCTTCCTTTTAGAGTCCAGCTTGTATCAGGATCTTCTCCTAAAATCTTTTTCATAAAGGCATTGGAGAAACGGACTGAATTGTTAGAATTCTGCCCACTTACTGTTGCATATGCTTCACCATTGAAATCTGGACTATATCCCATTTTTACAAGAGCTCTTACTTTTTCTTCTTCTTTCATCTTCCATGTGATATAGTCAAGTATTTCTGGATGGTCAGCATTAAGTGTAACAAGTTTAGCAGCTCTTCTTGTTATTCCTCCTGATTTTATCGCTCCTGCATTCCTGTCAAATACTCTCAGGAAACTCATCACTCCTGAAGATGTTCCGCCACCTGATAACCTTTCGCCAGCAGCTCTTATAGGCGAAAAGTTTGTACCAGTTCCAGCGCCTTGCTTAAACAATTTTGTTTCAGTAACAAGCTGTTCAGATAAGGATTTATATCCTAACAAGGAATCCCTTATACTGATAATAAAACATGCTGAACCAGATGTTCTTGTGTACTGATCTTTCGACGGAACAGCTTTCTTCTGTTCGGGATCGTAATAAAAATTTCCATCAGAAGGAACATCAATCCCATACGCAAGCTTTAATCCAGTATTGAACCACTGTGGCGAATTCGGCGCCCACATTTGCGCCAAAAGCATATAAACAAGTTCATCATAAACAATTTTTCCTTCTTCTTCATCTATCAGTCCTTCATCCTTAGCCGCTTCTACCCAGAACTTAACCATACGGTGCGCTACTTCACGCATTGATACTTCATATCCATATCCATTGTTTACACCTGCTCTTCTGAAGTATCTTGACGCAATAATATCACATGCGTTTTGGCTGTAATGATCTGGGAATTCCAATCCTTTTCTTTCAAAAAGGACTTTTCCTTCTTTATAATCAACAATCTTTACATCAACTTTTTTCCACTGGAACAAGTCATATACAGTTTTTTCTGGATTATTTTCAAGTTCCTTTGTATAGTAACGCTTAATAAGGTCTTTTAGTTCAAGTTTAGACATTCATTGTTCCTCGCTTTCTTTTTTTTATTTAAAAATTTTTTACAAACATATTATACTCATTCTTGTTCGAATTAAAAAAGCAATTATATTTTATCATAATTTTTAAAAAAAAAACAAAAAGAAAAAAATAAAAAAACATGAAGTTTTTTAAACTTCATGTTTCTTTTATTTTATATTTCATTTGCAATAATTCTTCCCACATAGACACCGCTTGCACTTGCATGTGAAAGAGAATGTGAAACTCCAGAACCATCACCCAATATATAAAGATCTTTTATTTTTGTTTCAAGGTTATTATTTAATTCAACCTTACAATTATAGAATTTTACTTCCACACCATACAGCAACGTACTATCATTTGCCGTTCCTGGGGCTATTTTGTCCAATGTATATATCATTTCAATAATGTCATCAAGTTGTCTTTTTGGGATCACCAGGCTTAAATCCCCTGGAGTCGCTTTTAGTGTCGGAACAGTAAATGATTGTTCTATTCTATGTTCTGTAGAACGCTGCCCTCGCAGTAAATCACCAAGTCTTTGAACAATAACGCCACCACCAAGCAGATTACTCAATCTTGCTATGGATTCACCGTATTCATTGCTATTTTTGAACGGTTCCGTAAAACTGTTAGAAACCAAAAGCGCAAAGTTTGTATTAGGGCTGCGTAATGAAGGATCCGAATAGCTATGCCCATTTACAGTCACAATTCCGTTTGTGTTTTCTGTAACTACAATCCCATACGGATTCATACAGAAAGTCCTTACAAAATCACCATATTTTTTTGTCCTGTAAACAATTTTGCTTTCATATACGTCATTTGTTATATGATTGAATATTTCGGCAGGAAGTTCAACCCTTACACCAATATCTACCCTGTTATTTGTTGTCTTTATTCCAAGTTTTGCACAAATTTCAGATATCCATTTTGAACCAGATCTTCCAGTAGCAAGTATAAGCCTGCTGCATTTAAGTACATCAACACCCGTATCTTTATCCTTTGTTATTACTACTTCAAATTCATTATTTATTTTTTCTACAGATAAGCATTCTGTATTGAACTTGAATTCAACCTTGTTTTTTAAATAGTTATACATATTTGTAAGTACTTTATAATTTATGTCTGTGCCAAGATGCCTTACTTGAGCGTCAAGCAAATGCAAATCATTGCGTAACGCCATTTCTTTTATTTTTGAATTTGCCGTTGAATAAAGTTTTGTCCCATCTGCGCCCATTTCAAGGTTTATTTTATCAACATACCACAGTAAATCAATTGTTTTTTCTTTTCCTATATATTGATATAAATCACCGCCAAAATTGTTTGTTATGTTATATTTCCCGTCAGAAAAAGCCCCAGCTCCTCCAAATCCATTCATTATAGCACAGCTTTTGCAATGCATGCATCCTTTTATTTTAACTCCATCAATTGGGCATTTTCTTTTTTCAAGTGAATATCCTTTTTCTATAATAAGTATTTTTAATTCTGGCTTAAGTTTTATTGCTTCATATGCAGCAAAAATTCCGCTTGCTCCTGCTCCCACTATTATTAAATCATACATTTAAAATGATCCCTCCTTATTTTTTTTAAACATATATATATTATAACTGAAAAATGGCATAATAGCAACATTTAGTTTTGAAATGATATAAAATATTTATTTTTTTTTCTTTTTTGACATATATTATTTAATAAATAAAAAAATGAGGGAGAAAAACAGAATTTTTCTGAAAAAAAAACTTGAAAAGATATTTTTTATGTTATATACTTTATTTGTCAGGTTTTTATAAACGGAAGGAGATGTATTTTGCATGTACAGTAAGATTTTCGGAGAAGTTTCCGTCGAACAGATGGTAGAACATATAAAAAATTTTATAAACAGCAATAAAAATTGTGATTATGTAATAGCAATAGGAACCGATTCACAAAATACATCATTGACAAAAATTGATATAGTTGTAGCAATCCATCGTGTTGGAAACGGCGGAATATTCTTTTATGAAGAAAAGAAAGTAAAAAAAATAAAAGACAGGACACAAAAAATTTATTACGAAACAGCTTTAAGCCTTGAAATTGCTTCTAAAATTTCATTATTTCTTGCTGAAAGCAATATAAAACAAAAAATTGAAATACATGTGGATATAGGAAAACAGGGTCCGACAAGAGACCTGATACAGGGGATTGTAGGATGGGTAAAAAGCGAAGGATATATCTGTAAAATAAAGCCTTATTCATGGGCTGCATCATCTATAGCAAACAGATTAAGTAAGTAAATTTTTTTATAAGACCAGCAAAAAACTGGTCTTAAATTTTAAACAGTAAAAAGTTCACATATGAACCATATTGGAACAAAAAAGACAAATCAGAAAAAATATTTTATTTTTTTTATTTAAAAGAACTTGAAAAAAAGGGATTGTCATTCTATAATAAAAATAAGAAAAAAAATGTGTTTTTTGTGAGGTCGACATGAAAAAAAGGGAGTCAAACAGGTTAAAATCGATAGTAGGAAATGCGTTTAACAGAAAAATACGCCAGTATTTAGAAAATATGAAAAAAGAATATATAAAAGAATATAAAACAGAACCGAAATATAACAACAAGCAATTTCGTGCAGATTTTGAAATAGAACTAAAAAACGGTGTTCTTATTGTTATAGACAATACGACAACCATAAGAAACGATAGAGTAAACCAAAAACAATTCATAGCTTATGGGGTCAAAAAACATTTTGAAGCAGAAGGAAAAACAGTAAAATTTTTTGTAGTAGTCCCCAATAAAGAAAAAATAGGGACAAAAAAAACAAGGGAAAAAGAAATAAAAACAATAGAACGAATGAAAACAAAAATAAAAGATAAAAAATATGAAAGTTTTATTGATGATATACTTTATCTTGATGAACTTTTGGAAATACTTAAAAAATAAAATTTCACGACATCGTTATAAATCAAGAAAATCTCAATATAATATACAAAGTTGAATTTTATAAGAAAGGAAGTGATAAGGGATGAAATTCAATATGAGTTTCATTGCACAGGACGTAAAAACAATTCATCCTGATGCTGAAGAAAAAATAAGGGATCTGTTTAATGTAAACAAAAAAGTTACTATATATTATGATATGGACAATACAATCTGCCTATGGGCTGAAAAAGGTAAAGATGCGGAAACTTTGCCTTTGACAAGAAAGAAGGGTTTTTTCAGAAATTTGAAGCCAATAGATGATTGCCAGACGGCAATACCAATGCTCCAGAAGCTTGGTTTCAAAGTAAAAATTATTTCTGCATGCATTGATACCCCATATTGTAAAAAAGAAAAATTGGAGTGGATTAAAGAACACCTTCCATCAATCAGAAGTAAGGATGTTATCCTTTGCAATATAGGGGAAAATAAAGCTCTATATGCAGATGATATAAAAAATTCAATACTTATAGATGATTACGGTAAAAATATTCAGAATTGGATTGAAGCAGGAGGCATTGCGATTAAAAAATCGCGTTCAAATAAGCAAAGGCAGATCCCTGTTGTAAGAAATCATATGGATATATTTAATGTCCTTGAGGAACTCGGTATACTGGAAAAAGCTTACCAGACTGAAAACGTAGGGTAAGCTTTTTTTATTTATTATTTTAATAAAATATTTAAACAGGAATAGAAAAGGGGAGATAAAAGAATATGAATGTCAGAAATTTTTATGAAGTGCATAAAACTGAATTAGAAGATGTTATTGCCAAAGCAGTTCACAATAATTATGTAAAAAAAATAAAAGACGTTTATGTAGACAAAAAGAACAAAATAATATGCGGCGACGTTATAATGCGGGACAATACAGTAAGAAAAGTGTTTTACAGAGATGCCACGGAAAAGGATATTTCCATCGGGAAGGAAGCTGATCCTGAATTTATAAGGCTTGAAGATTTTTTCAAAAAATATGTACTAAAAAAGAGGATAAAAGGCATCAACATAGAAGTAGCAAAGGGAAATATACTGGTAGCAGAATGTTTCATAACGCCTGATAAAATTCTTTATCCCTCGCTTGAAATTATTATTGCAATAGATAGTATTGATTATGGTAAATGGAAAGAAGAATGGAAAAAAACAAACGAAGAATTTTTTTCATTCAGGCAAATGTTAATAGATAAATATTTCTTGTCAGAAGACTATGATTTATAATTATAGTCTTCTATTTTTATATCTATTGATAATTGTCTTAAATGCAATACTGAACTTGGATCTTTAGAAGCCAATCCGATGGAAGATACAGTTGTAATTAATGAAAAAATAAAAGAACGAAATATGGAAAACAACTATATAAGATTTACCCCTTCAAACAATTTTATATTAAAAAAAGTTGAAACAAGATGCCTAGAAGACAAATGGAAGTCTACACATGTTTCAACAAAAATAACTGGATTATGTAAAAATTGCAATACAGAAAAAGAAATTATATATGACTTATTTTATTGTATTATATGTGAAAAATATCTTATAAATCACAATCATAAAAAAATAATAAAGTATATATAATACATATATAAAAACAAAAATAATAAAGGGAGGAAAGAAGAATGATAATGGAGGTGCAACTATTGAAAGCATCTAAACCCGAAAATAAAACAATACAATTTTGCGGATATTGTAAGCGTTATACGGAACATATAAAAAACATATGTCAGAAATGTGGAAGCGATAATACAAAAATCCAGGGTTTTAACCCAAATCTTATGTAAAAAAATAAAAAACCGCCAACTGGCGGTTTTTTGTTTAGCAAAACAGGCTGTAAAAAGCAAACCACAGAACTTCTGACAGATACATGCCTCCAATATATTCCCTGAACAGCTTTTTGCGCTTTAAAAATAGATTTAAGGAATTTATTATAGACATTAATCCTATAACCATCCATACAACAATATAACTGTCAGCATTTTGTACTATATTCTGTACGCAAACGATAGGACTGACAATTCTGAAGCATATAAACGCTGAAATGGTAATATACAAAAACATTTTTTCTGGTATAGAAACAATTGCAGTTTTTCCTTTTACATCAAATCTGTAAAGCGTGTAACATACTGATAAAAATCCGACCAAACCAATCATGGCAATTATTAATAACATTTAAAATATCCCCCCATGTTTACTTATTTTATTGTATTATATGTGAAAAATATCTTATAAATCACAATCATAAAAAAATAATAAAGTATATATAATAACACAATTTAGGCTATATAATACATATATAAAAACAAAAATAATAAAGGGAGATATGTTCTTTAGTTGATAAATAAAAAAAAGGGATCGAATATGATCCCTTTTGCCCGTATATTACCATATTAAATTTTTAAATTTTCAGGATACTTTTTGAAGATCCAACCTGTAAGTATTCTTTTTTACGAAGAGATTTTTCCCTACTACTGAGGTTATTATGTTAATAATGATGTCACCTGTCCTTCTTTCTTCGTAAAAAGACGCTATAATCAGGAGTTCTTGATCGGGATCTTCAAAATAGTCTATATTAGAATTTCTAAATAAATTTATTACGCTTATCTTATCAATTAATTGTTCGTCTATCGTTAATTTCCTAACCTCCCCTATTTTTTCTTTTATCGAAAATTCTTGCCTTTCATCCACCTTCCCATCAAGCCAATCTGATAATAACTGACCTAAATTTTTCGAAACAGCATAGACTATAATATCAGGTGGGATAATTCTTTTATCCGTCTGAAGGTTAGCATGGATGCTATACCTTACAATAGCATTTCCATTTCCTAAAAGAGCGCTTTCATATTTTATATACGAAAGTTCTTTTACATCATATGATAAATCAACCATAACATTCCGCCCCTCTTTTATTTATTTTTTTATAATTATATTGATTTTTTGCTTAAAATATGCTATTATATAACTGAAAATAAATAAAAGAAAGAGAGAACAAATATGAAGATAAAATTTGAAGATTCAATAAAATTGAATGATATAGAAAAAATGAAAGTAAAGAAAATAATGAAAGAATATTTCAATGATATAGAAAATAACCAACAGTTTGTAATCGAAGAAGACGATTTTATAATAGTCGGTATAAAAGAAAACAATGCGCTGAATATACAGCGCGTTCACACAAAAGTACACAGTCTGACAAAGAAATAGAATTGAACCTCTCCACCTTACAGAAGGTGGAGATTCTTGAGAAGTTTGGCAGATTACACTACCCTTATTCTCAAAGGGCGGTTCAAACACCCATTATCCCTCGCAATCTCTATTGCTTTGGGAATACCTTTGAGCAATTCATTATGACACTATAAAACTTCTCTTTTTTATGTTATTTTATCCGTCTTCATCTTCTTCTTCATCCCGAAATTTATTCAAAAATTCTTCAACTGTAGGAAGGTTATTCAAATTAAAGCTTTCAACCAAACGCACTGGATAATATTTTTCCGTTCTGTGTTTGGGATCATATTTAAGATGATAAAACCGTTCATTTTCATTTAAAGGTTCTGTATTAAATCCTTTGAATACTTCGAAAGTATTCTTGTCAAGATCAATAACATACGCCCATTCACAAAACAGCGAATCAGCAGCGAAATCAAGGCTATTACAAAGAAGAAGTGGTTTTTTTGTTTTTTGAATTATTTTAAGAATTTCAGCCCCTGTATCACGGGAATTTTCAGGGTATTTCTCTTTGTGCAAATTAGAAACTTCAAAAGATACCCAACCAGAATCATCAGCTCCGCATTCCTTCCATTGTGCCATTAATTGTTCTTGTGTGCCAAATGATACCATTTTTAATTTTTCAAGAAAAACATCCCTTTTGAATTCATGCAGAAGAAAGTTCAATACGTCTACACCCTGACCTTCTGGGTAACCATCCCACTGCCCATACTGGGCTACCTTATATTCGCCGTCCGAAAATACACATATCAAATGTCTTGTACCCATAAAACCATCCTTTTTTATATTATATTATATTATATAACGCCTTATTTTATGATAAGGCGTTATAAGCGTCAAGGACCACTTTATTGACAAGTTCTCTTGCTTCTTTCGTAATGGGATATGCAATATCTACATACCCTTTGCTTTCAGTTTTTCTTTGGGGCATTGAAACAAACAACCCTTTTTCACCTTCAATAACCCTGATATTATCAACCTTGAAAGCGTCTTCAATAACGATTGAAGCAATCGCTTTTACTTTTCCATCACCATTCAACTTTGAAACTTTTGCAGTTACCTTCATTTTTTCACCATCTCCTTTTTTTATATTTTGCAAACATTTTTTCTTGTTTGTATTTTAATTATACAACACTATTTAAATCTACGCAAGTATTTTTTATAAAAAAAATATAAAAAATATGACAAAAAAGTTCAAGTGTAAACTTGATTGCATATTAAAATAAAAACAAAAAAAGCGGCTGTTATTCAGCCACTTTTTCTATTTTATCATATCCGTAAGCTCCATCACAAAGATAATTTTTATCCTCTCTGTTTATTTTTTATATTTATATAAAATATAAAAGAGTAATAAAAAAAATCTTTTATTTAAAAAAAGTAAGGAAAAGCAATATACAAAATAAAAAAAATAAATTAAAGAAAAAATCATGAAAGAATGTCAGAAAATAGTAAAAACAAAAAAGCCTGCTAAGTTAGCAGGCTTTTTATTAAGCTGTTACAAGTTCATCTTCAAGAATGATTTTTATATCATCATTCTCTACATCAATAACAACCTTTCCCCCATTCTTTAATGAACCAAAGAGAACCAAATCCACAAAGCGCGTTTTAATATCATCAGTTACAACTCTGTAGATTTCCCTTGCTCCATATATAGAAGAAAATCCCTTTCCTGCCAGCCACTTATAGGCATTTTCAGTAACTTCCAAAGTAATGCCTTTTTTCTTCAGGGTTTCAGCAAACTGCCTGATTGCTTTCTTTGCTATCAGGACTGCCATATCCATATTGATACTGTTAAATGTAACAATAGCATCCAACCTGTTTCTGAATTCTGGCGGGAAAGTATTATCAACTGCTTCCTTCATAGCTGATCCGTCAACAATCTTTGTTTCTGCCCCAAAACCAATTCCAGATTTCTTTTTACCGACCTCCTTCGCACCAGCGTTTGAAGTCATAATAAGTATAACATTTTTAAAATCAGCTTTTCTTCCCTGGGAATCTGTTAATGTAGCATAATCCATAACCTGGAGCAGAACATTATAGATGTCGGGATGTGCTTTTTCAATTTCATCCAGAAGCAATACACAGTTAGGATTCTTCCTGATTGCATCCACAAGAAGACCGCCATCTTCATGACCTACATAACCAGGAGGAGCACCAATCAGTTTTGCAACTGTATGCTTTTCCTGGTATTCAGACATATCAAAACGAACCAACTGCATATTCATTATTTTTGCAAGCTGTTTCGCAATTTCTGTCTTGCCTGTACCTGTTGGTCCAACAAACAGGAAAGATGCAACAGGCTTTGTATCCTCCTTAAAGCCAGCTCTCGATAATTTAATAGCTCTTGAAACAAGTTCAATGGCTTTATCCTGCCCATATACCTGTTCCTTCAGCGTATTTTCAATCTTTTTAAGATTTTCAACTTCATTTGCTGAAACAGACTGAAGCGGAATTTTAGCCATAGATGCAACTGTTTCCTCAATAACTTTCTTGTTTACGGTCTTTTTACCTGCAAGTTTTACTTTTGCGGCTGCTTCATCAATAACATCTATAGCCTTGTCAGGAAGGAAGCGATCGTTTATATATTTTGCAGAAAGTTCAACCGCCAATTTTAATGCTTCATCAGTATACTTAACTCCGTGAAATTTTTCATAGGATTTTTTCAATCCTTTTAAAATTTTTATGCTATCATCAATTGACGGTTCACCTACTTCTATCTTCTGAAACCTTCTGGATAATGCTTTATCCTTTTCAAAATATTTTTTATATTCATCATAGGTTGTTGCACCTATGAATTTTATTTTACCTTTTGTAAGAAATGGCTTTAAAATATTTGCAGCATCCAGTGAAGTGCCAGAAGTAGAACCAGCTCCAACAATAGTGTGAATTTCATCAATATACACTATGCCATTTCCTTCTTTTTCAATCTCTGTAAGAACCCTTTTCAATCTCTCTTCAAAATCACCCCTAAAACGCGTTCCAGCGATTAAAGAACCCATATCAAGAGCGTAAACATTATAACCCTTCAGACAATCTGGAACTTTTTCTTCCACGATCATCTTAGCCAAACCTTCAGTAATTGCAGTCTTCCCAACACCAGGATCCCCAACATGGATAGGATTGTTTTTATACCTTCTTGCAAGAACTTGAATAGTTCTTTGCAGAACATCTTCTCTACCAATAAGAGGATCAATTTCCCCTCTCTTGGCTTTTTCTGTAAGATTTACTGCAAATTTCAATACTTCTTCACATGAAGAAGATGCACTGGGATTACCAATTACAGAAGACATATCTTCTTTTCCATGTGAAATGTATTTTAACAGTTTCAGACGATCAATGCCTTCTTCCTGCAAATAAAACGCAGCAAATGAATCTGCAAGAGAATAAAGTGCTACAAGGAAATCATCAAACGTTACAGTATCCTTCCCCGCTGCAACAACATTATATTCTGCTACTACCATGACCTCTAAAAGCCCGACAGATTCATTCAATTCAATTTCGCTTCTTTCATCGTAAATGTCAACATATTTATTCAAATAATCATCAAGCTTCTTTTTCAAATTTTCAACATTCGCTCCACAATCACTTATTGTCTTGCATACCTCTTTTTCACCCAAAGCAACAAATAAAACATGCTCTGGGGTGATTATTACATGCTTTCTTTTATCAGCTTCCTTATAAGCTCCATTTAAGATTTTTCTAAGCAAAACATCAGGCTTTACCATATTATTTATTCCTCCCTCTCAATACTTGCTTTTAGTGGAAACCCATTTTCAGTAGCTATAGCTTCAACCATAACAGCCTTCGTTATGGCAACATCACGGGGATAGATACCAGCTACCCCTTTACCGTTTTTATGAACAGTCATCATGATTTTTGTTGCTTCAATCTCTGATTTTTTAAATATCTTTCTAAGAATGAAAACAACAAAATCCATCGGGGTAAAATCATCATTGTGCAAAATAACTTTATACATCTTTGGCATTGTGACATTTATATTTGTCTGTTCCTGAATAATTTCTTTGGTATTATCCATAATATTCCTCCCCTTTGTTTTTCCTTTTGTTTTTTATTATATTTATAACTACTCTGGTTTATAAGGATTTTTCAACTTTTTTTTCTGAAAAATAAAGAAGGTAATTTATTTTTTCCCGTTTGTCATGTTTTCAACTTCAACATACCATTTATAATTATCTTTTTCGCAAATTTCAGCAAAATTTATAACTGCTTTATCTTCCTTAGACAAGAATCTGAAACAAGTATTCTTTAACTTGCATTTTTTATCTTGACATCTTGCAAAACCAATTATAAATCTGCCCCCTTATACTTATTTCACATACATATATATTATACATAAAAAAGCAAAAAACAAAAAATATATATATATAATAAGAAACGCCCTGAATTATTTTCGGGCGTTTCTTTCTTTATTTAATTTAAATTTTATTTAATTGAAATATGGTTAAATGTGGCAATCAACAATATATAAGACCCAATCTGGATTTGCCGTATCTATGAACCTTTCTTTATATTTTTCGTCCCAAGCTTCATCCTCATTTGTACTTATGCCCCACCAGCTCATATCACCTTTTTGATGCCATTCTCCATCTGGAGTAATAACAGCATAAGTAGAAAATATGGAGCTATTTTTTATATATTCCTCTTTTGTTATTTCTTTTCCCTTAAATATAGGAGGTAATACTTTTATTTTATCCCAATCCTTTTCAGCTTCTGAAATCATCAGTTCCTTCATTTTATCCCATTGAATATCTCGCACTCTTGCGGCATCTACCCATAAATAGCCTTTCGGAGCAAGAAATGCCGCCTCTTTATAAGTTCTTCCAATACCAGGAATTCCAATATCACTATTTGATATGGAACGATTCGTCTTCTTTATAAGAAGCGAACCCTGCCATCTTCCTCCAACAACATACCAATCCCATTTTGATTTTGGGTTATATGTTGAATATACTTCCCCATCAGGACCAATATCCTTTTTATCATAGAAATGGATTTGATCTTGATAAACTTCCTCATCAGTCCACAGAAGCTTTTTAGGAAATTCATCTTTTAAATAAAGAATATGAGATTCATTTTCACATTCTTTTTCATACCAAACATAATTTTCTGGATCTTCTAAATATCTGGCATATGGCCCATTTTTAAATTCCTCTATTTCAGCCCTGCCTTTCTTAATCAATTCTTCCTTTGTATACAATACGTATCGCGGCACCACCAAATTTTCATCATAAGGCGCCAGTAATTCATGGACTGTTGTATTATCATCTACAAATACTGCCACTGAAAAATGACTCATGTTTTATCCTCCCTGTTTATTTTTTTATTTTAACTTATATATTTATTATATCACATATATATTTATTATATCACATAACTTCTTTTTTTAAAAGAAATAAAAAAGGCAGTTTTAATTTTTTAAAACTGCCCAAATATAATATTTAGGGGGATTTTTGCAAATTCCAAAACCTATTATAAATATAACTTATCATTTATTAAATTTCAATATCTATTCCTGAATGTTTTATTCCTGAATGTTTAACGGAGAATCAGCAAGAATTCTCCCATCCTCTATAGGAGGGAGATGAATTGCTGAATAGTTGATAAAATATAAAAATAATAATATAATAAGAATAGAAGGAGGTGTATTATGTTAAGAGCATATAAATTTAGATTATATCCCAATAAAGAACAGAAAGAATATTTTGCTAAATGTTTTGGTTGTGTTAGATTTATCTACAATAAAATGTTAGAAGATAAAATAAATTATTATAAAGAAACTGGTAAAATGCTCAATAATACACCTGCACAATATAAGGAACAATTTCCTTTTCTAAAGGAAGTAGACAGTTTAGCATTAGCAAATGCACAAATTAACCTAGAACAAGCATATAAAAACTTTTTTAGAGATAAAAGCATAGGTTTTCCTAAA
>Ga0116168_1001648_pt1 | contig 16127 bp, 7 predicted proteins | sample AD_UKC129_MetaG_FD_89795 | JGI IMG/M metagenome (GOLD analysis project Ga0116168, IMG submission 89795) | Active sludge microbial communities of municipal wastewater-treating anaerobic digesters from Canada - AD_UKC129_MetaG | ecosystem: Engineered > Bioreactor > Anaerobic > Digestate | place...
ACAACTTTTGTTGTGCGGCACGCTTACACCGTCTGAGCAATAGGAAATAAAAAAAGCAAGCTCGCTTGCGCTCGCCTGCTCTTTATTTTGTGTTTATTATATATTTATTAAGAACAACCAGTGGTTGCACCACATGTCATACATTTCAAACAAGTTCCATTTCTTACCATAGTAGCATTTCCACATTCAGGACAAATATCACCAGTATAACCTAAGTTTACTGCTTCTGTGCTACTGTTACTCGCTGAAATACTTTTGGAATCAGTAAATAAATCTGGCTGATTATCTTGCTCTTCTTCTATTGATTTTGCATTTTTTATGCTTGCATTTGTTGTAACAATTTTTTCATCATAAAATTCGCCTGGAGTATTGTCGAAAAATCTATATTTTTCATCTTGAACGCTTTCAGGATCGATATGTGATAAATCTGTTCTACCAAGATATGTAATTGCTAATTCTCTGAAAATATAATCGATTACAGATGTAGCCATTTTAACATAATTGCTTCCAGAAACCATCCCAGAAGGTTCGAATTTAGTAAATGTGAATGCTTCAACGAATTCTTCCAATGGTACACCGTATTGTAGACCTATGGAAACAGCTATTGCAAAAGAGTTGAGCATACTTCTAACTGCAGCACCTTCTTTATGCATATCGATGAAGATTTCTCCTAACTGTCCATTATCATATTCTCCAGTTCTTAAATAAAGGCTTTGTCCACCAATTTTTACTTTTTGAGTGAAACCGGATCTTCTATTAGGTAATTTTTTACGTTTAGCAATATATCTATATACAACTTTTTCGATAACTTTAACTATTTCACCATTATTTTTATTTTCCATTATTTCATCAATATCTTCAGACGAGAAGGAACTTAATGGTTGAGAAAGTTTTGAACCATCGCGGTAGAGTGCTACAGCTTTGGTTCCCATTTTCCAACCTAACATATATATTTCTTTAATATCTTCAACAGTTGCTTCATATGGTAAATTTATTGTTTTAGAGATAGCTCCTGAAACAAATGGTTGAGCAGCAGACATCATTTTTAAATGCGCAATTGGTGAAATATATCTCGTACCTTTTTTGCCGCATTTATTTGCACAATCAAAAATAGCATAATGTTCTAATTTCAAATCGGGTGCGCCTTCAACTGTAGAATTACCACAAATATAATCATTTGCTTCAGAAATTTCATTTTTTGAAAATCCTAAAGCTCTTAAAATGTCACCATTAAATTGTGATAATTTATCTTCGGTTAATTTTAATGTTTCTGTAACAAATTTATCGCCTAAATTGTATTTATTGAATAAAAATGATATCTCAAATGCTGAAGGGAGTTGTTGTTCAAGTTTTTCTAAAATTTCATCAGTAAATCCTTTTGCTTTAAGTGATTCAGTATTTATGTGTGGCGCTCCCTTGAATGTTTTATGACCAACAGCATAATTTACAATATTATTTATTTGTTCTTCAGTATAACCAATTTTCTTAAGTGCTAAAGGAATTGATTGATTTATAATCTTGAAGTATCCACCACCAGAAAGTTTCTTATATTTAATTAAGGCGAAATCTGGCTCTATACCAGTTGTATCGCAATCCATAACTAAACCTATAGTACCTGTAGGAGCAATAGCAGTTACCTGAGCATTTCTGTAACCGTATTTTTCGCCTAATTCAAGAGCTTTATCGGATGCTTCTCTTGCAGCTTTTAACAAATATTCTGGGCATTCAGCTGGATTTATTCCCATAGGGTAAATAGATAATCCTTCATATTCATTTTCTGGTGCATTATAAGCTGCTCTACGGTGGTTTCTTATAACACGTAACATAGCATCTTTATTAGCTTCGTATCGTTTGAACGAGCCGCAATCTTTTGCCATTTCTGCAGAAGTGGCGTAAGCAGTCATATGCATCATAGCAGATATTGCACCTGTAATAGCTAATGCTTGTTTGCTATCATATGGTACGCCCATTGTCATCAGAAGTGTACCTAAGTTAGCATAACCAAGACCTAAAGTTCTGTATAAATAGCTATTTAAAGCAATTTCTTTGCTTGGGAAATGAGCCATTAAAACAGAAATTTCCAAAACTAAAGTCCAAATTCTTGTAGCATGAGTAAAACCATCTGTATCGAATATGTAAGTATCAGTGTTATAAAATTTTAATAAATTGAATGAAGCAAGATTACAAGCAGTATTATCTAAAAACATGTATTCGCTACAAGGATTTGAAGCTCTGATTTCGCCATCATTAGGGCAAGTATGCCATTCATTAATTGTTGTATGATACTGTAAACCTGGATCTGCACAAAACCAAGCATTATATGCAATTTTTTCCCATAAATCTCTTGCTTTTAATACCTTACAAGGTTTAGGTTCTCTGTTTGCTTTTTTAGCTTTGGCTAATTCGGTGCGCCAGTATAAATTCCAAGTCTTATCTTCTTCAATAGCCTTCATAAATTCTTGATTTACTCTTACAGAGTTATTGGAATTTTGACCTGAAACAGTATTATAAGCTTCGGAATTAAAGTCAATATCGTATACTGGAATATAAACTTCCTTATATCCTAATTCTGCTAATCTGATAACTCTTTTTATCAAATTTTCAGGTATACTTAGTTTTCTAGCTTCAATGACAGCTTGCCTTAAAATAGGATTTGTTTTTACAGAAAAACGATCATTAAAATTAGTGACTTTAACAGCTTCATCATAACAAGCTTTTATGATTGTGTTTAAGTATTTATTTGCTATTTTTGAACCAATAGCTAAGTAAGCAACTTTTTGTTCTTCGTATGCCTTCCATTCGATATATTCTTCAATATCTGGATGGTCTATATCAAGAGTAACCATTTTGGCAGCTCTTCTTGTGGTACCACCAGATTTTATCGCACCAGCAGATCTATCACCAATTTTTAAGAATGACATTAATCCGGATGATTTTCCACCGCCACTTAGTGGTTCTCCAACGCCCCTAATGTTAGAAAAATTTGTCCCTGTACCAGATCCGTATTTAAATAATCTAGCTTCTCTAACCCATAAATCCATTATCCCACCTGGATTGACTAAATCATCATCAATACTTTGGATAAAACAAGCATGTGGTTGCGGATAAGTGTATGCATCAGAAGACTCAACAATTTCTTCAGTTTCTGGATCAACACGATAATGACCTTGTGATGGGCCAGATATTCCATATGCCCAGTTTAATCCGGTATTAAACCATTGTGGGCTATTCGGTGCTGCAAACTGATTAGCTAACATATATAATAATTCATCATAAAAAACTTTAGCATCTTCTTCGGTATCAAAATATTTACCTTTCCATCCCCAATATGTCCATGTACCAGCTAATCTATGAAATACTTGTTTAGCTGAAGTTTCGGAACCATATCTTTCTTCTTCAGGTAGTTCGTTTAATTTATCATAATCTGGTTCTGATGGTAGCAACCATTCAGGTATGCTATCTTCAAGTCTTTTTTTTGTAAATTTAGGTACTCCAGCTTTTCTAAAATATTTTTGAGCAATAATATCGGTTGCTATTTGTGACCAGCTTTCTGGTACTTCAACATTATCCATCTTAAAAACAGAAGTACCATCAGGATTTTTAATTTCGGATGTGCGGATAACAAATCTGATGTTATCTAATGGGTGAATGTTGGGACTGGTAAAACGCCTGGTGAATTTCATATTAAACCTTTCCAAATTTGTGACGTAATGGGTTACTAAAAATTTCATCTCCCCGGCTACAAAATTATGATAAATATTTTTATTTTCAAATTAAAAATATATTGATATAGTATAAATAATATAATATAAAGCAACTGTAACTTACTGATAAACTGTTAGTTATAAAATTGATTTAATAACAAATTAAATGTTTTATGGTAACTTTACTTATACAAATAAGTTATAAGAAATATATATAAAATAAATATATTGATAAATAAGTAAATGATAAAATTAATTATAATTAATAATGAGTGATTAATATTCTATTAAAGCTTTACTGTATTTCAAAGTTAAACACATTATGTTGTTTGTAAAATTTTATATCGAAAGAATATTCTTTTACTTTAAAAGCAAACAATAAACAACTTTTTATTCAATTAATTTTATTTATCACCAATAATTATAGTTTTTAAATAAAAAATCATCATTTATTATGATTGATTATAGTAGTGTGATTTTGTTATTTTAGTGTTGTAAATATTAAGGAGTTTGATAATGATTAAATATTTTATTTTTCTGTCCATTTTTTCAAGTTTATTATTAGCACAAGATATTTTTAATTATTCATTTAAATATACAGGAGATATTAATAATAATTTGAACGGTGGTATAAAAAAAGGCTCAGTTTATATGGGAAATGCTCATTTGAATATAAATCTGAACACTTCCTTTGTAGGATTGGAAAAAGGTAATCTCAATGTTGATATTATGAATTCTCTCGGAAATAAATTTTCTGAAAATTATGTAGGTGATATGCAAACTCTTTCGAATATAGAAAATGACAATACAACTATGTTGTATGAATTTTGGTATTCATACAATTTTGATAAGTTATCATTGAAAGCAGGTTATATTGATTTAAATAGTGATTTTATTTTGATGAGTAGTACCGAAAACTTTTTGAATAGCTCTTTGCAAGTTTTTCCTGCTTTATCCCTAAATTATCCATTATCCATTTTCCCAAGACCTTTTTTTGGTGTCCACTTCGATTATAGATTTACCGATAATAAAACTTTACGAGTGGCTTATTTTGATGTTGAAGAAGTTGATAGTTATAAAAAATTTGTAAATACAAAATTATTTAAAAGCGGAATTTATAATTTAATTTCAGAATTTCAAAACAATATTGATGATAAATTAAACTATAAGGTTGGCGTATTTTATCAAAATAAACAGGAAAAATATAAAAATTGTTTATCATATTATTTGGGATTAAATTACACAATTTGGGAAAATTCAAATATATTTGGACAAATTTCATTTTGTGATAGAAATATAGTTTCACCTTATTATTTTGCCTTTGGTTTTACAAAATCCAATATTTTCGGAAGAGAAAACGATATTTTCGGTTTAAGTTATGGCTATGCTTCTTTATTCAAACAATCAAATGAAGCATTTGTCGAAGCTTACTATATTTTTCAAATAGTCGATTTTATATATATTCAACCGGATTTCCAATATATCATAAATCCTTCAGGTAATGGTATAAACGATGCAACAGTATTTAATTTAAGAATTGGAGTTGAGTTATGATTGCAGTTGATTTTAAATATAAAAAACTTTCTGAAATTCCTATTGATCAAGAAGTTGTAATTGCAAAAGTTAAAGGGAGTGGTGCTTTTAGAAAAAGACTTTTGGAAATGGGTTTTGTTAAAGGAAAATCTGTAAAAGTTATAAAAAATGCACCATTGATGGATCCCATTGAGTATGAAATAATGGGCTATAGCGTTTCTTTAAGGCGTAGTGAAGCTGATTTAATTGATGTTATTGATATTGATGATATAAAGCACACCGATGAAGTGATTTTTAACGGAACCATAGATGAAAATAGATTAAAAACAACAATCAGAAAAGCCACGAACAAGATTAATGTTGCGCTTGTTGGAAATCCTAATTCTGGAAAAACAACGTTGTTTAATTTTGCATCAGGTGCTCACGAAAGGGTAGGGAATTATGGCGGCGTTACTGTTGATGTTAAAGAAGGTATTGTAAATTATAAAGATTATACTATTAATCTCTTTGATTTGCCTGGTACTTATTCTATTACTGAATATTCACCAGAAGAATTATATGTGCGCAGACATATTATTGAAAATCAACCAGATATAATAGTTAATGTTATTGATGCTTCCAATCTTGAAAGAAATTTATATTTAACTACACAACTTATTGATATGAATGTAAAAGTTGTCATTGCTTTAAATATGTTTGATGAACTTGAAAAAAGTGGGGCAATTCTAGATTATAAACATCTTGCTGAAATGCTGGGTATTCCTATAATTCCTACTGTTGCATCCAAAGGAATTGGTATTCCAGAATTGATAGAAAAAATTATTGATGTTTACGAAGATAAAGATCCTATCGTGCGTCATATCCACATAAATTATGGTGAAAATATTGAAAGTTCTATTAAAAGAATTCAGAAAGCTATAAAAGAATTCACTGAATTAAAATACAAATTTTCTACACGATATTTAGCAATTAAACTTTTAGAAAATGATAGAGAAACCAGAAGATTAATATCTGAAACATCAAAAACTCAAGATGTTTTACAAATTGTTGATGAAGAGATTAAAAAAATTGAAAGTTTATATAAAGAAAAATCTGAAACGGTAATTACAGATTTGAAATATGGTTTTGTAAGTGGTGCGTTAGCACAAACTTATAAGCCTGGAAAAATTAACTTTAGAAAAATTACTCGTCAAATCGATAAAATTGTCACCAATAAATATTTAGGTTTTCCTATATTTTTCCTTTTTTTATATATAACATTTGAAGCAACATTTTTTGTAGGGGGTTATCCTGCTGAATGGATTGAATTCGGGATTGAAGCTATCAAAAATATATTTTCAAATTATGTACCAAATGGACCTTTTAAAGATTTGATTATTGAAGGAATAATTGGTGGTGTTGGTAATGTACTAGTATTTTTGCCAAATATTCTTGTTTTATTCTTCTTCATTTCTTTTCTCGAAGATGTTGGATATATGGCACGTGCAGCATTTATTGTTGATAAAATTATGCATAAAATTGGTTTACACGGGAAATCATTTATACCTATAATTATGGGTTTTGGTTGCAACGTTCCAGCAATTATGGCAACAAGAACATTGGTAAACAAAAAAGACAGAATTTTAACCATGTTGATTATTCCTTTTATGTCATGTAGCGCTAGATTACCGGTTTATTTACTTTTTATTTCCGCATTTTTTGACAAAAACCAAGGATTAGTTCTTACTTCCATTTACTTCTTAGGCTTAATTATGGCTGCATTTTTCTCTATAATTTTCAATAAACTTTTCTTCAAAGGTCAAGATGTGCCATTTGTTATGGAATTGCCGCCATATCGTATGCCAACATTAAAAAGTAGTATTCGCCATATGTGGTACAAAGCCAGCGCATATTTAAAGAAAATGGGAACAATTATATTAGGTCTATCTATAATTATTTGGTATTTAAGCAGTTATCCTAAGAATGAAAATATAGAAAAATTTTATGATGAAAAAATTGAACAAATTCACAATGTTACAAATTTAGATGAAAATACTAAAAATGAGAAAATTGATGAACTGAATAGAATTAAAGTCGCCGAAATTCAAGCAAATAGTTACATTGGTAAAATGGGAAAAGCAATCGAGCCCATTATTGCGCCATTAGGCTTTGATTGGAAAATCGGTGTTGCTATTATTTCCGGCCTAAGTGCAAAAGAAGTAATCATAAGTACCTTAAGCATCATTTATAAAGCAAACGACGAAGGTATTTCATTGAAAGAAAATTTGAAAAAAGAAAAATTTTTATACGGACCTAATAAGGGAGAACCTGTTTTTACACCTTTAACAGTTTATACATTACTTGTTTTTGTGTTAATTTATTTCCCTTGTATTGCAACTATAGCTGCTATAAAAAATGAGTCTAATTGGAAATGGGCTTTGTTTGCTATATTTTATACAACATCTGTAGCATATATAACAGCATTTTTAGTTAATAATATTGTTAAATTATTTTTATAGGAAAATCATGCAAGAGATTTTAGTATACACGAGTATTTTATTTGCATTGTATATATTATTAAGAAAAAAAATTTTTAAAAGAAATTCAAATAAGCTATCTAGTTGCGGTTGTGATAGTTGCGGCTGCAGAATAGATAATTAAAAAATATTTTTTCTTAGCTCAGACAGTGTAAGCTTAAGCCCCTTGCGGCATTTGTCATGCCGCAAGGGGCCAGCGAGCCTCGTGGCCCGCAAAAATTTTGCCACCATTTAAATAGTAGGGTGGCATTGATATGCCACCTTTTTGGCATTGAATGCCATAATTGTGGCACGGAATTTCCACGTGGTGGCAAAAATAAACGTAGGGTGGCATTGATATGCCACCTTTTTGGCAATGATATGCCGTGTGGTAGCAGGAAAAATTGCCAATTTGGCAAAAGGTAGCAACATGGTAGCACGCATTTGCCACTCGGTGGCAGCCAAAATTTGAAGGTGGCAATTATATCGAAAATACAATATAATTGCCACCTTTATTTTTTTGCAAGAATTGCAAAAAACCGCACAACGTCAGTTGTGCGGCACGCTTACACTGTCCAAGTTAAGGAAATAATCTTAAGGCATAGAAAAAAGCTGCTCTTTCGAACAGCTTTTTCATTATGTTTAATATAAAGTTTTAATCTATTTTTTCATTGTAGATTTTGATAATATTATCGACTAAATTATCTGTATCGACTGTTATTTTTTCGTTTGTTCTACGAATTTTCAGTTCAACTTGGTTTTGTTTTAATTTCTTTTCACCAACGATTATTTGTAAAGGAATACCAATTAAATCAGCGTCGTTGAATTTGAAGCCTGGTTGAGCTTCTCTATCATCCATAAGAACGGAAAAACCTTTTTTATGTAATTCATCATAAATATTGTTTGCAAAATTTAATACATCTTGATTTTTAACATTAAGACAAATTAAATGAAAATCAAAAGGTGATAATGCTTTGTTCCAAATAATACCGTATTGATCATAATTGTTTTCGATATAGCAAGCAGCAACTCTTTCTACGCCAATACCATAGCTTCCCATAATAATAGGATGTGTTTGGCCTTTCTCATCGAGATATTGAACATTTAACGCTTCGGTGTATTTAGTACCGAGTTTGAAAATATGACCTAATTCGATAGCTTTGAAAACATCGATTGAATTTTGGCATCTTGGGCATTGTTCACTTTTTTTAACGACTCTTAAATCGAAATATTCTATATTTTGGACGTCTCTTGTAAGATCTATGCCATAAATATGATAATCATCTTTATTTGCGCCGCTGTAGAGATTATTCCTATCTTTTAGTCTTAAATCTGCAATAATTTTATGTTTGAAGCCAACAGGGCCAATAGAACCAGCATTAGCTCCAGTTATTTCAACTAATTCATCGGGATGAGCAGGGCGTACATTTCCACCAAGAGCTTTTTCTAATTTAACTTCATTAACTTCGTCATTACCACACATTAGAACTAAAACGGGTTTGCCATCGTGAATATAAACTCTTGATTTTGCGCATTTTGTTTCGTCGATATTCAAAAATTGACAAAGTTCGTCAATAGATTTTACGTTTGGAGTGTGTATTTCTTTGATATTATCGGAAATTTCATCCCTTTTAATAACTGGAACAATTGAAGTAGCAACTTCAACATTGGCAGCATAACCGCATTTTTCGCAATAGGCAACAGTATCTTCACCAGCATCAGATTTTACCATAAATTCTTCAGAACCGCTTCCGCCCATAGCACCAGATGATGCACCAACAACGAAGAAATTTATTCCGCATCTTTTGAAAATATTTTTGTAAGCTTGAGCGTGTTTGTTATAAGATTCATCGAGACCTTCCCAAGTTGCATCAAAAGAATACGCATCTTTCATTAAAAATTGTCTTCCACGAATAACTCCACTTTTTGGTCTTGGTTCATTTCTAAATTTTGTTTGAATTTGATACCATATTTGTGGTAATTCTTTATAAGATTGTAAATTATTTTTTGCGTGGTATGTCATAATTTCTTCGTGAGTAGGAGCAAGAACGTAATCTCTATTTTTTACGTGGTACATTGTATCGCCAAAAGCTTCAACTCTACCGGTTTGTTCCCATATTTCTTTAGGATTTAAAGCAGGGAGATGGAATTCTTGCCCGCCGATTTTATCCATTTCTTCACGTATAATATTTGTAATTTTTTTGATAACTCTATAGCCTAATGGTAAAAATGAATAAATACCAGCAGAAAGCATCCTAACCATACCACTTCTGAGCATAAGTATATGGCTTGGAATAACAGCATCATTAGGAGTTTCTTTTAATGTAGGAATAAAAGATTTACTTAAACGCATATAAATCCCTGTATTTTATGAAAATTGAATAACAAATATAAGAAATTTTGAAAAAATAGTAAAAAATAAAAAAAAATATTTGCATAAAGGAACAAAATGTATTATATTAGTATTTCAAATTTATAAAAATTTGTTTGACGCCGGGATGGCGGAATTGGTAGACGCACAGGACTTAAAATCCTGTGGGGAGTAATCCCCGTGCCGGTTCGACTCCGGCTCTCGGTACATAATACCTCCTTTTCCCCCTTAATACGTTAGTGTATGAGGGGGTTTTTTATATGGGTTCTTAGCTCAGTTGGTTAGAGCGCCACGTTGACATCGTGGAGGTCAGAAGTTCGAATCTTCTAGGACCCACCAAATTCTCATAAAATACATCTCCTAACTAATAAATCACATATTTAACATTTCTTTTCTTTGATTTTTTTATAATTAAATGTAATTTTGTTTTTCGATTTTAATTTTTATAGGTATTAAAATGAAAGAGTTCTTTAAATCCGCTTTTGCAGTTTATATAAGAGAAAAAAATCGTATTCTTGAAAGAAAAACTTTATATGGTTTAACTATTTTTTTGCCATTCTTACTATCTCTTATTTTTATTGCTATTTATTATAAAGGTGTTGTACGTGAAATACCAATTGCAATTTATAATGAAGATAATTCCAATCTTTCAAAATTAGCAATTCGTCAATTTGCTTCAGCCCCTTCTATGAAAATTTATAAATATGTAAATTCCTTAGATGAAATTAAAAGTGAATTCCGAAAGGGTAATATTTATGGCGCTATTTATTTCCCAAAAAATCTTGAAAAAGATATTAGAAAACAACGCCAAACTTATGTTATTTTATATCGAACTAATGGTAATTTGATTATTGGTAATACTCTTTTAAGAGATTTCACAACAATTGCAAAAAGTTTAAGTGGCAAAATACTTTTAACTAAAATTCAAAAACAAAAAGGTTTGAAAGAAGATCAAGCAAAAGCAATTATTCAACCTATTGTAATTGATACTGATTCTATGTTTAATCCATATTATAGCTATTTATATTTTCTTGTCCCTGGGCTACTTACAGTAACTTTATATATGGTAATTTTAGTTGTTACTGTTTTACTTTTTACAAGTGAAAAAGAACATAATACACTTAAAGAACTTTTTGAAACAGCTAATTTTAATATTTGGGCAATTCTTGTTGGTAAAGCTACACCGCATATATTATTGAATTTTGTAACAGTTTTGCTCTTTTTTAATGTTTTATTCCCAATTTTTAATATTCCGATTTATGGATCTATTACTTTATTACTTGTTTTTTCTTTATTGTTTGTAGTAAGTTGTGTTCTACTTGGTATGGCAATTTCAGCTATATCTCCGGATCAGCAAAAAGCAACTGAAATTGGCTTGATAATTAGTACTCCAGCTTTCATTTTAAGTGGTTTTACATTTCCAGTTTGGGCAATGCCAAAAATTTATCATCTTTTAGCAGATTTAATTCCATATCCACATTATCTAGTTGGAGTTGTTAAAATTTATCAAATGAATTGTGAATTCAAATATGTTAAATCAGAGTTTATTGCTTTATCACTCTTTGCAATAATTTCATTTATTGTTATTGCAATCTACTTACTTAAAACAAAAAAACAATTAATTGCTGGAGCTGAAAAATGAAAAATTATATAAATTTATTTATTAATTCATTTAAACGTGAAGCTGGAAGAATTTATCGTGATATAAATATTACTATGATAATTTTAATTGCTCCAATTGCTTATGCTATACTTTACGGTGGCTTTTATTGGAATAAAACAGAACAGAAAGTTGAAATTGTAGTTGTAGATTATGATAATTCGCTTTCTTCACAAAAATTTATTAAATTACTAAATACACATCCTAACATTACTATAAAGTATAAACTACAAAGTTTTTCAGAAGCAGAAAATAAACTTAAAGAGTGGGATGCATTTGGTATTATTGTAATCGATAGAGGGTTTGAAGAAAAAATTAAAAAATTTCAACAAGCAAAAATAAAATTATCACTAAACACAACAAGGTTTTTAGTATCCAATGACATAAACAAAGCTGTAAATGAAGTTGTAATTCATTTAACAGACGAACAAAGGCAAAAATATTATAATAACTTAGGTTATACTTATGAAGAAGCAAAACAATTGATAGAGCCAATTGTTGCTGATATGCGTTCTTTATTCAACGTATATGAAACTTACGGTGATTTTTTATTACCAGGCATATTTATTTTAATTTTACAACAAACATTATTAATTGGATTATGTGAAAGTATTGCTAAAGAACGTGAAGAAAATACTTTAAAAGATTGGTTAGAAATTTCTGGTAAAAGTGTTTGGGTTAGTATTTGGGGTAAAGCCTTTTTTTATTGGTTTAACTATATCGCGTATGGATTGCTTTATTTTGGTGTTTTATTCTATATCTTTAAATTACCTATTTTAGGAAGCAAATTAGCGTTGTTTTTAACTTCTATTCTATTTCTTTTGGCTGTAATTTATTTTGCATTTCTTTTATCTAGTTTATTCAAAAGAAAATTAGTAGCTATTCAACTAATTGCATTTACATCATATCCAATATTTTTAATTTCAGGTTATAGCTGGCCTAAATTTGCAATGCCCCAATTTGTTCAATGGTTAGCTGATTTTCTCCCAAGTACTCCTTATTTAAATTCGATGTTACGTATTACTTTGTATGGTGCAAATTTATCTGATGTAAAATATGAGATTTTTCACTTATTAATTTTAGTTATTATATTTTTAATCTTGACAAGAATTAGAATAAAAATTATATTGCAAAAAGAAATAATATAAATACAAAAAGGAGTTGGTTTATGAATTTTAAAAATTTATCAATTAAGCAAAAAATTTTCGGAATAGCTGTTTTTATTATAACTAGTACATTTGCAGCTGATTTTATTCACGAATATATAGCGCCTAATGCATTTTGGTTAGTAATGATATCATTAAGTGTTGTAATATTATTGTTATTAAATATTTTATACAAATCAATAATAATTCCAATAAACTTAATTATTGAAGTTATTAAAACAAATAAAGAAAAAAATGAGGCAAATAAAATTAATTATGAAGCCAAACATGAATTAGGTAAAGTAATTGAGGAAATAAACAGTTATATTTCTGATATTGAGAAAAATCAAAGTGTAATGAAAAAATTATATGCTGTACTTGATAAAGTTTCCAAAATTGATGATGTAAAAATAGTTTATCAAGAATTATTAAAAGGTATAAAAGATATTATAAATGTTAAATATGCTGCATTAGCAGTATTTGGTAAGGATGGTACAAAAGCTGAAGAATTTTATTCAGAAGGAATTAGTGAGACAGAAAAACAAAGAATTGGTAAATATCCAGAAGGTAAAGGCTTATTAGGTTATATTCATCAAACTAAAGAAGTTTTAAGATTGGATGATATGTCTAAACACCCTAAATCCTATGGCTTTCCTTCGGGCCATCCAAAAATGAAAACTTTACTTGCAGCTCCTATTATTGTGGCCAATAAATCGTATGGAAATTTATATATTTCAGAAAAAAATGATGGTACAGTTTTTACTGCAAGCGATGAATTATTATTCCGTTTTTATGCTATCCTTTGCGGTTTTGTTATTGCTCAAAATAATGAAAAGAAAAGTTTAGCTAATATTAATACTTTCCTTGAAACTGAAATAAAAGATGTTGCAACAATTATTGAGCAAGTAGCACAAGGTAATTTAAATGTATATATACCTACTGATTCTAAATTTGACTTTATTAAAAAATTAAAAGCAATGACAAACCAAATGGTTAGTAACTTAAATGAATTGTTAGTTAATGTTGAAAATGCTATACAAGCTACAGCTAGTGCGAGTTCACAAATTTCCGCAACAACAGAGCAAATGTCTGCTGGTTCGCAAATGCAAACACAACAGGCGGTATCAGTAGCAGCCGGAGTAGAAGAGGTAGCAAAGACAATAATGGAAAATAGCCAAAATGCGCTATCAGCAGTAGAAGCGGCGAAAGTGGCGGGAAAAGAAGCAGAAGAAGGTAATAAGATAGTAATGCAAACTATAAGTGGGATGAATAAAGTATCACAAATGGTAATACAGACAGCTAATAACATAGAAGAATTAGGAAAGAGCAGTAATCAAATAGGAGAAATAGTACAAGTAATTGAAGAGATAGCCGATCAAACAAACTTATTAGCATTGAATGCAGCAATAGAAGCAGCAAGAGCAGGTGAGCAAGGAAGAGGGTTTGCAGTAGTAGCAGATGAGGTAAGAAAACTTGCAGAAAGAACAGGAAAAGCTACAAAAGAAATAGCATCAATGATAAAGAAAATACAAAAAGATACTGAAGATGCAGTTACAGCGATGAGACAAGGAACTGCAGAAGTTGAAATTGGCGTAACTTATGCAAATCAAGCTGGTGTTGCATTAAAAAAGATAAATGAAGAAACTCAGAAAGTATTAAATTTAATTAATCAAGTTGCAGTTGCAAATGAAGAACAAGCTAAAGCTGGTGAAGACATTGCACGAAATATTGAAAACATTAAAAATGTAACTCAAGAAACGTCTCAAGGTATACAACAAATCGCCATCGCTACAGAAGACCTTACGAGATTAACTATCACGCTTGAAATGAATATACAAAAATTCAACTTGAAAAAATAAATGAAGATATTTTTATCAAAAAGCTGCCATTAGGCAGCTTTTTTATAATAGGAGGTCATATGGATTTTGTTAAAAATTTATCAAATAGAGTGAAAGTTAATCTTTTTGCTATTGTTTTTACACTGTCTACGTTTATTTGTAATTATATCTTCAATATTGAAATGAGTAAAGTGTATTTTCAAAGTTTAGGATTATTATTTATTTTCTTTATAATACTTGTAAATTATTTTTTGAAATTTTTTAATGACCCTGTACAAGAAATTATTAGAAGTATACAATATTATTATAACTATAATGAATTTAAAAAAGTAGACTATCCTGCAAAAGATGAATTTGGCCAATTAGTTAAAATATTCAATGGTTTCTTAGAAAACATCGAAAGAAATCAATTTATAAACAAATATTTAGCTAATTTACTATCAGCGATAACCCAAAAAGAAAATGAACAAGAAATTTATAATGAAATTGTAAAAGGTGCTAAAGAACTTTTTGATGTGAAATATGTAGCTTTATCAATTTTTGAAAAAAATCAACATAAAGTTAAAGAATTTTATCAATTAGGAATGAGTAACGTAGATATACAAAAAATAGGAAAATATCCTGAAGGTAAAGGGTTATTAGGTTACATCCAAGAAACTAAAAAGTTATTAAGACTTGATAAAATCTCTGAACATCCAAGAAGTTACGGTTTTCCTGCTAATCATCCTCCTATGGAAACGCTATTAGCAGCACCTATTGTAGTAGGGAGTAAATCTTATGGCAATTTATATATGTGTGAAAAGAATAATGGGGAAAAATTCAATTTGAATGATGAAATATTATTTAAATTTTATTCACAACTAGCGGGCTTTATCATAGCACAAAAATTAAGTCAAAAAGAAATAATAGCAATTTATGAAAATTTAGAAAACGATATTAAAAGAGACGTTATTGAAGTAAATAAAATTGCCAATGGTGATTTAACAGTTTATTTCCATCAAGACTCTGATTTTGAATTCATAAATAAATTAAACAACAATCTTAACAATATGATTTATAAATTAAATGATTTAATGCATCATTTTGAGAAATCTTTATATTCAACAATATCAGCAGCACAAGAAATTGCTGCCTCTACTAATCAATTAGAAAGTACTTCGCAAATGCAAACACAACAATCGATGTCAATTGCAGCCGGAGTAGAAGAGGTAGCAAAGACAATAATGGAAAATAGCCAAAATGCACTATCAGCAGTAGAAGCGGCAAAAGTGGCGGGAAAAGAAGCAGAAGAAGGTAATAAGATAGTAATGCAAACTATAAGTGGGATGAATAAAGTATCACAAATGGTAATACAGACAGCTAATAACATAGAAGAATTAGG
>Ga0116168_1001649_pt1 | contig 16124 bp, 15 predicted proteins | sample AD_UKC129_MetaG_FD_89795 | JGI IMG/M metagenome (GOLD analysis project Ga0116168, IMG submission 89795) | Active sludge microbial communities of municipal wastewater-treating anaerobic digesters from Canada - AD_UKC129_MetaG | ecosystem: Engineered > Bioreactor > Anaerobic > Digestate | place...
CTGGTTGTCAATTTTTTCTGTTGAACTTTTCAACCTATGCACCACTTTATCTATTACACCGCGTGGTGAAAGTTTTATTAAAGCTTCTATTTGTGTAGAACGGGAAAGCCCTGTTTTACACCAGATGGCAAAATGTTCACAGTTATTTTCAAATAAATCGTAATTGCTTTCTCCTATACGGCTTCTGGCACGTTTAACTGTTTCTTCTGGTGAATATATTTTAACTTTTTCTTCGTACTTTTTGTAATATGATGATAATTCCTTTAATTTGCTTATAGGAACAATATCTTTAAGATTATCCCCAAGCAGTTCCAAAATTCCGTTTGAACTTGCTAAAAATGATGAAACTTTATTGTTCAAAATATGTTCTATATCAAGTACAAAATATTTATCAGCCTTACGTAAAAATCTTTCTAAAGAAGTTTCCTGTATCGTTTGATTTTTTCCCATCAAATCAGTATCATCTGCAGTATAATGTATTACGGTTCCTTTTTCTGTAAAAATACCATAATGTTCGTAAACACTACGTTCTACGCCCACAATATCGCCTGTTTCAGCTTCTTTTTTATAATTTTTAGTTTTCCACGCATACAAAAATTCTTCTAATAATCCTATGCCTAAATCAAGAAATGATATATCATTCAATGATTTTTTCATACAACGCCCCAAATAGCAAAATTTTAAGGAAAAATCCGAGAATTGATTTTTATGGATAGCCAATTTAATTTGTAGCTACATCCGTATGATATATTAAGGTAGGATTTACTATATCAATACATTATAACTACAAAATAAAAAAGCTATCATAAAGTTAATGTTAACAATAATTTTAGTTATTACTAGATTTGAAAATTAACAAAAAATCAATTTATTACAAATTATTTTTTTAAAATTAGATAAATTTATCATACATTTTTTTTATTCTTGCTAACCATTCATTACGTAAATCTTCTGGTTCAAGAATTTCAGCATATTCTCCAAATTTTAACACACGCCCTATAATTTCTTGATATCTTCCCACAGGCAAAGTTATTTCTAAATAACCATTATCATTATCTTTCACATATTTAGTAATTTGATGTTTATGCCATTTAATATGCTTATTAGCTGTAGCAACAGGCTCATATATTTTTATTTTTGCAATTTGTGGATTATTGCTATAATCTAAGCCAAAACTATTTTTAAGATATTCTTCTACTTCACTAAGATTATAATTGTTCTGGAACTGTTTTTCGGTAAAAATTAGTTTGGAGATACGTGCAATTGCAAATAAACGGACATCCTTTTTTTCAAAGCAATATGCCACAAGATACCATTTGCCGGTATAATTTACTAATTTAATTGGCTCAACTTCGCGTATTGTTTTTTTATTATTCTGGTCGCTATAATGAATTTGTATCACTTTTTTATAAAGCAAGCTTTCAATTATCTCTCTGAATTTTGTAATATCAACATCTTCATATTCGGAAAGATCAAAATCTATTTTATCAGAAAGCTCTAAATAATCTTTGTTGATAAAATTATTCAAATCAGAGATCATCTCATTTGCAAACAAAGGAACAAAATTTAAGTTTTTTAATATACTTTTTATGATAGCAGAGATAATCAAAGATTTTTCAGATAAATTATCAAGCAATTTTGGTGGTTTGTTGTAAACATATCCAATATTTTTTTTGAATACTATATCAGCATCCAACAATTCTTTCATATCTGCTATATCACGTTTGATAGTGCTAACAGATGTTTCATACTCTTCTGCAAGATGTTGAGCACTGTAAGCCCTTTTTTGCCTGATACGCTCATCTATAAACATTATTCTTCTTAGCTGGGAAAGCATAATTTTACCTTTTTAATTTAGATACCATAAATTAACAATTTTACCACTATTTTTCAAAGCATCTACAGAGTTATCTTTTTCAAATAATAAAACGTATAAATCGCAATTTACTTTTATATCAGATGGCTCAAATTCACCGTCTGTAATGATCAACGCTCTTTTAAAATTATTCTGGTTGATATGTTCTAACACGCAAGTGATATCTGTAGCACCACTAATGGTTTTACCTTTTTTGATAAAATCTAATTTCACTTCTTTTATATCTGATGTAAAAAGAAAATAAGGACCTGTGAATTTATCGCTTAACTTCAATAGTAAAAGATAAATTTGTTCTTTGTAATCATCTGTAGAACCAGAAAAATCGATATAGATAGCGGGAAATTCTTTACTTTTTGTTTTATAATTAAATGTTTTTGTATAAAATAAAGGATCACAATCTTGCATAACTAAAAAAAGCTCTTGCCTGTTGAAAAATGGAACTGTTGTTTTAAAATACGCTTCATTATCGGAAAAAGTTGTATAGTTTTTATTGTAGAAAAATACCTTTTCAATAGAATTTCTCAAAATATTTAATTTACGATGTTTTACTCTTTTACCCTTAAGCTCTAAATCATCTGTTTCGAAATAACTTTGTAGTTGTTGGATATCAATGATTTCTACATCTTGTGTATCATTACCATCTGATTTTGCATCATCATTGATACTTTGAGATGTATCATTTTTATCATCATTTCGATTTTGTGTAAGATTATTTTCTTTAAGAATTTTTTCCAACTCACTAATCTTATTTTCAACTTCTTTCAATTTCTCTTGATCTTGCTCTTGATTCTCAGCAAAATCTGGGAATATCTCAATTAATCTTTTAATGATTTCATCAAGGGGAAGATGCTTTGAAAAATTATCAAACCATAAAGATATTATCTTTTGTTTTTTATCATTATCTATACTTGTGATAGCATCAAAATCCTTAATGATTTCTTGTTGTGATTTATGTGGCGGGGCTAAAAGATATACACGATTAGATAAATCTTGCGTTTGAAGAAATTCATCATAGGCCGGAAGTAAAGTTTTATCCATCACAGAAATGCTTTTGAAATCATTAAGCTCATAAAGATATGAATTAATTTGCATATCACAAGCCATATTCAAAAGTAACGGCGATAAATTTGTATCCCTGAATAAATCATAATGCTTAAGATAATAATGAAGTAACTCGTGTATGAATACAAATACAATATCATCCAGTGTTAAATTATATTCATCAATAAAATTTTTGCCAAAATAGATGTAAAATTTATCATTTTTATAAACTAAGCGTGCTGATTCTGTTTGTTTATCATTTACAACTTCGCAACACTCAATGTTATTCCTGTAGATATCAATAAACGGAATAAATTGATTATGTTTAAGATAAATTAAGCCTACTATGTCTGGTAATATATTTTTTCCCATAGCTTTTTAATTTTTGTTATTGTTCCACAATTCATCCCACGCACTTGAAACTTGATTTAAGAATATATCAAAATCATCTTTAATATCATTGAGAACATCTTTAGTTTCATCAAAAAAATCATCAATTGGCGTTTGATTGTTACTATTTTGCACGTTGCTTTTAACTTTTTGATTTTGAGCTTGCTTATTACTTGTCTTACTTGATGATGCCTTCATACCGCTCATCATTTTTTTAGCATTTTTGATTTTAGCATCATCTAATTTGATTAAGCCAACTTCTGCCAAACCGTAATAAAGTGCTTCCATAAGGATATCAATATTTGGTTCATCATCAATAACAGGATATAACCAGATATTTTGTGTTGCCAATACAAAATTTTCAACTTTAATTGGTGCCTGTACATCATAATACCAATCGATAATTTGATATATTTGAATATTTCTATTAAGCATAGATGCTCTACGTGGGCTAATTGGAAGATTTAACTCATTTAATTTATTGTAAAAAGCTATAGTAAATTTTGTAGCCATATCAGATAATGATTTTGGGATATTGGAACAATATTGTTTTAATTCATTTACCAAAGTTATAAGTCGTGTATCTTGCTTTGCCTTTGTTGCTTTATTTAATCCGGGACAATCATCGTCGTGCATAGTATTGATAATTTTAGCGAGATCATCACTTGAGAAATTATTTTTGATAGTGATAATTTGTGCAAACCTATCCGCCAGGGCTGTATCCAAAGGATTAGCACCAAGATAAGATAATGGATTCATAGCCGCAAAGATATATTTAAGATGGGGAATTTTCTTCCCCATCACACGCCTGTTACGGATAACTTCAAGCCATTTGTTTTGCATAGTAGGATTAGCACGCGAAATTTCATCGATAAGAATAAATTTTTTATCCCATATTGTAATAGGTGAGTTAAGGTAATCAATATATCCTTGTTTCATTTTTTTAGGATCTGGAAATCCAACAACATCTTCAAACAAAGATTTAGACGCATCATAAGCCTGAAATTCTTTATTTTCTGCATCTGTAGAATAACCTAAAAGTTGTGCTAATTTTTCAGAAAGTAAAGTTTTAGCAATACCATGCTCACCTACAAGCAATATAGGATCTTCAGTAATTAAAGCTGTAAGTAGCGGTTTTTCGTACTGTTGATATCCAAAAACGCCTGCGTCTTCCAGAATATTATTTAGATAGAATTTCATAAATACCCCCTTTTTTTTCATATTCTTACGATCTTTTTTTAGTATAAATTTAATATACCATTAGCATATGGTCTTTTATATTCCATTGGAATTCCAAACAAACCTGATTTAGTAGCCTCAATAACAACTGTTGCTCTTCCACCATTACTATTTTCAACACCAACATAATGTAATACATACTCATCATTTTCACCAGCTAATGATGTTACACCTGTTGCTTTTACGTCTACATTATAAACATCCTTTACAAACTCTACTGCTATTTGTTCAATATCTCCATCATATATAGAAGTATTTGATACTCCCCATAATATACTAATGACTATCATTAAAATAGTATATACATATTTATCATTATAAATTTTTGTTCTTTTTATAGGATGAATAATAGCAAAGAATAACATTAAAAATACATTAATTACTTCATGTCCAGCTTTTTTGAGTGCACTTCTATCCAAAAACAAAAATACTAAAGCAGCAATTGAAAAAATAAATCTTATTGCAAAAATATGTCTACTTAAAATTATTTCTATTAAGATTGGCAATAAAAGAGATAATAATGATAATATCATAAACTTATCTCTCTGGAAATCAATAACTTTACCGCTATCTTCGATTATTCCGCCTACTGGTGGTGGCGCCATCATAAGTAAATGAGAAAGTTCAGTTTGTCCAATTGATTTCCATTGATCGTAGCCTTGTTTCCAAATTTTGGTATTTCGATCAATTTTGCCTTCTTTGGCAAGGTTTTCCATTTCAGCTTCTGTTAATGGACCTGTTTTAACGTTGTTCAAAAGAACGTACCAAACTGCGTTTGTGTTTTACATAATGCTAACCCTTAAATTTGTTTGTTAAACTTTAAATTTTTTACGATTTGGAAAATTTCCAAATCTCGTTACAAAATTAAAAAGTCAAGAGTATCATATGATGATACGCTTAAATTTTTTTTTTATTTTTTTTAAAATTTTTTTTGGTAGAAATAAGAAAATTGGTAAAATATGTAAAAAAAAGCGCAATTAACTTAAAAGTCAGTTTTTTAATTGAATTTTGGTTGAATAGCAGCCTGATGGGAAGTAATATACCATAATGGATTTTTGTTGGATATAAGAAATTATGGGGATAAGATTTTTCCTTGTTTACACAAAAATATTTACATTCCCGTTATTTATTATAGGGATATTAAAGAAAAACCTAATTTTCTATAAGTCCTATTAAAGGGTCCTTAAAGCACTCCTTTAATGCGCCTAAACACTTACTAAAGGGTCCTTAAAGGGACCCTATAGTATTTGTTTAAGGAAGCTAAAGAAACCTTTAGTAACCCTTTAAGGACCCTTTAGGCGGGAATTATCAAACAAGCCTTTTCCTTTAGTAACTACCTAAAAAAGTATCATAAAACTATATAAACTCTTAAATAAAATGCCTTTTTTCTTCAAAATTTATGAGCTAAATTATTCTTGTTTGATATTTTTTCTATTTTCAAAAAATTCACACTGGAATAAATGTTTGTATATTTCCAAATGCAGCAATAATTTTCTTCAGTTATTTTGTAAAATTTTTTGGTAAAATTCAAATTATTATTTATATATGCATTAACGGCTTGTATTCAGCAAAGAACATAATTTGAATAGTTAAGATTAAGAGATATAAGAATTATTTTTTTTTATGATTAACTTTTTTTTTTGAGTTTCAAGTTTCAATAAATTTCCGTAATTTTACTAATGTGTAAAAGTAAATTTTTCCGATAATATCTCTTTAGCTAAATAAACATTTTCAAAAATTCATTACATATTGCCTTTTAACCAGTAGTGATTATTTTTTGAAATAGTTGTGTGCAATTATTCTTTTGAAGATAATGCTTAAAATATTTTGGAAAGTTCAAGAATATTTTCTTTTTGATTTATTGAAACAAGTAGAGAATTACACCCAAAAAACAAATGTATACACTACAATTTAACTAACTTATCATTTCATTCACAATTAAAGGTTTATACTATGGGCTTATTCGACATATTCAACAAAGTGAAAGATTTTTTGGAAGAATCTGAAAATCACAGAAGTTCTTCCTATAGCCGTCAATCTAATACATCCTACAGTTCTGGTAAAATTGGTGGTAAAACTCTATCACAATGGGATAGTGAATGGAAATATATTGGAATTCTAAGTGAAACAGCTGATATCGATTTGCCTAACGAAGTTGGTTTGTACAGGGCTAAGTTAAATGGAAAAGTAGTTTATATTGGAAGAGCTATTGAATACAATAATGGTGGCTTACGAAAGAGATTAAGAGATTATACTCGTGAATCCAATAGTGCAAGAAAACACGGATCTGGAAGACTTATGAATGAACATCAGGATGAATTAAAAATTGAAATTTTAATAGTTGGCGATAGTGAAGATGGCGCTAAATTAACCAGAGAATTAGAAAGAGCTTTTATAACAAAATATAGACCAGCCTGGAACAAACAATTTCTATAATCAAAATTTACAGAGAGCTAAACAATTTTTTTACCACGTACACTGCCGGCAATATTAGCCCTACTAGCATAGGTTCAATTATAGTTGGGAGATAGTTATCTTTTATTATATACCACGTAAAAGATAAAACTATACTCCCTATTAAAATTACTATGGCTGATTTATTATCAACCAAAAAATTTTCGTAGTAACAGCTAAAAATTATAAATATTACGCCGGGCAAAAATATCGTCCCAATTGTATACCAGATATCGATTACAGATGGTATCAAAAATGTTATTATAACTACAATAATTGATATCAAACTTAACGCTATGAGAGCTTTTGTTTTAACGTTAAATTTTCGAAAGTAATCTATTTTTTCAAATATATCCCTGCTAACAATTGTTGAACTTAAAAACATAAAACTATTGGATGTTGAAAGAATTGTTGCAAACATTGCTACGTAAAAAATTCCTTTTAACCCATCTTCTAAAACTCTTTCTGCATAAATAGGATAGGATAACACTGGATTAGTAATATCTGGCATAACAGCCCTAGCATACAATCCTGTTGATGTAGTTAAAAAATCAAACAAAAACCAGAAAAATATCGATATAATTATCCCCCACATTGCAACTTTATCATTTTTAGCAGCACTTGCACGTTGATGAAATCCCGGATCTGCAAATGTCCATAATGCTATCAAAAACCAAACTAATAAATATGTAAATGGTAAGCCACCTGTTAATTTTAAATGGTTTTCTGGTAATTTCATTGCTAAAAAGTTATATCCGCCAAACGTAAAATAAGATATCAAAACAATCATAATGAAACCTAAAAACATAAAGAAAAATTCGTAGGAATCAGTCCATATATTAGTTTTGAAGCCACCTTTATATAAAAAAAGTGATGAGAAAAATAGAGAAATGAGAATTGATAGATAAAGATTTATATTAAATATAAATGATATAAGGCTTCCTATCATAAATATATACGGTGCTGGAGATACAATAATTAGCAAGATAAAAGCTACAATTATTGAAATAACACGATTATATTTCTTTTCAACTATCTCTGCAATTGTATAAATAGATGCATTTCTTACTTTTTTTGCAAAAAATATAGCAAACAGATATGCAAAAACATAGTATGGCAATCCTTGTGTTGTCCAGGATGAAATTCCATATTTGTATGAAAACTCTCCAGCTCCTAAAATTCCACCATACCATGTGGCAACTGTAGTAAGAACATAAAAAAATATATTAAGCTTTCTGTTGTTTAGATAATAATCGTCCGCATTATCAGACACATTTTTTGTACTAAGTTTTGCAACAATAAATAGACCAACAAAAAAAATTATAAATATTAAATAATCTAGAAAGCCAAATGTTGGTTTTATTTCCATTTGTTATAGATTTTTTAATTCACGTGTCAAAAAAATATATCCATCACTAATATTTATTTCAACAAGATTTTGAGAAGCAACATTACTTATGCTTTCTCGTTTACCAAAAGTTAATGTTTCATCTTTTAATGGATATTTCAAACCTTTTGTTGTTATTTTGGTATTATCGTTGAATGCAAACAAGGAAATTGTTTCGCCAGGTAAAGCATTCAATTTAAAATTTCCATTTACAACGTATAAAATATTTGTCCCGTGCACCATCGAAAGTTTACAAAATGGGGCAAATTTAAGAAGTATACTCAAAATCCCAATAGAGTGATCTAATCTATCTCCAGTTGCAGAAAATAAAACAATATCATCATATTTATTGTTGATAAGATATTTTAATGCTTTTTCAACATCTGTATCGTTTTGCCTTTTGTATTTTACAATCTTAGATTTATCTTTCAAATATTCCAATGCATCTTTTGAAATAGAATCAAGATCACCAATAATATAATTTGGGATAATATTATATCTCATACATAAATTTGCCCCACCATCAGCACAAGCTATTTTTTCATATCCAAGTGATCTAATTTTAGTAAAATTCTCTATATCAAAATAGTTTCCATTTGCAATTAAAATGATTTTTTTCATTTAATATTTAGTTTTTGTTTGATATTATCTGGAATACCATCCTTATGAATTAAGAAATCAACAATTTTTAATTTAACGTAATCATCACTAAAGAAATAATAACCTTTATCGCCTGTATTTCTACTACCAGCCCCAGAATCTTTGATTAAATACCATCTTTTGCCATCGATATCTGTATATCCAATAAGATGCACACCGTGATCATCATCTGTAGTGCCATTATAAAATCTAAACATTCTAGCATCATCATTGATTTTATCAGCTGGAATATCAAATTCAGGAACAACAGCAACTTTTGCCCATGAATCTATTCCAGGCTCTGAAACATCACCACCAATTGACATAGAAATATTTTTTTCAATAGCAAAATTAATAATTTGCATAAATTCATTCAGTGGTACATTATAATATTCATCACTAAACCACCAATTATCCGGCACTTCGTAAACAATTTTTTCATAAAATGGATATTTATTTAATGAAATGATAGAATAATAATCATCCAAATTCAACCCAACATAATTCTGGAAAAATTGTTGTGGTGTCCATTTTTTACCTTCATAAGTAAATTCAGTTGGAGGCTCTTTCATATACGTATTTAAAATATTTTTGATACCATCAATTACAAATGTTTCGCTCCAAAAATTGTTTTTCTTAACACTTTCTAAAAAGCTCTTAATTTCACTAAACATTACGGCGTGGTCATAAACTTCCTGGCCATCTAATAATCCAGTGTAAACATCATAAGGAACACATCCATATTTTTTCCATAATCTTAACAATGCATCAGCTTCTGAACCTTCACCTATGTGAGTTTTACCGCGTGTTTTTACAAATTCTGTTGCCTTTTCTATATATTCCCAATAAGCATTATACATTGGAGAAAGACGAATTTTTTTATTTTTAAGTCTATAAATTTCGGATTCAAAAAATGATGTTGTTGAAAATGACCAGCAAGTACCCGTTATTCCTTGAGATATTGGAGTTTGGTGCCAAACATATTTAAATTCAGAGATTGATTTAGGTATTTTAATATTAGAAAGATCAACTTTCATTACAGTTTTTTGTGTTTTCTTTTTAGGAGCCTTGAACTCATTTGCTTTAGCTTCGATAGTATCATAGTAACCACGTTTAGGTTCAATAAAAATAGCTTTTGAAGGCTGTTGAGCCCATAAAACTAAAAAGCTTAATAAAAGTGTTAATAAGGTTCTCATTTCGCACCCCATAAAATATTAGTTAAATCTATCTAATTTGAATTTTTCGCCAAGATATAATTCTCTTACTTTTTGATCATTAGCTAATTCTTCTGCTGTGCCTTCTTTGAAAATTTTTCCACTTATTAAAATATAAGCTCTATCCACAATGCTTAAAGTTTCGTGTACGTTGTGATCTGTTATCAAAATGCCAAGCCCTTTATTTTTAAGATTTGCAACTAATTTCATAATATCTTCAACTGCAATGGGATCAACACCTGCAAAAGGTTCATCCAATAAAATAAATTTTGGATTAGAAGCTAAAGCTCTAGCTATTTCACACCTTCTTCTTTCGCCGCCACTTAATTGATAACCTTTATTTTTTCTTATGTGAGTGATACTAAAGTCTTCCAATAATTCTTCTAGCCTTTTTTTCCTTTCAGTTTGTGTCATTTTCATCATTTCCAAAATAGCCATAATATTATCTTCAACAGAAAGACCTCTAAACACCGAAGCCTCTTGTGGTAGGTATCCAATTCCCATTCTAGCTCTTATATGCATTGGCTCTGATGTTATATCAATCTCATTTATAAAAACTTTTCCTTTATTAGCTTTTATTAAACCAGTCATCATATAAAATGTTGTAGTTTTTCCAGCCCCATTGGGACCTAATAAACCAACTATTTCCCCTTGTTTTACCTTTATAGAAACCTGATTTACAACTATTCTCTTTTTATATATTTTAACTAGATTTTCGCTATGTAACACTGAATTTTCCAACACCTACTCCGCAAAATATTTTCTATATTCTTTTTTTAATTTTTTTATAAAAAAGTTTAAGTTATATTTTTTTTTGTTTAATACAAAATTATAAACAAAATAATCCTTTTCATTTCCTAAAATTTTATTTTCGGGATAATAATCGCTTTGAATATCACCATATAATTTAATTTCTGATATTTTTGATGAATCGAACATTATTTTACCATTATCAGAGCTAATTTTTACAACTCCGTTTTTTATTGTATCATTTTCATAAATGTAATAATAAGCTAATACTTTATCATATAAATTCATTATTTTGGGCTTGTTATCAGCAAAATTTACTATAATTTTTGTTGCTGTTACTTGATTAAATCTATACTCTTCTTCGGGAATTTGACTAATCATAAGTGCATTTTCAAATAAAATTGCTTTATCAATCATATTACCAATCTTAAAAATATTTATACTATCAGCAGTAAACTGATTTTTTTGGTAAATAATAAAAGGTTTTTCTTCATTTGTATTAAATGGCAATATAATTGTATCATTATTCTTAATTTTAATATTGTTATCATATGCAAATAAATCATTGTAGTAAAAGTAAACCGAATCTACCAAATCAATATTTGTATTATTCATTTTATTAACTTCAATTTTTCGACATTTAATAAGTAAAGTATCACCGTTCTCTTTAGTTGAAATAAAATATGGATTCTTATAAAAAATAGCTAATTTTTTGTAGTGATAATATTCTAATTCATTACAGTAAATAAAAGAATTATCTTTTGTATCAAATACTTGAATATCATCTTTTGCAAAAGCATTTTTGTTATTTTTATAATAAACTATTTGATCAGCTTTTATTCTGTAAACGCTATCGACTAATGTAACATTCTCCTGCGCAATAGCTTTATTTTCTTTGGAATAATAAGTTAAATAATTGCAAGTTAATAATTTATTTTCACTCTCTAGCTTGACATCGTTATAAAAAAAAGCAACTTCATCTTTATAGTTAAAATTACCACTTTTTGATGTTAAAATCATATTCCCATCAATCAAACGTACATTATTTGGTGCTTCGGCTACACGTGTATTACCATTATAATAGACGACTGGTGAAATTAACACCTTATTTTTTTGTGTAATAACAACATCACCTATTAATTGTATTGTATTTCTTGTTATATTTTGGATTGCTCTTTGACAAGTAATAATAATATCAGATTGAGTTACTTTAACATTTCCTATAACTTCTCTTATTGTTTCACCATTAACAAAAGAGCCAATTAATTGATTACCTGTTACTTGAAGTGGTTCACTGAAAATTGCAAAATTCAATATCGAAAATAATATTATTATTCTATTCATTACCAAAACTTGTAGAATTTGTTATGTAAACTATTCTATTGATTATATAATTTCTTATTCGGCTATCAGATTGAAAACCATATCCTTGAATTTTTTCGTTCGGAGTAATCACTGTTACGAATGCATCAGAATGGAATTGCCTAGATTGATTATCCCAATTGAGTTCTTCAGTTCTAATTTTTACACCTTCTAAATTATAAGCATAAACATTATTTCTAGCAACCATATTATGAGTTATATCATCTATTTCACCTTCTTTACAGGTTAAAATAAAGTTTTTATCCCCATTTTCACCAAAAAATTCAATATTTACAGAATCTTTTAAGAATGTTTTTTTTATATCATCATAAACAACTAAATGTTTAGTAAATACCCTTGCTCTAACGGCTTTATCATCCGAAATTAAGATTGTAGCATTATATGATTCATACAACGCTTTTTCATCAAATTTAATATTTGCAATACGTGGCTTAAATTTTTTTTGTGAACAAGAAACAAAAGTTAAACTTATAAGAATTATATATGCTAATTTTCTCATTTACTTTCTAAACCTAATTCTAATAAATCGTGCATATGCACAACGCCAATTGGTTTTTTATTATCATCCACAACTATTAAGGAAGTTATTTTATATTTTTCCATTTGGTTTAATGCTAAATGAGCTAATAAATCTTTTTTAATAACTTTTGGATTTATCGACATTATATCTTTTGCTTTAATATTAGAAAAATCTTCATATTTTTCAAAAGAACGTCTAATATCACCATCGGTTATAACACCTAATAAATTATCATCTTCATCAACTACTGTAGTGACTCCCAATCTTTTTGAAGAAATTTCATAAATTATATCTTTCATTTTTGCGTCTGATAAAACTTTAGGAATATTTTCACCTGTTTTCATAATTTCATTGACATACAAAGCTAATCTTTTTCCTAATGAACCACCTGGATGAAACATTGCAAAATCTTCAGGAGTAAAATGCTTACATTCAAGTAGTGCAATAGATAAAGCATCTCCCAATGCTAAAGTCGCTGTTGTAGATGATGTAGGAGCTAAATTATACGGACAAGCTTCTTCTTTTACATCTAAATTCAAAACTATATCAGAAACCTCTGCTAATTTTGAATTCGCTTTTCCAACTATACATATAATTTTATTCCCCATTTTTTTTATAATAGGTACTAAATTCAATACCTCCTCAGTATTACCACTATTCGAAATTAGAATAATAACATCATCATTATTTATCAATCCTAAATCACCATGCAAAGCATCAGATGGATGTAAAAAAGTCGCATTAGTTCCTGTAGAAATCATTGTAGCAGCAATTTTTCTTGCTATTAATCCGGATTTTCCCATTCCTGATAAAACAACTTTCCCTTTTGAATTTAAAATAAGTTCTACTGCTAAATAAAAATTTTCATTTATTTGATTTATTAAATTTTTCAAAGTTGCAATTTCATTTTCAATTACATTTTTACCAATTTCTAAAATTTCATTTTTGTTATAATTTTTTTTATTCATTCTTTACCCCAAAAAATAATTCAGTTAATTCACATAGAATACATTTTTGTTCACAAATATATTTAGCAAATCTTTTAACTTCTCTTTTGGCTTTTTTAACACTAATAGGCAGCAATACTTTTTCAAGTAAAGGAATATCTAATAATCCATCAGCAATAAAACAACATTCATCAAAAGTTATACCTAATTCATCTATTAACTTTTTTGCATTGCCAACTTTATCTAAACTAGATTCAATAATATAATCAACATTTAATAAGTTTTTTTGCTCTTCTTTAATGATCGCTCCTGTAATTATTGCAGTAACTTTTTTTTCTTTTTTGATCAAACTGCACAACTGATGAAATTTTTTATAATTACATTCTCCATAGTTTTTACAACCATTCTCTAAACCATTACAAATTACTATTCCCTCTAAATCAAAAATAACAAGTTTAATTTGCTTGAAAATTTCTCTTATTTCAGAACTTCTTAACAAGTTCATCTATTTGTTTTATCCTTTTTAAAAATTTCTCTAATTCTTTTAATGGGAATTGACTACCAGCATCACTTAGTGCTTTTGCAGGTTCTGGATGAATTTCCATAAACAATCCTGCTATACCTAAAGAAATAGCAGCTCTTGCTAATGGTTCTATAAATCTTGGTAATCCGCCAGATACTCCACCATTTGAAGGTATTTGCACTGAATGTGTTGCATCCATAATAACAGGATAACCGGTGTCTTTCATTATCTCTAATCCACGCATATCAACAACTAAATTATGATATCCAAAAGTTGTTCCTCTTTCTGTTAACAATATCTTTTCATTCCCTGTTGTCTCAATTTTTGATATAGCATATTTCATATCTTCAGGTGCTAAAAACTGTCCTTTTTTTATATTTATAACTTTTTCTGTGTTTCCAGCTGCTAACAATAAATCAGTTTGTCTGCAAAGGAATGCAGGTATTTGCAACATATCTACATAATCCTTTACTATTTCGGCTTCTTTTTCGGTATGTATATCAGTAACTACCGGTACATTATATTTTTTTCTAATATCATCAAGAATTTTTATAGCTTCTTCAAATTCAATTCCAGTAAATGAATTAAGACTTGTTCTATTTGCTTTTTTATAACTAGCCTTAAAAACATATTGAATTGATAGCCTTTGTGTAATCCTTAAAATTTCCTCAACAATTGCGTATGGCATTTCTTTATTCTCTATAACACAAGGACCAGCTATTAACACAAAATTATTATTATTATTGAATTCAATAGAATTTAATTTGACACTTTTCATTTTTTTTGATAACTTAATTTTTAAATATAATTTATAAATATACTGAATTTCTATGAATTTAAAAACATTAACGCTAATATTCATAGTAACTTTTGCCTTGTATAATACAAAAGCACAAGATTTTTATTCCGCTTCTGATATTGCGCTCGCAAATTCTAATACCGCAAAAATTTTTACTAATAGTTTTGTTCACCAAACTAATCCTTCTTTGAGTTTTTTTAATAGGACATTAGAATTTGGAGCAACTTATACACCAGGTTTATATAATTTAACTGAATTGCAAAACTTCGGATTTGCCGTAACATATCCCTTTACATATTCTAATATTAGTTTTAGCTTTAATAATTTTGGATATTCACTTTATCAAAAGAATTTATTTTCTTTTAATTATTCATATTTTATCGACAAACTTTTTATTATTGGTTTTAATTCCAATCTCGATTATGTAAAAATCGCAAATTATGATAACCATTGGCAAAACTTTTTCGACTTAGGAATTTCTTCGATACTCACAAATAATCTTGTTATGTCTTTTTCAGTTAAAAATATTTTTAATCAATCTCACATTATCAATGAAAAGGATATTCCAAGTATTTACTCTTTAGGTATTTCCTCAATTTTAGATGGTTTTTCAACACTTAATTTTTCTGTACAAAAAGAAATAGGTAAAAATGTTAATTTCATGGGGGGAATTTCATTATTCCCTATAGATATTTTAAGCTTGAATATTGGTTATATGAAAGAACCTGCTTTGCAAAGCTATGGTTTTTCGCTTTTTATAAATAAATTTTCATTAGAATATTCTTTACAAATACATAATTTATTAGGTGAAACACATTATATTTCAATCTTTTATAATCCTGATGGTTTTTTAAATAAATATGATATAGTAATAAACAATTATTTAAAATGAAACTCCTTATTATCTTAATTTTTACTTTGACTTTAAATTCAATTCTTTTAGCACAAATATCAGATTCAAC
>Ga0116168_1001651_pt1 | contig 16117 bp, 11 predicted proteins | sample AD_UKC129_MetaG_FD_89795 | JGI IMG/M metagenome (GOLD analysis project Ga0116168, IMG submission 89795) | Active sludge microbial communities of municipal wastewater-treating anaerobic digesters from Canada - AD_UKC129_MetaG | ecosystem: Engineered > Bioreactor > Anaerobic > Digestate | place...
ACAAGCGGCAGCGCACGGCAGGCTTGACAAAGCAATGGAAGAGTTCATGCCAGTCCTCGGCTGGAACGTGACCGCGGACAACGACTCGCCGGACGGTGCCTTTGGTATCGGGCTTCGTTGCCGTGGTCGTTTTCGGACTGTCTGCGGTAGTTGGGGAAATTGTCTTACTTGCCATCCCCGAGTCTTGGGTTTGAACACTTGCCCGGGCAGTCTGTTCCGCTTCTGGGACTTTCGCTGGTTCTGGTACAAATGGCGGGATAATCCACACACCGTCTTCGTTCGGATCAAGCGAGACTGATTCCTTACAATAACGTGCTTGCAGCGCAGAAAGGCTTCCGCCCCGGCCGATGCCAACAAGTCCCTCACGACAGGCCTGAGCGAGCCCCTCCGTCACCGCCTCCTTCGATGCAATCATCGGCTTGTCTGTGAATCGAAGGAAAGCCTCAACGGCATCCTTCAGCGATAGCCCGCCTTCCTTCGGGATCAAGCCTGTACTTCCCAGCGTTACTGAGCCAACGCGCCGAAGAATCCACTCCTCGTCCTCGACAAGCGTCTTCCAGAGATAGCTAAGGTGTTCCTGGAAGGTCCGGCCGGCATCCGAGAGCGCACACGACTCCACTTCCTGTCCGCGGACTCGAAGGACCACAGTATAGGCGGGACCCAATGCCTCCAGCGCCGCCTTGCGCGCATCCTCCAGACGCTTCTTGAGATCATTTCGCTGTTCCTCGTCAAGCTGATCCCAGTAGTCCCTGCGGACACCCTCCAGAGCCGCCCACTCTCGGTGTGCCTGCCGCAGTTTGCTCAGTCCCCGAGTGGTTCCCACCAGGAATAGCAGTGTGTTGCGGTACAGGCGGGCCTTGCTGCCGCATTGGGTGCTGATCATCTTCACGCGATTGAGGATCTCCTCGTTAGAGTGGGCCTTGTACATCTCGAGATAAACTTTGGCCACCTTCTTCGGATAATCTGGTTCGCTATCGGGTGCGATAGCCTCGAAGAGCCGCGCCCGAACCACCTCGTAGATCTCCTCGTCCGCGACCGGCTTGACGTCCGCCCCGAGACGCTGGAAGCGCTTCTCCAGCGTTACAAAAGCCTCCTGTCCCTTCTCGCTCTGAGCGACCTCATACTTGCTCGCCGGTAGAGTGGCGACCACCGGATCGGTTTCTCCCGTGGGCAGAAAAGTATGGCATCACCCTCAAGGGACATCCTCTGCTTTGGCATGCACATAACCCATCGTGGTTGCCAAAAGATCCAGAAGCCCTCAAGGCCCTGTATCGAAAACGGTTCAAAGAAATCGCGGAACGCTATGCTGGCAAAATCAAAGTGTGGGATGTCGTGAATGAGTCGCTCGTTGCTTCGCCGAGTTTTCCTCTTTTTACAGAAGACCGCGATTACGTCCGCTGGTGAACAGGGCGAGGAGATCCAAGCGGAACTGGTGCGAAATCTTTATCGGCTATGGTTTAGCGTGGCAATGATGGCCGGGATCACCTGGTGGAATCTCGCCGATGGCACCGCCGTGCAGGGAGAAAATGAAGCTCGCGGCGGCTTGATGACGGAGGACTTGCAGCCAAAACCGGCCTACCGGGAGCTTGAACAGCTTATTCACCAGGAGTGGGAAACACGGGCAAACGGCCAAACCGACCAAGAGGGCACCTATCGTGTGCGGGGGTTCCATGGGCGGTACTTGGTTCGTGTGGGGAAGGAAAGCACTTGGGTCGTGCGGACGTTGACAGTCGATCAAAAGATACCCGCAACACTGGAAGTCCTATGGGTGGAAAACAAGTAACTGGCCGGTTTGTCAAACGAATGGACAACGGAGCCACGCAAGACGCGACCAGGAGTAAACGCGACGGATTATTATGGCTTGCGAGATATGAAAACTCTTTTGAGGAAAATTAGACGCCTCGGTTTTCCTCTATTGTGGCCTCATCCGTGTGATAAAGATATAAAGAGACAATTCTTCGAACTCGCCATATAGCGGGACCGGTATCATTTATGCCGTACGGCTTTAATGGGTTTTTCTTCTGAAAATAGTAGAAGCAAGACTTCCGTTGGCCGTCTGCCATTTCTTGTGGCAATTTCCGTAATTGTCTGGTTGGTGGTGTCGATCGTAATTCCCGACGCTTTCAAGCGACGTACTACCTCGGATACATCCCGATCCGTCAGCGTCGCCACTGACTCGAGGGATGCGTGCTCCAAACGGAACATCACTTGAGCCAGCGGGTGTTTCGAGGCTGGGCCGTGCACGGGAGACAGAGAAAGCAAACCTATGATGACGATAGGAATAATCACGGCGAGTGCCGCCCGGTTGCGAAAGTACCCTAGAAGCGATCTCCAATGAACCACGGCGTGACATACGGCTGCGGCCACGAAGACCCAGCTCATCCACTCGTGGGCCATCTTGATCCATCCGATATTGATGTGGAAGAACATGATGATGCCTGTCAGGGATACGACAAAAAACGAGCCAATGGTTGCTGCACCAGCATACGTTCGCATCCGTAAGACGTTAGGCATGGTATCAAGTTCCTTTGTCCAAAAAAATCCGGCAATTCCTTTATCCAACGTATTCAAGAAATTGACTTTACATGACTTGCCTGCAATCGCTGCACCGTTATGCTGGGCAACGGGTCAACCGATGGAGTCGGATCAATACTACTAATGCAAGTCTCGTGCCACACGTCTGAAGAATCCATTCGGCATAGGATGATGCCCAGCAGCCCGCCTAGTTTGGCGTTCCCCAATGTGTGTCTGAGACCGATCCCACAAGTATGAACACCCAAGAGTCCTCGTTGGTTTCGGGACCGCTCCTCAGGGAGAGTATTTTGTCTAGGAGTTCGACAGTCGCCAACGCAGTTAGCAGGTTTGCCTTTATTGACTAGAGGAGCTCCACAATAGCTCAGTCTGGTGTCTTGGCGAAGTACGTTGATGTGTCCAGCAACTCCTCCGATAAAACTGCCAGTCAGGAAATAGGTGTCAAGTATCTGGTGGGTTGTTTCTTTTCGGCGTGGGTAATTATGTCGTTGTGCGCAACATACAGTGTCGCGCGAACCAACAAGACACTGATGAGGTTTTTCTGGGAACTTCGTTTGCGGAGCGATGAAAACAGCCTTCGAACGCTATTGGAGCGTAGTTTGAGCTGTGGCATCCGAATTGCATGAGCATTCGTATGACAAACTTTTACCCCGGCCAGGGACGGAATCTCGGGAGACACTGTATGAGAGTGATCACTTCCACCGAGCTCGGATCGAAAAAACTGGGGGATGATTATATCAACACCGCCCGGTGCATGGAGCGAGACGGCTTCACCTTGGTGGAATTGCTCGTAGTCATTGCCATCATTGGGTTGCTGATAGCACTTCTTCTTCCGGCAGTTCAAGCAGCTCGTGAAGCTGCTCGCCGTGCCCAATGCTGTAACCATTTACGGCAATTGGGGCTAGCGATGCAAAACTATCATAACGCCTATCAAATGTTGCCGAATACAGGCTTTTTTGGTCCCACATACCCAAATGACTATTCACCGTTGGCGAAGCTTCTTCCATTCGTTGAGCAGCAAAATCTTCATAACTTGGTCGATTTCCGAATTACATTGGGACATGTAGGCCGGGAAGATCTTCCAGAATGCCTCTGGTCCGCCGCCCGAACTCCGGTTTCTCTCTTCCTTTGTCCGAGTGACGGCGAAAAGACGATTCATGATCTAACGTTGCCTAGTGGTCGTGTCATTCCCGTGGCCGGGGCAAACTATGCTATGAATCAGGGCAGTGGCCTAGACGGTATGTTTAATCCAGGCTTTGGTGCCACGGATGGTCTTTGTTGGGTGGGAGCCGAAATCCGACTGGACGATGTTCTTGACGGCACGAGTAACACTCTTGTGTTCACTGAATCATTGCGCGGGCCAGGAACATCCTTATCGGCCAGTGACCGGCCCAATCATCAAATTTACCGAGCTAGAGCTGTTCCCACGTTGATTGACGTGGTTGAGCAGCAGGGTTTGGAAGCGTTGTATCCGCAGGTAACGGGTTGGGATGGGACTCGACTAATGTTTTGGCTGCGCGGATGCTCTCCAACTGGTCCCGTCATGAACGGGCGGTTGTTACCCAACTCCCGCATCCCAGATCTGGTTGGTGGTTCCGCAAAAGTGACAGCAGCCAGGAGTTGGCATCCTGGTGGGGTTAACGCCTGTTTCTGTGACGGAAGCGTACGCTTTATCGCCCAAACCATTTCAGCAACCTCTTGGCATGCCTTTTGGACTCGTGCTGGCGGTGAAGTGGTGAGTGTACCCTAACATGCGGCTTTTCCGGCAAAGGAATTGAAATGAGTGATCAGGGGTGTCGTCTGAGTCAGAGAGAACGCAAGCTTGTTGCGGAGAACGTAACGAAGAGCTTCCGGCACGTCGCCACGACGATTCAGGTTCTCCGTGGTGTCTCTTTTTCGCTTTTGACGGGGGAATTTGTGGCCATCATGGGGCCAAGTGGTTCGGGCAAAAGCACGTTATTGCATGTTCTTGCTGGACTCACACCACCGGATTCAGGGCGTGTTAGCTTGGACGGTTACGAAATCGGCGAGCTTTCGGATCGAGAAATGACAGCCCTTCGACGTCGCAAGATTGGGATCGTTTTTCAACAATTTAATCTGATTCCCGCGCTGACTTTGGAAGAGAATGTGCTTTTGCCCCTTCTGGCGGAGCGGGTTGACCGGAGTAGGTTGGAGAAAGCGCGTCAGATCATTCGTGACTTGGGGCTTTGGGAGCGGCGCCATCATCGACCCGATGCTTTGAGTGGCGGCGAACAACAGCGGACAGCGATCGCAAGAGCCCTGGCTATTGACCCGACCCTTATCCTAGCCGATGAACCAACGGGAAACCTTGATTCAATAGCCGGTCAACAGTTCTGTCATCTGCTTAAGACGCTCGCGAAAGAACAGTCCCGCACCATCCTGGTGGTGACGCATGAGCCAGCCGTGGCAATCTGGACAGACCGTGTCTTGATTCTGAAAGACGGCCAAATCGTTGCCGAGTTTCCTACAGAAAGCTGCAATTCCGTGCGCTCTCTGGCAGCACGATATGAAGAGAGCCTTCAGATGGGACAACTGGAAAACACGCTATGATGCCCGTCAGTGCAAGACTTGCTTTGGCCGACGCGTTGCACTACCCCGGACGTGTTGCGGGAGCATCGGTCGCCCTTTTAGCCGCGTCCTGTTTGGTGGTATGGGTCGTATCGGCATACGACAAACTTGTGTCCGAGTTTGAAGGAACAGCGCAAGAATCATTCGGACATTATGATCTGTTTCTTCTACCAGATTCCTTGGACGAAAAGGCCATTGTTTCAGAACAACTTCTCAGATCTCTAGGAAATGATTCGCGGATCGCCAATATTGATCGGTCGTTGCGAGGATCTGTGGAGCTCAAGGAACCGTCGAATCTTGGTGAACGGCGGAACGATAGGACTGCGGTTGTTAGGGGGCAGAGGCCCGGTCCCCGCTCGCCTGTTCCGAAAAACAAACTGGCACCACAGCCCTCCGTTGGTCCGCAACAAGTGCGTGCCTTAGTCGCATTTCCCACACTGGTTGGTATCGACGCAGCGGTGCCCCCTTATCCGTTGGTGGCGGGGCGGTGGTTGATCCCCGAAGATTCCGGGGGTGATCACGCCGTCATTTCGGAACAGTTAGCTGAAAGCCGAGGGTGGGACGTCGGCCAAACGATTACTGTAACATGCGACGAAAGGACTTTAGCGCTTCGGGTGGTAGGGATCGTGGCTCAACCTGAAAGTGTTCCCACACTGGAAAAAACGGGGCCAACGGGTCGGCCTTTGGGGAGTGCGATTGGTCCGGCCTTGGCACTGCCGCCCGGGGCAATCTATGTCCCTTTGGAAGTGGCCCAGACATTTCTTGGGCGGCCGGGACAAGCCAATTTCTTATGTCTGAAATTGAGAAAGAAAAGAGACGTCTTACCATTTCTAAAGGACTGGCGTGATCAATTGAAACCCTTTACGGACGGGATGAATTATCTTGCTGTGGACTTCCAACAGATGGAAAAAGCCTTTGCCGCGGGGCGAGCCAGCCATTCCATTCGCTCTCAGGCGTGGACAGCCTGCGGTCTAACAATCTTGGCTGCCGCGTTTCTCATTTTCACCACACTCAACATGGGGGTGGACGAACGTTCACGTTACATAGGTCTTTGCCGGATTGTGGGCTTGACCAAGAGTCAGATGGCGTGGACGGTTTTCATTCAGGCCGTTATTTTAGCGATCCTCGGCTGGTTGGGTGGACTCTTGTCAGTTTTCTTGGTGCTTCAACTCGGGCACCAAGTTGGTCTCAATATCCCATGGAGTGGTGTCATTGGTCCTTACACCCTTGGCCTCTCGGCGGTGGTTACCATTCTTGGGGCCACGATCGCGGCCCTCTGGCCAATGTTGCGTGCAGGTCGGGTCCCGCCACTGGAGGCCCTACAACCGAGGCACGCCAATCTGCTCCATTCAACGAACCCTTTGAAACTCCTCCCCCTCGCCGCATTGGGGACCGTTTTCATCATGATACACCCTATGGTCGTTTTTCTTTTGCCATTAAAGGACTCCTTCCGAGTCTGGATTGCCATAACCGTAGGGGCACCGATGGCGGCGATTGGGTTTCTCTGTTGGACACCCGCCCTAGTCGTCGCCGTGGAGTGGATATGCTCGCCCGTTTTAGCATTTGTCATGTGTGTTCCTCGGCAACTGTGCAAGATGGAACTCGCACGAAACTTGCCACGAAGTGTGGCCACGTGCATGGCGCTCTCCGTGGGATTGGGAGTGTTCTCGGCCATGATGGTTTGGGGCTACTCAATGTTAGAACCTTTCAAACCCACGGATTGGGCACCAGATATGCTCGCGGCGTTTCAGTCCGGGAGTGTGCCAAAACAGGAACTACAAACAATCGCTTCCATTCCTGGGGTGAAGCGGTATCTTCCTGCCGCGGTTGAACAACCTAAGCTTGCAGAAGACCTTACCCACGCATCGGAGGGCGCATCTGTTACTCGTCAGGACAATGTCATCATTATGGGTGTCGATCCAGATTTGGCTTTTGGCGAGGACGATCCGCTCTTTCATCTCGACTTTGTTAAGGGTTCACGAAGGGAAATCATCCGGCGCCTTAAGTCAGAGCGGGCTTGCATTGTGCCTGATCATTTTGTGACAGCCACGGGATTGGACATAGGGGACACTTTTCGGGTAGTATCACCTAACGATCCCCAGAAGACACTAGAGTACAAAATTGTCGGCGTTGTTTCTCTGCCTGGATGGCACTGGATGACCAAGTTTTCCGGGCTTCGAAGACGATATGCGCGTTCTGCGGCTCTCATCTTTGCCGAAGAGAGTGTTGTCCGCTTTGATTTCGACCTAAAGAATGTTAACTTCATTTGGATTGATCTAGCAAAAAATGCCGACCTCGAAGTGGTTTGTCGTAAGCTCCAGGATGTGGCCGATCGTCATTTGGGGGAGGTCCAACCGGTTAACATTCAAGGGACATGGTCTTTTGGTGCTCGCATGTTTGGCCGTTCTTTACGGGTTACACTGCGGGATGAGATCTACCAGCGCGTGACGCAACGGGCCGATACGATGATTTGGGCCATGGCTCGACTTCCGTTCGTGACCTTGCTCATTACCCTCCCTGGGCTTATGAGTGTGATCAATGCCTCGGTGCGAATCCGACAGTGGGAATTTGGTATCATGAGGGCCATTGGTTTCACTTCGAGTCTCATCGCCCGGCAGATAGTTGTGGAAGGTCTCCTGCTCGCCACTGTGGCGGCCTTCGTCAGCGTTCTTTTCGGAATCGTATCAGGGTGGTGTGGAATCGGTTTATCGCAGTACACCAGTTTCTTCGGCGGTATGCAGACGCCCCTCGTCATTCCCTGGCGTCAGATAGCTATCGGGGTCGTGGCGACCTTCTTGATCTGCGGTATTGCGGCCGTTCCCGGGGCGATCGTCGTCCTCCGGCGAGAGCCTCTCAAACTCTTTCTAGCTGGACGTGGTAGTGAGTAAGAAGCGGCGCCTCGTGAATCGTTTGCCAAGCCTTTCACCGGAGTTCGATTGACATCTTGTTGGTTGCAGACGTCGTTGGAACACTGCGCCTGTTGAATGTGGTGTAAGTCCAGATTTGTTACCTGCTGGAGGTCATCCAGACAACCGCGGCACGGCTTTCTTATCCTCCCCCAAGCATTTGGCCGTTTCTCGGAACGATCCCGTCGCTGGCAATTGGCAGTGCCAATTCGATGTCGGTGAAAACGCCACTCTGGGCAATCTGCTATTCCACCTATCACGTTTTGGCACACAAGATCCCCGCCTCTTGGACCGCCAAGGGATGTCCCCCACACTATGCAAAATGAAACGCCGTGAAATCACCATGGAAATGATGCTGATAGGTGCGCGCACTCTCCCCCCAGAAGATTCTGCGGGGCTGATTGTCCGATGGAGTGTGAACAGAAGACGATGGTCTTGTCTATGACGAGACTACCCGGAGGAGTCCGAATGTTCTTACGCTCTTGATGAGACAAAACACGACGTTACATTGCTTCATGAGTTGGGAGTTCTCGATATTCTCGGATCATCGGTGTTAGCAAGTCATTGTTGCCAACCTGTTTTAGTGAGGGCGAATATGCAGAATCGTTGTTTTTGGGCACACAGTGCTAATGACGGTGGCAAGGGTGTCCCTGAGCGATTGCGAGACCATCTCGAACGTGTTGCGCTCCGCGCGAAAGAGTTTGCTAGCTCTTTTGAAGCGGGTGAACAAGCCCAACTTGCCGGCATATTGCACGACTTGGGCAAATACGCAGACAAGTTTCAACAATATCTGGAAGGTAAGGTTCAGCGTGCTGGTGACCACTGGTCGGCAGGAAGCCTCCTCGCCCTTAAGCTGGCCAATAAGTACGGTGAGTGCCCAGCCCTAGCGGTCCTAGCTCATCACAGCGGGCTGAATGAATTGCCAGGGAGCTACAAGCAGTTCTGGAATGATCTTTGTAATTGCATACGGCGGAGTGATGAGGTAACGGAATCTCACCTTGACAAATTGTGGCAACGGCTTTGTGCTGAAGGAGTCCCAGTACCCACCGTCAGCAGTGGCCTCGTTCTACAGAGGCAGCATCTCGTAGCGGACATGCTCGACGTGCGAATGCTGCTTTCGGCTCTGGTGGATGCTGACTATCTTGAAACTGCAGCCCATTTCGACGGTGATTCAGAAACGCCCTATCGGGTTCCACCTGCCGGTCCGGTACTCGAGACTGATAAGGCGATTGAGGCTCTGGAGATTTATCTCGAAGAATTACGGGTATCGCGGAAGGAAGACCCCCTGAATCCGCTTCGTGACCGGTTACAAGGGCAGTGCCGCCGAACCGCCCAGCAACCGCAGGGACTCTACACGCTTTCGGCGCCCACAGGGCTAGGCAAAACCATCGCCATGCTCATCTTTGCCCTCCATCACGCGAGGAAGCACAACCTCCGCCGTATTATTCTCGTGATGCCATATATCAACATCATTGACCAGACAGCCCAAATTTATCGTAAGATCTTCTCTGTGGAGAACGGATTTCCAGAGAACTTCGTTCTTGAGCACCATAGTCTGAAAGATGATTCTTCAGATGAGAGTAATGAACAAGACTCGACTCAACGATTGCTCGCGGAAAACTGGGATGCCCCGATTATCTTAACGACAAACGTCCAGTTTTTTGAGTCGCTCTTCGCCAACCGACCGTCACGCTGCCGTAAGCTTCATCGAATTGCTAGGAGTGTTGTCCTTTTCGACGAGGTTCAAACATTGCCCGTTTCTCTCGCTGTCGTGACACTCGCCGTCTTATCTCGGTTAGCTGATCAGACGGGACCGTATCATTGCACGTGTGTATTTGCAACGGCAACGCAACCGGCCTTCACTGTGCTTCATGAGCGTGTGAAGGAATATGCACCTGCCGGCTGGCAACCTGTGGAGATAGTGTCAAATCCCCAAGAACTCTTTCAGGCGACCGCGAGCCGTGTCGTTACCACATGGCGACACGAACACGTTGTTACCATGAAAGAGCTTGCGGAGGAGCTTGCCGGTCACTCGCAGGTCTTGTGTATCGTAAATCTCAAACGTCACGCGGTAGAGCTGTTTCGGCACCTCAGTCAGTACCTGCCCGAAAATGAGCGTTCCTCAGTGCTCCATCTCTCGACAGCACTCTGCCCACAACATCGCAGGAATGTCTTGAATGAAGTGAACCGCCGTCTTACCGACGAAGCACCTCTTCGACTGATTGCCACACAGTGCGTCGAAGCTGGTGTCGATTTGGATTTCCCCGTTGTCTATCGCGCGGTAGCTCCCCTTGAAGCCATTGCCCAAGCATCAGGGCGATGCAATCGTCATGGACGGCGCCATGTGGGTAATCTTATCGTTTTTCGACCTGCCGACGATAGAGACCCTTATCCACCAGGATACGGGCACGCGGCTGAGGCGACCTGCTACTATCTTAGGCAACTTGCCAGGGATCGCCCGGAGAAACTGCCATCCCTCCTCGCAGATCCCGATGGCATTCGGGAGTACTTTGAGGTATTTTATTCGATGCAGGGGCTTGCTGACCGAAGTGGGATTTTGTACGAAGAAAGGGAGCTAGAAAGGGCAATCCGGGCAGGAAATTTCGAAATGGTGGCAACGTACTACAGACTTATCTCTCAGCAAACCATTCATATACTCGTTCCTTACGAGGAGGAGCGTTTCAAAAAACTCCTGGAGGAGATTGAACAGGGAAGGGGGAAGCCAGGTTTTATTCGCCGCTGGTGCCGGCAAGCCGCATCGTTCACGGTGGATATCTTTCCGCCCAAAAAGGACTCCCCCAGTTGGTATCATCTCAATCCTATAGAGTTTTTTCATTCCAGACAGCCGACGCAGGGAGGAACAGACTGGTACTATCTGCTTCCCGGCGTCACTGACGTCTCCCAAACGCTTCACGGCTTAGCCTACCATCCCCAGTTAGGTTTGGTGCTTCCTGAGGGTGAAATCTGTGTTGTTTAGCGGTCATTGAAAAAGGAGATTCTCGTATGACACATGTTCAACAGCACACTTTAGAGGTGTGGGGCGATTTCGCCTGTTTTACGCGTCCCGAAATGAAAGTCGAGCGCTACTCCTATCCTTGTCCCACGCCAAGTGCCGTTCGCGGGATTTTTGATGCTATCTACTTCAAGCCACAGTTCTACTGGCAACCTGACCGCGTTGAATTGCTGACGTATCCCAGCTACCTTCCACTTCGCAGGAATGAAGTCAAAGAGAAGATCAATGTTGCTTCTGTGAAAAAATGGATGTCTGGCTCCGAGCCACCCGAGCCTATCCTCGCGGACGCTGACAGGTCTATTACGGGAACAGACCAAAAGGGTAGAACTCAACGGCAGACTCTGGCACTCCGCAAACCGCGATACCGTATCACAGCCCACATTGTTCCGCGGCCCGGTTACGAAAAGGAACAGGCAGCCTGCGACGCGCAATTTGTGCGTCGGGCATCCCAGGGTAAGTGTTTTCACCAGCCCGCCCTGGGATGCCGCGAGTTTGTTGCATTTTTCCGCTACGTTTCGCAACTTGACCAAGAACCTCCGGCAGTGGACTATAACCAAGACCTGGGTTGGATGCTCTACGACGTTTTTGACATTCGAACGGCCAACGGGCAGGATGGATCACCCTGCATTTCTCTTTTCCGTGCCCAGATCGTTCATGGTGTACTTGACATTCCGCCTTATGAAAGTGAATTGGTCCGAAAACCTAAGTAGGTTCCGCTTTAGGAGGCATCGAGTATGTTGCACCATCTCTACAACTATGCCGTGCGGGAAGGGATCATACTGCCCCCGGGGTTTCAGAGCAGAGCCATCAAATGGCTTCTCGTCTTTTCTCCAGACGGGACATTCATTGAAGCTGTGGACCTGAGCGGGGGCCAGAAAAAAAGCAAGGGACGAGAATTCCCCCGGGTTCCCCAGGCACCTGCTAACTGGCTTCAAGGAGGCGGGCGTTCAAACTTCCTGGTGGAAAGCTTGGCCACCGCTGTCAATTGGCCCGATGATGAAGAAAACCGCCACAAAATCCAACAAAAGCACGATTTTTTCGTCGCACTGCTTCTCCAGGTTGCCCAGGCAACACCCTCCCACTGGGCCTTGCCCGAGGTTCTCCCTCTGGCTCAGTCGCTTCAGAACAATGAGGTTTTGACAACGATTCAAGGACACCTCGTCGAAAAGAAGGCAAAACCGACGGACATTGCCACCCTAGCGATCACCACGACAAAGGCAGTTCCGCGAATCTTCGTAGAAGAAACTTCCTGGCACAATTGGTGGCAGGATTTCCTCATCAAAATCAAGCAGCCAGAAATGCCGACTGGAAGCGGTCCGCGACGGCGCAAGCAGGAAATTGAGCAGATGTGTGACTTTCTCACGGGCGAACTTGTTCAACCGGCACGCACCCACCCTAAGGTCAAAGGGCTCGCCGACATCGGGGGGCTGGCAACAGGTGATGTCCTGATAGGTTTCGACAAGGATGCCTTCAGCTCCTTCGGGCTTCAGCAAAGTACTAACGCTGCAATGAGTGAAGAAAGTGCAACAATCTATGTCACTGCTTTGAATCATATCGTTGCTCGCCGTTGTTATCGTGTGGCTAAGCCCAAGCAGGGTTCTGGGGTCAAAATTGGGTATTGGTATAGCGGTGCAGTCCCAGAAGAACTTGATCCTGCCCTGGACATCCTGGGCGAACTGGCGGAAACGACAGTTCCAAACCAACACGAAAGTCATTCTTCCCTCGAAGTTGATCAAGCAGAGATGCGAGCCCGCAGAGCACTCCGAGCATTACGCGACGGCGAGAGGCCCGACCTTGGCAATTTTCACTACTACGCCATGACTCTCTCTGCCAGTAGTGGACGAGTGATCGTTCGCGATTGGATGGAGGGAAACTTCCGCGAGCTAGTGGAGAACGTCAACGCTTGGTTTGACGATCTCATGATTGTTTCTCGAGACGGAAAAAAGCTTGTGCAAACATTCAAGTTTGCCGATCTTCTCGGGGCTACCGTGCGGGAGCTTTCCGAGGTAACTGCCCCCTTGGCCGCCGCGATGTGGCGAGCAGCGTTGAAACGGATGCCTATTCCTTTTGAGGTGGTGGCACGAACTTTACGTCGAATTGAGATCGACATCATCGAGGACGAGACTCCCAGACATAGTCGGTTTGCTTTGTTGAAGGCCTTTACCATCAGATGTGAAAGGGTACCAGCCATGACAGCAGAACTGAATGAACACGAAACGCACCCAGCTTACCTATGTGGGCGAATCATGGCCCTACTTGGGGCCATTCAGCGGGAAGCCTTAGGAGACGTAGGTGCCGGCGTGATTCAGCGGTATTACGCAGCAGCCAGTGCAACTCCAGCGCTGGTCCTGGGACGGCTGATTCGCACCGCCCAAATCGCGCACTTACCGAAGATTCAGGAAGAAGGGCTTCGCTATTGGTTTGAAAACCAACTCGCGGAGCTTTGGACAAAGATGAGAAGTGTCCCACCGTGTGTGCTCACTCTGGAGGAACAGACACTCTTTGCGATGGGTTACTACCACCAGATGGCAGCCCGATTCAAGAAAACCAGTCAAGGAGGTAACGAAAGCGAATTGGCACAGACGAAGTGACTTCTTGCAGCCACGTTAGCCAATGGTGTGAATATGATAGCCTGACAATAAGGTAGATGCTTTGTGGAGTGTTTTTAAAGAACCTTGCAGAAATGAAAGGAGCTTGACTATGTCGCAACCGATTACGAGCCGTTATGAATTTCTCTATCTGTTTGATTGCGAAAACGGAAACCCTAACGGTGATCCCGATGCGGGTAATGCCCCGCGGATTGATCCGGAGGACCTTCACGGTTTGGTTTCTGACGTTGCGATCAAACGTCGTATCCGCAACTACGTGCAAATCGCCAAAGGCAACCAAATGCCCTATGCTATCTTCGTCGAGCAAGCTTGCAATCTCAACAAGCATATTGCTCGGGCTCACGAGGAAACCAATGGCAAACTTCCTGATACGAAAGGAGCAAAAAAAGAAGAAGTTGAAAAAGCACGCGAGTGGATGTGCAAAAATTTTTACGACGTCCGGACATTCGGCGCTGTAATGTCCACGGGGCCAAACGCTGGTCAGGTTCGGGGACCTGTCCAGGTGACGTTCGCCCGGTCTCTTGACCCTGTGTTGCCCTTGGACATTTCGATCACACGCATGGCTGTGGCAGACGACGTGAGTGGTGCCAAGTCCTGGCGCGATTACGAAAAATGGGAACAAGAGCAAAAAGAAGATACGTTAAGGACCATGGGGCGTAAGGCTCTTATTCCCTATGGATTGTATCTGGGAAAGGGATTTATCAGTGCCCATCTCGCAGAGCAGACCGGATTTAGTACGGACGACTTGCGTTTGCTATTTGAGGCGATTCTCGGCATGTTCGAGCACGACCGTTCGGCAAGCAAGGGCCATATGACGGTTCGCCCTCCTGTCTTTGTCCTCAAACATGTGGGCACAGACACTGACCCTCAGCAGCGGAAACGGCAAGCCATGTTGGGATGTGCTCCAGCTCACGTCCTTTTCGAGGAAATCATCGAAGTGAAACGCAAGGACGGTGTTACCGTTCCTCGTTCCTTCGAGCACTATCAAGTTGTCGTTCATAACGATCGAGTTCCCAAAGGAACAGAGCTTCTTCGCCTCCCGGAGGATATGGATAAGCTGACCTGAAGTCATCGCAAACCGGTGCATAACGTGACCGTTTACTATCGCGGCTACCGAGCGGAAGACCTTTTCCGCCCGGTAGCCGATTCGTGGTTCTTTATATTTGCTCACACCAGATTTGGAGCCTTAATCATGTTCACCGATGACGAGTTGGTTCCAATTTCCGCTTTGGCCCAATATGTGTATTGTCCACGTCGGGCAGCTCTCTTGTTCCTGGAACGCCAATGGGCTGACAATGTGTTCACAGTCGAAGGGCGACACGTGCACCAGCGGGCCCACCGGACCAATCTGCGAGAGCGACTTCCCGATGGCTATGCGATCCATAACCTTCTCCTTAAGTCAGAACGATTGGGCCTTGTCGGAACTGCCGACGTCGTCGAATTTCATGAAAAAGATCCCGCAGGGCCGCGCGTAACCGTTGTTGAATACAAACGGGGAAAACACAAACGTTCCAAACAAACGGAGTACGAAGTCCAACTCTGCGCACAGGTCATATGCCTGGAAGAAGTGCTTAACATACAAATCTCCCGCGGTACCCTTTTCTTCGCTAAGTCCAAACACCGTTACGACGTCGAATGCCATAGGACGCTGCGGACAATTGTGGAAGACACAACACAAAAGGTTCGCCAGCTTTTTCAAGGGACCTGCACACCTGCACCCCAATACGGGCGAAAGTGCCGTGGTTGCTCCGTAATAGATATTTGCTTCCCCAAAGTTGTTAGCCGAAAAAACGTCCAATACTATATCAAGCACATAGTCCAAGAGTAGGTACGTGATAAGGGACTTTGGACGTAAGGATCGCAAACGTGAAACACCATCTCAACACACTTTTTGTAACCACACAGGGCACGTATCTTAGGAAAAGTGGAGAAGCCGTGGCCGTCTGTATCGAAAAACAGATACGACTCCGCATCCCACTCATCAACTTGGGTGGAATCGTGTGTTTCGGTCGCGTGAGCTGCTCGCCGGCCCTTCTTGCCGCTTGTGCTCGTGCCGGGATTTCCGTCTCCTTCTTCACAGAATTCGGGCGTTTCCTCGCGGTCTGCCAAGGCTTTACCTCCGGTAACGTGCTACTACGAAGGACACAGTATCGCTGGGCAGATGATCCCGAAAAAACGGCCATCCTAGCACGAATGTTCGTCATGGGCAAAATCGCCAACACCCGTTCCGTTCTTCGCCGGGCAGCACGCGAACATGAAGACCCCGCAGCCATTCGCGATATCAGTCAGATTGCTGATCAACTGACTCAGATACTTTCAATGCTTGAACATGCAGGTGGCGTTGAATTGGTTAGAGGCTTGGAAGGGCAGGCAAGTGCGGCCTATTTTTCTGTCTTTAATCATTTGATCCTGACACAAAAGGATCATTTGAAGTTCACCTGCCGATCACGTCGTCCACCACGGGACCC
>Ga0116168_1001658_pt1 | contig 16081 bp, 15 predicted proteins | sample AD_UKC129_MetaG_FD_89795 | JGI IMG/M metagenome (GOLD analysis project Ga0116168, IMG submission 89795) | Active sludge microbial communities of municipal wastewater-treating anaerobic digesters from Canada - AD_UKC129_MetaG | ecosystem: Engineered > Bioreactor > Anaerobic > Digestate | place...
ACACGTTGATCCCCGACGCCAGGAGGTCAATGTCGCGGACTGGTGCGACCACTGGCTCCAGACCAAGGCGAACTTGGCACCCAAGACGCGTGAGCGCTACGAAGGCATCTTGGCTGTGCAGGTGCGGCCGAAATGGCACAGCGTGAAGCTGAAGAATGTGACCCACTCGCAGGTGCAGGCATGGTTGACCGGTCTGAGGTTGGCGCCGGCATCAGTGCGAAAGGTCCACCGGGTCTTCTCCCAGGCGATGGCGTACGCGGTCAAAGATGGGCGGCTCGGGTCCAATCCGGCCGCGGGGGTGAGCCTGCCTCGGGTTGAGTCTCCGGAGAAGCTCTTCTTGACACACCAGCAAGTCAAGGAGCTCGCCGAACGGTGCGGGGACGAATATCGGGTGATGGTGCTGTTCCTTGCCTACACCGGCGTTCGCTGGGGCGAGATGGCCGCACTCCGGGTCAGGTGCCTGAACTTTGTGCGGATGAGGGCAAGTATCTTGCAGTCAGTCACGCCAATCAGGGGCGTGATGACGTTCGGGCCTACGAAGGGCCATGAGTGTCGAGACGTCCCTATCCCCCGACACTTGGTGGGGGCACTCTCCGATCTGGTCTGCGACAGCGGCCCAGACGACCTTGTCTTCGTTGGCCAGCGGGGAGCCCCGATGCGGTCGCAGACGTTCCAGCGCGCCGCTCTCACCCAAGCCGCGAAGGATATGAGGATCGCGGGTTTCACTCCGCACATGCTGAGGCACACGGCCGCATCGTTGGCCATCGCCGCCGGCGCGGACGTGAAGGTGGTCCAGAGCATGCTCGGCCACAAGTCGGCAACCCTCACTTTGGACCTCTACGGGCACCTGTTCGGAGACCGGCTCGATGTGGTCGCGGACGCCATGGAGGCGGCCCGACTGCAAGCCATAAGTGGCTGACATCCCGCTCGTGCGGGATTTCGTGCGGGATGGCGGCTCTCGGAACGAAAAGACGGCCCAGCCAAACTTAGGTTTGACTAGGCCCTTTACCCTTGCAGCCCCGACGGGATTCGAACCCGCGCTACCGCCTTGAGAGGGCAAGTGGGAGCATCCTGAGGGGGCAAAGAGAACGACCGCCGAGCCTTGATTGCCTTCGTTGGCTTGTCACGCTCAGCGGGCGAACTGACCCGCCTGTGTCTCGTCTGTGTCCCTGACGGGGTTGCGTGGGCGACCGGTGTCGTCGAGGAGCGCATCTGCGGTTCCTCGACTTCTAAGGATTTACTCAGGTTAAATTTCGCTCTGGCTGGACGGCCCAAAGGATGGTAAATTGCTCCGATGGCGGACCTGACGAGATATCTGTTGCGAACCCTGTGCGTGCTCGTAGCCACGGCCGGCGTGCTTTCGTTTACGAGCGGCTCCTCGACGGCCTCGCACACTTATGACGGGATAGTCCCGACTAACACATACAATACGTACCCGACGTTCCACTTCTGCGAGAATGCGAGCGGGCCAACAGATCCGGTGGCAGTGGTGTGTCAGACCGATAGCTCCGGGTGGTACTGGTATGCGGATAGCGGGGACCCTGGCGAGTTGGAGGCGGATGACAAAGCATCGGCTCAAAGCGTCTTGTCGAGCCAATACAATCCTACAGATTTGACTGTCCACTACGATAGCACGCCAGTCTTTTCAGGTTCGGGGGAAACAGACTTGATCCTAGAGGAAGCCGAGTCGGCCAAGCCGCTCCCAAGCAGCGTGCTTGGGATTACGTGGTGTAACGACGCGGTCAACGGTGATCCTCAGTGGGACTGTGACCAGACTTACGTGCGCATAGCCAATCCCTACTACCGATCGTTCTCAGGTTCAGTGGCGTGCCACGAAATGGGCCACGCAGTTGGGTTGGTCCACGGCAATGACGCGTCTCCGGTGCTGGATCCTGGTGATGCGCGCTTAGGCTGCATGGTCAACGAGGACGAGTTTCCCGGCTCGTTGGGCGCGGCGAGCGCTCATTTGATAAATACTGTCTACTAGGAGTAGAAATGATGGAACGAAAGGCAACCGTCATGGCTCTCGTAGTTGTGGCGCTAGGGGTCTCAGGCTGTGGGTACAACGCGGGACCCACCGCTTCGTCCACGGGGGGTCGTCCCACGCAGACCGTTGCTGCGCCGGTGGTGCTTGGAGAAGGACGTGACCGCACAGGGAGTCGATCCGCTAGCGATTGGGCATCGAGTGCAGAGTTCGTCGTTGCTGTGACCGTGGTCAACGAGGTGCGGGGCAAGATTGCGAATGAGGATCTGGAACGCGAAGAGGGCATGATTTCACGAGAAGTCGTGCTTAGGGTTGATCGCTTGATATGGACCGCCGAAAGCGGCAAGGTTGAGGCCCCTCAAGAGATTCGGCAGCAAGCGGCAGGGTGGGTGTTCAACAATAACAATGGCACCGGTGAGCGCCCATTCGCCCTAACCAATGCATCCAGGCTTGAAGTTGGCCACAGCTACGTAACGGCCCTTGACTGGGTGGATGATCCGTGCTCTAAAGATGTGATGAAGGGGTCATGGGTCGGTTTGGGTGCTTTTGGGACGATCCCATTTGATTCAGGGATTCTGGGACTCGGGGAGGTTGAGGGGCGCATTCAAGACCTTCGCGGGGTTCGAGTAGATATCCCAACCTTGAGGACGGATGTTGCGGGCAAGTCGGTCGAGGAGTTGGCTGCACAGCTCTCGACAGCGGAACGCAAGAAGATCGCACCACATCCGACGGAGTGTGAGCCTGAGGACTAGGTGGTTTGGAACTTTGACCTGGATACGTGCCGGGGGCACCAGCGAGGACCGGCCCGCAGCGAGCGTAGCGAGTGAGGACACGGACCGCAGCGAGCGCGGCGAAGCCGTGCCTTGAATGAGTAGAGCCAGATTCGGCAAAATGGCCATGGTTTGGCTTAGCGCCGGTTGGGGTGAAGGTCCTTGGCGCGGAATTTCAATGGCTTCGCGAGTTGCTGCGCCAGGTCGGCCGCTTCTGCCGCATAACCTACGAGCGGTATAATGAACACGACAGTGACAGTGTGGATTCGCCTCTCATCCGGGTATAGCGTCTGAGATGATTGAGCATAAATGCCTTCACATACCCTGCCCACCGCGAATACGGCATGGTTTAGGCTTGCCGATTCCTTGACGGCCTCAAGTTCGTCAGGCGTGACGCGGTCGTCGAGGCGCTTCTCCAAATCTTTGACATACGGGCTAAATATGAGAATCAGGCCGTATGCGCTTATATACATGCGGAAGTGATCGATATACCAAGTCTCTGCCGAGTGCCGAAAACGCTCGTCAATCCGATACCGACCATCTGTTGGGCGGCTGGGCAGATCGTAGGCAGGCACAAGTCCGTGCTTGGCTTCCCAATGGGCGATGAATGCATTGCGCCGTTCGATGTCAGATTCTGTGAGCTGATAGGACGTTGTTCTGTTCACGACGGCTTCTCCTTGGGGTTGGGCGCTTCGCGTCAGAGTTCGCGTGGCAGGCAGCATAGTCTCTTCGAGATTCACCAAGCTTGGGCGAACCAATCTCGCACTCCATTGATCTGACTGATACCGGCGGTATCACTTCTGCCAGCGTGAATCAGTTGTTCTGCCACCACTGCCGGTGGGAGTGAGGCGTGATCCTCCGAGCTGAGGCCGAGGAACAGGTCTGCCTCGTTGACCAGGAAGAAACCGAACTGGGAGCTTAGCCCGATGATGCGCCTCTCCAGCGTCAGCGTCGGGTGCGCCTCCAGGTCGTCGCACAGTTGCAGGTATGAGTAGTCCTCGACGTCTTGCGTAGTGGCCATGAGGCGGATTCGGCCGGCCGGCGCCTCGTCAATCCCAGCTACCACCCGCGCCAGGGGTGCGCGGAGCGCGGCCGCGAGGAGTCGAGCGTTGGGCGCGAGCGCGTCGATTGTTAGGTGACCCGTCGCGGCGGCCGCCGAGACAGCGGTGAACAGCGAAGTTGCCACCGGCGGCTCAGTGACGTAGACCCCGCTGCCGTGGCGTGCGTAGACCAGGCCTTGTTCGCGAAGCTGGGTGATCGCTTGATACGCCGTCATCTTGGCAACTTGGTAGCTGGCGGCGAGCTCGTTCTGCGACGGCAGCTTGTCGCCGGGCTTGTACTCCCCCGCCGCGATGCGTGCGCGCAAGTCGTCGGCCACCCGATCAGCGAGGCGACCGGTTGATGTGTGATCGCCCTGAGCCATGTCAGAGAGTCTAGAAGTGCAGTTCGTCCTCAGCGACACACATCTAAGCACTCTTGACACTGTTTAGATCAGTGGTGCATAGTGTTTGGAACAGTGATGGTCACTGCTTAGAACACTAGGAGGATGCGATGGGCGTCAGAGGACCGTTCGGTGTGAACTTCGATGAGGCGTTTCCGCACGGCGTGGGAATCGTCGGTGCGGTGAGCGCGCAAAGAGACTTCGACAAGTCCAGCGGGGACAACTCGGTGCAGCAACTCGACGCCGCAACCGGCAAGCGCATCTGGGTCGTCGATGTCATGGACTTCGACCCGGAGGCCCGCGAACGCACGTTCAAGGTCAAGATCATCGCTGACGTACAGCCGGTGCCGCCCGCCGAGGTTGCCGGCTTGCCGGTCCGTCCCGTTCGGCTTGAAGGACTCTCGGTGACCCCTTACCTCAAGGAAGGCATGGGGCGACCCCGGATCGCGTACTCCCTGCGGGCGACCGGCTTGGCCGAGGTTCGCCGTGGCGACAACAAGGCGGCGTGAGGTGAGCATCGTCCGTGCGATTCGTCGCGAGCTCGCGTGGTGGCTGGGCGGTTTCGCTCGGCTGCTGCGCCGGCACCCGGCTGGGTTGCTGGGGTTCGTGGGCGTTGCCCTGCTGTACCGGGCGCTGGGTGTCGACATGGCACCTGTTTGGGGTGCCCTCGCGGTTTTGCTCGGGCTGGCCTTCTGGTGCCGCGTGTCGCCGGCCTCGTTCCGGCGGCTAATCGGTGAGCCGATGCGTCGGCGCCGGGTGGTTCGGCGGGTTCGACAGCAGTGGCCGTCGCTGATGGACTCCTGCGGCCTCGTTGTGACCGACCGCGTGACCGGTTCATCGCGTCGGACGTTTCCCGCCTTGGGCCGGCCCCGTTGGGATCGGCATGGGGACCTGACCGCTTTGGTGGGTTTGGTGAATGGCCAGACTGTCGCAGATTTCGAGGCGGTTGCTGATCGGCTCCGCACGGCAGTCGATGCTCGGGGGTTGCGCGTGGTTCCGAACGAACGCCGGACGGGTTGCCGCCTGGTTTGGTCGTTCACAGACTCGTTGGCCGGCCTGGTCGATTTCGTCGGCCCGAACCCGATCGCGGCTGGATGCTCGATCGATTCGGTTCTGATCGGGCGCGCCGAGTCGGGCGATCCGTTCCTGCTCGATCTGCGGGTGTCGACACTGACCGTCGGCGTGGCCGGTGCGGGCAAGGCGTCAGTGATGTGGAACGTGATCCTTGGTCAGGCACCGAACATTCGCTCGGGTCTGGTCGAGTATCACGGCGCGGACTTGAAGGGGTCAATGGAGCTGACCATGGGGGCAGCGCTGTTCACCCGCTTGGCTCGAACGTCAGCTGAGGCGGCCGTCATGCTCGAAGAGACCGCCGCCGCCTGTGATGCTCGCGCGGCTCGCCTGGCTGGAGTGACCAGACTGCATCAGCCGACGCGGACCGACCCGATGGTGATCGTCTTGATTGACGAGCTTGCCGTTCTGGTCGCCTATGAGACCGACCGAGAGCTGTTGAAGCGGGTCGATGCCGCGCTGCGGCGCATTCTCGCGGTAGGCCGAGCGGTCGGCTACTACGTGTTCGCGTTCGTGCAAGACCCGCGCAAAGAGACCATCGGCATGCGGCACATGTTCCCGCAGAAGGTATCGCTGCGCCTGGACGAGGCTGCCGAGGTTGACATGGTTCTTGGTGAGGGAGCCCGCCGGCGGGGTGCCGAAGCGCATCACATCAGCCGCTCGACACCTGGCGTGGGTTTCGCAGTGAATGAGACCGGAGAAGTCGAGCGGTTCCGAGCCGCATACGTCACCGATGCCCTGATCCGGCTGATCGCCTCCACCCACCCCGCACCACGCCAGGTGCCCATCGTGGTGCCCGAGCCGCCAGAGAAGCCGCAGCGCGCCAGCCGCAGCCGTTCGCGCGGGCAGGAGGACGCAGCATGAGCAACGTCAAAGCTGATCGGCTGCTGCAATTCCTGCGCATGGAGTACCGGGCCATCGTCGTCCAGGAGGTCGACGTGAACTGGCGCTGCCCCTCCTGGACCGCCCAGACAGCGTGCTCCGAAGGAGTCGAACCGACGCCGGCCCTGTGCGCTGCCTGCCCCGTGAAGGCCGAATGCCTCGTCACCGCATTGGTGGTGGACGACCCCGCACCGATCCGCGGAGGCCTGACCCGCGAAGACCGCACCGCCGCATTCCTGGCAATCGAGCAAGACGCCTTCCACCTGGACGACTGGCTGCGGGAGCGTGCCCAAGAACTCCGCATGGTGTCGTGATGCTCGCCACCGTGGGACAGATCACCGCCGGCATGGCCCGCGAATTGGCCGAGGCCGAAGGCGTATGCGCCCGACCGCTGCTGCGCCGCGTGACCGACCGTGAAACCGGCGCGGTGTCGCGGGTGGCGTTGGCGTGCGGGTCGACCCGTGAGGCAGTATGCCCGGCCTGCGCTGGCAAGGCTCGACGGCTCAGGATGCAGCAATGCGCCGAGGGCTGGCATCGCACCGACGAACCAGAGGCTGATACCGGCGGTATCACCGACAACGCCGCACCGGGTGATACCGGCAGTATCAGCGACAACACCGACCCTGATACTGGCGGTATCACTCCCGGCAGACGTGTCCGGTCGACCAAGCGCCGCCAAGACGTGCCTGATCTTCCGCACGTGCCAATGAGTGACCGCACGGTCGGGGTGGTGTTCAGCGGCCGGGACGGCAAGGAGCACCGCCCGTCGATGTTCATCACGCTCACGTTGCCGTCGTACGGCGCGATTCACGACGGGGCACCAGTCACGCCGGCCACCTACGACTATCGGCGGACGGCGTTGGACGCGATGCTGTTCCCGCGACTGCTCGATCAGTTCTGGAAGACACTGCGCCGAACGGCGGGTTTCAACCTGCAGTACTTCTCGGCCATCGAACCGCAGCGCCGGCTAGCTCCGCATCTGCATGCCGCGATCCGGGGTGTCATTCCACGCAAGGTGCTGCGCCAGGTAGTCACCGCCACGTATCTGCAAGTCTGGTGGCCCGCGTTCGATCACGCCATCTACGTTGACGAGCTGCCCCGCTGGACAGGCACCGACTACGCCGACCCTCGCACCGGTGAGCTGCTGCCCACCTGGGAGGAATCCCTCGACGCCATCGACAACGATCCCGACGCGGCGCCGGCGCACGTGATGAGATTCGGCAGCCAGCTCGACGCTCAAGGGATCGTGCGCGGCCAGCCCGACGCCGACCGCGCCATTCGCTATTTGACGAAGTACCTCACCAAGGACGTGGTCGGCACCAACGACGACGACCAAGAAGCGCGCCGCCGCGCACACATCGACCGGCTGCATCTCGAGCTCCGCTACCTGCCCTGCTCCGAACGCTGCGCGAACTGGCTGCGCTACGGCATCCAACCCAAGCACGCCGGTCCCCACCTGGCGCCGGGCTTCTGTAACGGCAAAGCGCATCGGCGCGAGCACCTGGGGCTTGGTGGCCGGCGCGTGTTGGTGTCGCGCAAATGGTCGTCCAAGACACTCGCCAGGCACCGGGCAGACCGCGCCGAAGTCGTACGCGAAGCACTGGAATCGGCCGGCTTGGTCGCCCCCGACGTGGAACGGCTCTCGGCCAGCGTTACCACCACCGATGGGCGTGCCCGGTTCGTGTGGGAACAGATCGAAGGCGACCACACCACCTACGCCGAGGTAGTCATGCTGGCGGTCGCAGAACGGCGACGCTGGCGAACCGAATACGAAGCAGCCCGTGAAGTTCAGCAAGGCCGTTCAGCAATGCCGCCGTGACCGCAGACCGCTTCGACCTCCCCGATGACTGCCCACCGTGGGTCAGGGCTGACCGGTCAAGGGAGAGCGAAGCGAATCACGCAGTGACACGAAGTGCCCTTGACGGGGCAGACATGACCCACCAATTCCTTCCCAACGTCGGGGAGGGCGAAGCACCTACGTTCCCAGACCCCAGGGGGTGGATATCCGTGGCTGAGAAGCTGTTGACGATGGCCGATGTGGCTGAGTTGTTGTCGGTGCCGATTGGCACGTTGTATTCGTGGCGGCACCGTAACGAGGGTCCGCGCGCTTACAAGATGGGTCGGCACGTCAGGTATAGCCGGGCTTCGGTTGAGTCGTGGTTGAAGGGGTGCCTTGAGGAGGCAGATCATGGCCTCGATTGAGCGGCGCGAGCTTCAACGAACAGATCGGTCGGGCCGGGTTCGCGCTGTTGTCCGGTACAAGCTTCGTTATCGGGACGCGTCCGCTCGGGAGCACTCCGAGACCTTCGCTCGGCTGAGTGACGCGGAGCGGCGCAAGGCAGAGATTGAGGTCGCCCTCGGCGCCGGCACCTGGCACGACCCTCGCCGCGGAGACGTTCGTTTGAAGGACTGGGCGAAGGAGTGGCTGCCGACCCGTCACGATCTGCGGCCCACCACTCATGCCCGCTTGGTGACGACGATGGAACGCCAGGTGCTCCCTCGCTTTGGCGATGTGCCGCTGATCAAGATCACGAACGGCGCGGTGCGGGCATGGGTGGCTGATCTGTTGGCCGAGGAACTGTCGCCGGCGACTGTGCGTAAGGCTGTGTTCGCCTTGCGGCGGTGCCTGGATGCTGCCGTTGAGGACCGTCGCATATCGGCCAACCCTGCTCAGAAGGTATCGCTTCCGTCTGAGAAGGCGAAGCGGCCTCGATACCTAACCAGGGACGAGGTGGAGCGCCTCGTTGATGAAATCCCTGATCGGTACCGCGCGCTCGTGCTGGTGGGAGCCTTCGCCGGCCTGCGGTGGGGTGAAGCGATTGGGCTGACCCGCGAGAACGTCGACCCGCTGCGATCACGGATCACGGTGATGTCGACGGCCATTGAGGTCGGCGGGAAGGTGCAGCTCGGCCAGGAGCCCAAGACCGCTAGGTCGCGTCGCACGGTGCCGGTTGCGCGCTCGATCATGTGTCGAATCGCGAACCACCTCGATCAGTATGTTGAGCCGTCGCCGGATGCTCTCGTGTTCACGACGACCACGGGCGGGCCTCTGTATAGGGGCACCTTCGGTCGTCAGACTTGGAGGCGAGCGGTCGCCGCGGCGGGTCTGGACGGCTTCACCTTTCACGGCTTGCGGCACAGCTTCGTGTCGATCTTGGTCGCCGCCGGCTGCAACGTGCGCGAGGTCTCGGAGTGGGCGGGCCACAACAGCGTTGCCTTCACACTCACCCGCTACGGCGGTCTGTATCCCGACGGCTCAGACGCCGCCGTCGACCGCCTCGACGCGCTACTCGGCTGAGCGTTCGTGTCCCGTACGTGTCCCGAGGGCTTGAGGTTGGAACATGCGAAGCGGCTCCCGCCGGGTGTTATACCCAGTGGAAGCCGCTTTCGTGCCTTGCAGCCCCGACGGGATTCGAACCCGCGCTACCGCCTTGAGAGGGCGGCGTGCTAGGCCGCTACACAACGGGGCCCTAGCGGTCACCCGAGGGCGACAGTCGAGAAGTTTACCAAAGCCAGCGCAGCCTCGGCCAATCCTCTGCGCTGGGGTACTAGGACTCGAACCTAGACTGACGGAACCAGAATCCGGCGGGCTGCCAATTACCCCATACCCCACTGCCGGCCCTGTCGGACCAGCGAAGAGCTACGTTACCGAATCGGCGCCGCCGGGGCCAAATCGCGCTTCAGGTGCGCAACGCCCAGGGGTCGACACTCTCGGGAGCGCGGGTACCCGGGGTCGTGGTGGCCAGTTTCAACCGGTTGGCGATCAGGATCGCCAGCACCGTGTAGGTGCCGAACCCCGCCAGATCCCACCCCAGGTCCACCCATCCGATCGTCTGGGTCGCCTTGACCTGCGCGATGGTCGAGTAGAGGCCGGCGTAGCTGAACGCCAGAACGTTGTTGATCACGTGTGCGCCGATCGCGGCCTCGAGTCCGCCCGTCTTGACCACCAGCACACCCACCATCACCCCGAACAGAAAGCGATCGAGAAACAGCGGAATGTTCTGGGTGCCGTGAAACAACGCGAACAGGGCGGCGGCGCAGACCACCCCGAACCACGGGCTGCGCGGCGCGAGCGTGTGGAACGACTGCAGGAGGTAGCCGCGAAAGAAGAACTCTTCCGCCGCCGCCTGCAGCGGCGAGGTGAGCAGGATCACCACCAGGAAGATCCAGTAGTTCGGCTGCGGCTGCAGGGTCGGGAACGGCTGCCCGAGGTGCTGCAGAAACAGGAACAGGTTGAACACCACCAACGCCAGCACCATGCTGAGCACCAGGTAGCGCCAGCGGAACCATGGCCGCACCGACGCCAGCCAATCCGGATGCCGTCGATGCACGACCAACACCACCGCCATGCTGATCGGTATCAGGGTGGCCAGGGCCAGATGTCCCGACAGCATGCCCCACGGGTTCGCGAATGCGGCACACGCCCGCAGCCAATCGGTATAGGTGCCGTCCGGCCGCAGCACCAGCCACCCGACCCAGTTCAGCAGCTGCGCGACCGCCGCGGCGAACACGAAGAACAGCAGCAATGCCGTGACGATGCCGATGGACGAACGCAGCTTGGGCCGGTCCTCCGCGCCGAGCAGGATCTCGTCGTAGCGCACACCGGGGGGAGTCGGCTCCGTCGCGATCCGGTCCACCCAGGTGACGGCGGGCTGATTCGCCACCTCAGCCCTCCGCGACCACGGGGTTGGTCAGGGTGCCGATCGACTCGATGGTGACCGACACCTCGTCGCCCGGCTGCATCGGCCCGACGCCCTCGGGCGTTCCGGTGAGAATGACGTCGCCGGGCAACAGCGTGGTGAAGCCGCTGACGAACTCGATCAGCTCTGCCACCCCGCGCACCATCAGCGAGGTGCGGGAGGCCTGCTGCTGTTCCCCGTTCAGGACGGTGCCGATGCTCAGCTCGCCCACCTCGTCCAAGCTCAGGTGGGTGACGATCCACGGGCCGAGCGGGCAGAACGTGTCGTAGCTCTTGGAGCGCGTCCACTGCTTGTCACGTGCCTGCAGGTCGCGGCAGGTGACGTCGTTGGCGACCGTGTAGCCGAAGATCACCTCGGCCGCCCGCTCGCGCGGCACCCGGCGGCAGATCCGTCCGATGACCACGGCGAGCTCGCCCTCGAAGTGCAGGTTCTCGGTCTCGGGCGGGTACACGATCGGTTCACCCGGACCGATCACCGAGGTGTTCGGTTTGAGGAAGGTGAGTGGCTCCTGCGGCACGGAGGAGTTGAACTCGGCGGCGTGGGCGGCGTAGTTCTTGCCGATCGCCACCACCTTGCTGCGCGGAATCACCGGGGCGACCAGGCGCACCTCGGTGAGCGGCACCCGCTCACCGGTGTAGTTGACCGGGCCGGCCAGCGGGTCGCCGGTGATGGCCGCGACCGTGTCGGGGTGCCCGCCCCCGTCGTCCGCGAGTTCGACGATGCCGTACTGAGGGTCGCCACCATCGGCGACGAAACGGGCGATGCGCATGCCAGCAGCCTAACCGGTGCCGTATGGCTGGCACGCTCCACCCGCCGTTGCCACGCTCGGCGCCATGGTCGCCACCGGTGAGCGGTCGGACTTCGGCTCGTTGCCCCGTCCGGTGGTGGACAAGCACTCGGTTGGTGAGCCTGTGGACAGCTGTGCCCATGAGGGAGGCGACACGCCCGTGCTGATGGGGTCCCGGCCAGCGATGGATCGGCTTCAACACGATAGATGAGCGTGCGGCGGCCGGAGCAAAGCGACCGCAATCGGGTAACCATAGCGGCGCCCGAGCGCGCTGCACGGCTCGACACGCTCGAAATAGTCACATCCACTAATAGCTGGCAACATGGCATGAGGCAGACTTCCTCCCGCTTCGTCGGTGCCGTGCTGACCCAAACCTGATGTGAAAGGCTCAAAGAAGTTCCCATGCTGAAACTCACCGGATCCACCAAGTCCACCACCCGCAAGATCACCTTCGCGCTGCCCGCCGATCATCCGGCCGGCAAGGTGTCCGTGGTGGGCAACTTCAACAACTGGACCCCGGGAACGGACGTGCTGAAGAAGCGCTCCAACGGCACCATGAGCGCCACCGTCACTGTGCCCGCCGACTACATCGTGGCGTTCCGCTACCTGGGTGAGAACGACGCCTGGTTCGACGAGCCGGAGGCCGACTTCGTCGACGCGGGCGCGAGCGTGATCCTGGCCAAGGCCAGCTGAGCCGGGCTGCGGCCTTCACGCCGTGGCGCCGCGAGGTGCACACCGGCGCACGTGACCACGCGTGCGTTGATCGCTGCGCTTGTGAATGCCAGTGCCGAATGACCACTGGTCATCGCCGCCTGCCTGAACGTCGTTAAGCGTCATCCCTGCGTACGCCACAGATCTGCGCGTGTTTGCTGTCGGCCTGTTTCTGGGCGTCGGATCATCCCGGCGCACGCCAGGGATCTCCGGGTGCACCCAGATCCCGGGGCAAGCCCGGGATGACGAATACCGCACAGGTCGAGACCCCAGGTCGCACGGGTAACACGCCGACCAGCGATGGCGACGAGACCCGTCCCGTCAGCGGTCCTGGCCCAGTCGCCGGCGGTCGAACCAGTTGGCGCCTCGCGCCTTGAAGGTTCCCATGCCGATCGAGCCGCGCGCCACGATCAGTGGATTGCCCCAGGCCGCATGACCGGGCACCTTGGTGCTGATCGTGCCCCAGCCCTTGCCCAACCGGTCCAGCTGCATGCCCCAGCCCTCCGGCAGCACCACGAGGACGGTGCCGGCGCCGGGCAGCACCTCCAGATCGATCACCTCGGACTGGGCGGTGGCCTGCAGGCAGTCGAGCCGTACCGTGTCGGCGAGTGCCTGCACGCGCACGAACGGCGGAATCTGCCACGGACCCGTTCTCTTGGCACCGGTGAAGCCGGCGTTGATCACGAGAGGATCCTGCAGGGAGAAACCCGGGGGGCCGTGCTGCGGGGCCGCGGCGTTGACCGCGACCGGATACGGCTCGACCTGCTGCAGGCGAATGGCCGGCTCCGGGGCCGGCGGCCTGAGATCGGCCAGCAGCGCGTCCAGGTCGGCGTAGGTGCGGGCGAGGCCGGCGGCGTCGATGCGTTGCGCGAGTTCGTCCGGCGCCAGCTTGCCGTCGACCGCGGCATAGTGCAGTTCTTCGACTGCAGCGCGCCGTTCGGCGTGGCCGACCCGGAGGTGGCCCTGGGGATCAGTCATGCGGCCGATCCTACGGGCACCTGCCGTTCAGGCGACGGTGACGTTCCATGCCGGCAACTGTCAGCCGACCGGCACCGCACGCTTGGTCAGCCCCCAGCGGTAGGCGTCGTACAGCGCTTCCCAGCTGGCTTCGATCACGTTGGTACCGACACCGACCGTGGTCCAGGTGCGTTCACCGTCGGTGGTGTCGATCAGGGTGCGGACGATGGCGTCCGTGCCGTGGCCCTGGTCGAGGATGCGCACCCGGTAATCGATCAGTTCGAAGTCGTCCACGTGCGGGTAGGCCAGCTTGAGCGCGGCCCGCAACGCCACGTCGAGCGCGTTGACCGGCCCGTGACCCTCGCCGACCACGGCCAGCGTCTCGCCACGTGCGCGCAACTTGACCGTCGCTTCGGAATCGCCCTCGGGCTTGACCTCGTGACCGGTCAGCACGCGCCAGCTCAGCACCTCGAAGAAGTCGTCGCCCAGGTCGAGTTGCTCACGCAACAACAACTCGAAGCTGGCGTCGGCGGACTCGTAGCTGTAGCCGTCCATCTCGCGCTGCTTGACCAGGTCGGTGATCCGTCCGGCCAGCTCGCGATCGGACAGGTCGTAGCCCAGCTCTTCGCCCTTGAGCTGAATATTGGCTCGGCCGGCCATGTCGCTGACCAGCATGCGCATGTCGTTGCCGACCAGGGTCGGGTCGATGTGCTGGTACAGGTTGGCGTCCACCTTGATCGCGGACGCGTGCAGCCCGGCCTTGTGCGCGAATGCCGAAATACCCACGTAGGGCTGGCGGCTGTTCGGCGGCACGTTGGTGATGCCCGAGATGGCGTGGCTGATGCGGGTGGCCTCGCGCAGGGACGACTCAGGCACCAGCGACCAGCCGTACTTGAGCTGCAGGTTCGCGATCAAGGTGATGATGTTGGCGTTGCCGGTGCGCTCGCCGTGTCCGTTCACGGTGCCCTGCACGTGCATCACGCCGGCGTCGACGGCGGCCAGGGTGTTGGCCACCGCACAGCCGGTGTCGTTGTGGCAATGGACGCCCAGGTCGACGCCGATCGCGCCGGCGGCGGTCACGATGTCACCCATCTGGGAGGGCAGCATGCCGCCGTTGGTGTCGCAGAGCACGACCACCTCGGCGCCCGCCTCGGCAGCGGTGCGGACGCACTCGAGCGCGTACGCCGGGTTGGACTTGTAGCCGTCGAAGAAGTGTTCGCAGTCGACGAAGACCCGCCGTCCGTTGGCGACCAGGTGGGTGACGGTGTCACGGATCATCTCGATGTTCTCGTCGAGCGTGGTGTGCAGGGCGCGGAACACGTGTTCGTCGTGGCTCTTGGCCACGATGCAGACGGCCGGGGTGCGGGCGTCCAGCAGGGCCTGCACCAGCGGATCGTCGGCGGCCGATGCGCCGACCCGGCGGGTGAACCCGAAGGCGACCAGTTGGGCGTGCTGCAGTTCAAGCTGGCCCTCGGCCGCGGCGGCGAAGAAGGCGGTGTCATTGGGGTTGGCGCCCGGCCAGCCCCCCTCGATGAAGTCGACGCCCAACTCGTCCAGATGCCTGGCGATCTTGAGCTTGTCGGGCACGGTCAGCCGCAGGCCCTCTTGTTGGGCACCGTCTCGAAGGGTGGTATCGAACACGTGAAACGTGTCGGGGGCCACGGGCAGACTCGTCATTGCGCCTCGTTCTAGGTCAGATCGCGAACTTCACCAGCCTTTCGAGTCTCCCGCCACGTCCAATCCAGGGCAAGGGGTCTCAGGCACTGAGACCTCCGCCCCGAAACGGCCCCTGCGAGGGGTAGACAGGCGCCATGGCCACCACCAACCTTCGCGGCACCGTCGTCAGCACCGTCGGTGAACCGCCCGCCGTCGGCGAGCCGCTGATTCCCTTTCGGCTCACCCTGCCCGACCTGACCGAGTTCGCCTCCGCCGAACTGACCGGACGCCGGGTGGTGCTGAACATCTTTCCCAGCATCGACACCCGGGTCTGCGCGCTGAGCGTCCGAAGGTTCAACGAACTGGCCGCGGGGCTGGCGAACACCACCGTGGTGTGCATCAGCCACGACCTGCCGTTCGCGTTGGGTCGCTTCTGCGGCGTCGAGGGCATTGAGGCCGTGGTGACCGCCTCGGCGTTCCGCAGCTCGTTCGGCGCCGACTACGGGCTGACCATGGCGGACGGTGCGATGAGCGGTCTGCTGGCGCGCACCGTGATCGTGGCCGACGCCGACGGCATCGTCCGGCACGTCGAGATCACCGAGACCGTCGGCCAGGAACCCGACTACGAGGCAGCGCTCGCCGCGTTGGGCTGATCCTGATGGTGCGCCTCGTCATCCCGGTACTGGTCGCGCTCGCGATGTTCGCGGCCGTGATGCTGACGATCGATGCAGGACGGCGGCAGCGCGCCCGTGCGATCGCACGCGACCAGCGAACGCGACGCGCAGCGCAGGTGAGCCTGACTGCGGCGCCTGCGCCGGATCCGGACGATGCTTGGCTGCCGGTCGAACGTTCGCTGGCCGCTCCGCCGGTCCGGTTGCCCTCGGGCGGGGTGCGCGTCGAGTTGCGACCCGACCCGGGAAACCCGGATGCGGTGGCCGTCTTCGTGGGCGATCAGCTGGTCGGCCGGCTGCCCGAGCGGGTGACGGGCGCGTACCGCGGGCGGCTGAGCACCAACAACGGGGCGCTGGGCGCCGTCGGCCTCAACGCCGACGGCCTGCTCACTCTGGTGCCGGTCGGGCTGACCCGGCCCACCCCGCCGCAGTACCTGCACCTCGTTCAGGC
>Ga0116168_1001659_pt1 | contig 16078 bp, 17 predicted proteins | sample AD_UKC129_MetaG_FD_89795 | JGI IMG/M metagenome (GOLD analysis project Ga0116168, IMG submission 89795) | Active sludge microbial communities of municipal wastewater-treating anaerobic digesters from Canada - AD_UKC129_MetaG | ecosystem: Engineered > Bioreactor > Anaerobic > Digestate | place...
AGAGCCTGAAACTTGGGCATCATTTCAGGGTAAGATAATTATTCCAACGTAGTCAGTTAAGACTTAGGGTAGTCAACTAAGGCTTTTTACAAGCCTCCGCTTCTATAAGCGGGGGTAGTTGACAGTGATATATATTGGTGATCCAGGAGGGATTTGAACCCTCAATCTCCACCTTGAAAGGGTGGTGTGTTAACGCACTTCCACTACTGGACCATTATATGGATGGCGAGACGGGACTTGAACCCATATCAGGCTGCTTATTAACAGGCAGCTGCTCAGACCCTTGAGCTACTCACTCATAAATGGCATCCCCGACAGGACTCGAACCTGTAAATCTCGGTTTAGAAGACCGATGCCTTCATCCATTTGGCTACGGGGATATATAATGGCGGAAGCGACAGGACTTGAACCTGCATGCCGATTTATCAGACCGACAACGGATTAGCAATCCGCTCCCTTACCATTCGGGACACGCTTCCACATATGGTGATCCATGGGGGATTTGAACCCCCGATACCGCCTTGAAAGGGCGGTGTCTTAACCACTTGACTAATGGACCATATATATTAAGAAAGCCACTGATACCGAATTCCGCATCAGTGGCTTCTATAATCAATTCATTTATATTTGATGCTTCTTCAGGATCAGTTGTGGTTTCCAACCACAACTTCCTGTTTGATTTAAGTCATGGTTGGAATTGTTATTAAGTTGTTTTCCCTTCTTTTCTCCGCTTCGGCAAAAACTGCAGCGCAATTTAAGCCATTAGTGCGTTCATTAATGGTTCTTTCGTTATTTGTCCTTGTTGTAGTGTTTAACATTATCATGGTAATCATTTGCAGTTTTCGCCTCCTTTTTTATATTTATTGTACCATAATTTTTTTTAAAAATCAAGTCATTATTAGTTTACTTCATTTTGATACTTTTTTTCCATCTTTTTAAGTAAAAAAGCAAATAAATTCCTTTTTATTAATTTATTATCAAAGTATTTTTTTAATTCATAAATATAGTTTGATGTCAAATTGTTAGTTTTTTCGTCCTCTGTACTGATAGCCTTGTATTTGCCATCTATTGTTATAGTATTGATTGTGGATTTCAGGCAACGACCACAACCAATACTTTATATGTGGCGTTACCTAAATTTATGAAGTTTTACATTCTTCGTATTCTCCCACCATGTACGTTCTTCATTAACGGCAAAAACCGCAGCGCAAACTAAACCCTGATTCATCGCTTCAGAGTTTCTTGTTATGTTATTCAGATTTGTTCTCTTATTAACAGTAAGCATGCGGTTTTACCTCCTTTAAATCATATTTTTTGTATTATAAAATTTTTATAACATAATTATTCATTAATTATGTTTTAATATTTTTTATTTAATTTTTATATAAAGAAAAGACAGCTAAATAGCTGTCTTTTCTTATCTTAAAACAAGCTTGCTCAGTACTTTTACGAGCCTTGATGGAAGCTCTTCTGGGGCGCTGTTTATCAAGTTCTTCTCATACATATATTCATACACTTGTTGAGAAGACTGCCTGAAGTATTCATCCCCGAAGAACATTGCCGCAACAAAGATACCTTTGGATCGTGCCCATTTTACCGCATTTTTTACATCGGTTTCGGGATTTATATACGTGTAGTCTGTCGGTTGTCCGTCCGACAGTACCAATAGTATTTTATCCCGTTCTGGACGCTTCAAAAGTTCTTGAGCGCAAATCCTGATTGAGAAACCGTCTTTGTTTCCGCCGTTAAATCCCTTACTATGCATATAACTGTATGCGTAGTTTACTGAACTAGAATTCTCGTCAAAATCCTTCACCAGGAAGTGTATAACCTGACTTCCATTCACGGTGAAGTTTATTATCTTTAAGGGAACAAAGCCCTTAAAGCCTTCTTCAATGATGGCACAGGCTTGACCAGAGTATTTCTGTTTCGCTCCGTACATAGAGCCTGAACCATCCCAACAGATTGACACAACCGCATCTGTAACGGAAGGATGCCCTCTTTTGATGAATACGTTATATTCGTCAAGTTTCAACCTATACAAATTTCCGACATCCAGTTTTCCGCTTGTCATTCGCGGGAGGTCAAATCTCTGTTGTGTCTTGAAGAACTTTTCCACTTCCTTCCTGAACTTTAACGCCTGCGGACGCAGGGATTCAGGAAGTGGCATCAGCGCAAAGGATCTTTCGATTTCCAGAAAATCTTTTACATATTCACGGCTATAATCAGCCGTGATTTCTGAAATCTCCTTCTCCGTAAGTTTTGTTTCTTTTTTTTCTGTTTTTTCAGGTGTTTTCGTTGAAGCTTCTATTGTCTTTTTTACTTCTTCCACAACTTCTTTCTTTGTCTCATCGATGATCTTCTTTACGCTTTCTTCGATGCTTTTCGTCGGTGCACCAGAAGTTGAAGAAGTTTTGGAAGATGAAGAAGATCTGTCGATTGTTCCGCGATATTCATCCATATCTTCTTCTTTATAGGGTATATCTTCATATGAAGAAGAGCTTTTTCCGCTGATTCCATCTGCACCGCTCGGATCTCCTACTCCTGTTCCTCCATCTTTGCTTGCACCTTCTCCATCTTTGCTTGCACCTTCTCCATCTTTGCTTGCACCTTCTCCATCTTTGCTTGCACCTTCGCCTTCTTTGCTTGCACCTTCGCCTTCTCCAGAACATCCATCTTCAGGAACCAAATGTACAGATTTTGCACCTTCCCCAAGTGGTCCTTCCGATGATCCCAACTCAGAGGAGCTGGTATAATCTGGAATTTCAGAAAGCGAATTCATAAGTTCTTCAAAAGCTTCCGCATTTTTCTGCTCCTCTTCAAGAAGTTTAAGAAGCAGTTCTTTTATTTTAAGATAGATTGAATACGTTTTTTTTGCGCAAGACTTAGCGGTTGGTGCATTTATAGCATCCAGTATCAAGGACCTTACAGCCCTTAAATTCTTTTCAACTTCTGTTCCTGAAAGATCCTTGAAATATTTCGGGTAGAGTCCCGTTGTAGCTATTGTAACTATTCCATCAAGAAGAGCAAGCAAGTCACTTTCTGGTTTTCTTCCTTTGATTTCCCAAATTGTACCGTGTGTAAACTGAAGATGCTTCAATGCTCCAGGGAACTTGTTAACAAGTCTTTTTTCTATTCTCCCATCTTCCACACAGTTCAAAAGTTGGGCTGCTATCTTCATTCCATATTCTCTTCTTATTCCGTCTTTTTCAAGATCTGTGGCTATATCTTTCTGAAAATCTTTAAATACATTAAAGTTGGAATAAAGAATATGGGCAGCCTCATGCAGAGATACTGCTTTCAGCATTACAAAGCCTTCTTCATAGCTTATTGCAAAATCCTTTGGGAACAAGTAAACTCCTTGTTTTTGAAGTTCTTCAAGGAAATCATCGTTGGCAAATTCAAAAAGCCCAACGTTGATCTTACTTCCATCTGTGAAGCTCGCCCCGCCAAATTTAAGAGTATATGAAAATTTGAAACCTTCTGGAAGAATAAATCCAATAAGCTTCATTAGTATGGGAGCAGCTTTTGATATCAAATTTGAAATTTCCGCCTTTTTCATATTTTTTTCTCCTTCCTTTTTTCCCTTTTTATTAAACAAGGGCTTTATAAAAAAGCCCTTGTTGTCATTTATTGCCGACCCAATTTAAGGTTTAGGATCCCTCAATAAGGTCTATTAACTGGGCAATAGCTTCTCTGTCAGAAAGATCAGGGCAGCTATTAGCCACGTTGTTTATTAATGCCTGTTTATGAGGAATATCCCATAGGCTCTGCTTGCAGGCGTTAATAAAACCGCGAATGTTAATAGACCTTCCTTGAAATTGTCCATCCCTCACTTTCTTTTTAATCTCTCGGTAAATCCTGTCGCACTTATTCATAAGTGTAGGATCTACCGATGGAACATTCTTTTTGATGATATCAACTATGCTTTCAGGTTCCCTGAATACTATCGGGGCGAAACGTGATTCAGTTGCTTCATTCATCTCGAATGTGCCCTGGTAATCACGATTCATCGTCATGAAGACTCTAAAATTAGGGTGAGCTTTCACGAGACCGTACCCAGGAACTTGTATCCTCCGACGATCGTCGAGGACACTGTTCAGCAAGGCAATTACGGAAGGATGTCCAGTATTTAGTTCATCAAATACTATGATACCACCTTCCTCCATCGCCTTGATCAATACGGAAGGTTGGAACACAACCTCCGTTTCTTTCTTTCGGATAGCATTAATCAACGGTGAAAAATCGGTATCTAGCAACAATTCCGCAGTTTTTGCAGCGTCTACTGCTTCTTCTGTATTGCCTTCTACCATTGTTTTATTCAATTCTTTCATTGTTTTTTCGGCAACTCTGGTTTGACCAGTAATTGCCGCAAGCAAAATTTTGATGCAATTGTTTACCTCTTCTTTATTCATGGAATCTTCTTTTGCTTGCAGTGTGCGACATCCTAATATTGTGTCATTGTCTATATGCGCGTTAACTTGGATTTCATACACGGGACGGTGATATAGCCACCCTATGTCTTCGATCAGGGTGTTTTTACCGCAGCCCTTCATCCCCTCAAGTTTTATATTTAGCCCTGCATTCATGGATGCTACGACGGATTCCACAATTCCATCGTAGTTTATAAACTTAAAACCTTCAGCAGGAATACGAGGGTTATTCTCATTAAATCTTTTCATTGTCTTAAAGATTTCGGAAACATTTTTCTGTGAAACACTGGTTTTCTCCAGATATTGTTTCCGAAGTTCAACCTGTTCTTCAGGTAATATCCCTTCTTTTACAACGCGGGAATATACACTCTCAATGGCTGTCTGCCCTCTGAAAGTTATCTCAAGTATACTGTTGACGCCTTCATGGACGCCAACAATTTTTGCGTCATAGTCACATTTATCCCCTATTGTATACATTTTTAATAAATCCAGTAACTTATCTGCAGTTACAAATGGTTCTTTTGCTGTTGTGGCGACCTCACCACAACTTGCCTCTACTCCTTTGTCATCTGTACAGTATACAAGAATACTTCCATTCTGAAAATTTATCGTGACGGGTACTTCCTCACCCCGCTTGACCATGTGTATCGGAATATACTTATTGGGATGGGACCTCCTCGTCCCGACTAATAAAACCTGAACCTTTTTCATTTATTCTAAAACCCCTTTCTTTTGTTCTTCCCTTATAAAATAACTTTATAACATTTTATGCCCATCAGTGAAGAATATAACAAAAATAACAAAAAATGATTACTGGATATATTTGCTTGTTCCATTATCAAATATTATACCACATATATATCTTCATTGGACAAAAAACTTTTAATTTCTTCCATGAAAAAAGAAGAAGTATATTACTTCTTCTTTTTGGCTTATAAAACCATATATTTTTCAAAATATCCCGCAAATTTTTCTTTCGGTATCTTCCATATTTCATCTATATTTTCATCCTCTTTTGCCTTTTCGATGACCTTTTCATAGCGGGAATCCCAAACGGATTTTTCATATTTTTTTATTTTATCCTTATGTCCATTGTTTATTAAATCATCTATTCCTTTTCCATAATTGATGTCCCAGTAGGTATAGTAGATGTTCAGCCCTGGTTTTTCTTCTAGCAGCGTATCTGTTAATTTTTTGAGCTGATTGAAAACAGCTACATTATGGCAGATATCACTGTCAAACGCCATAAAAACATTCTTTACAAGAAAGTCTTTGCCATATTTTTCTTTGATTTTTTCTGAACATTCTATTTCTTTTATCGAATCAAGTATATTTCCCCATGTTCCTATACCCTGAACCGAAATAGCAATACAATTATATGTGTTTGCTATTTTTACTGACTTAAATTTACCCTCCGTTATAAATAATACGGAGTATTTTACATTGTCGGGAATCACAACATCTATTGGTGAGCCAGAACTTGTTCCAAACTCAACCTTGCCATCTGGATCATCTATTGCAAAAGACGATGAAAACCACAGATATCTTGAATAGCCCTCCTTTACTTCATCACTTCTGATTTGAATCCCAATAATCTGATCAAAAGCATTTTTTATCGGAATTCCAATCCCTTTATATTTCATAAAAGTGAAATTAGAATCTTCTTTTCTTTTAAAGAATCCTGGAACGTCTTTCAAAACGTCCAATGGATTATCATACCCTTCGAATGTTTCATTTTCTATATCTTTTAATAACTTCCTCATTATCGCTCGCGAAGGGAAGCTAAAAAACATATGTTTTTTAATGTCTTCTTCAGACAATTTTCTTTCTTCCAACAGATGTTTTTTATGTTCGTCCGATAATTTCGTATGAGATAAAAATAAGCGAAAAACTTTATCAAGAACTTCAGGTTTTGCAATTTTGTGTTCTTCTTTTTCTATTTTATTGTGCTTCCTCTCAAGAGCTTCTGAAAACTTCTTCGTAAATTTTTTTCTTCCTTGGAATTCTTCTTCTGTTATATATCCATATTTCCTCGCCAGAATTAACGCCGCTTCTGGATAGGAAACATTCTCGAGAAGAGAAACAAATTTTATACTATCACCAGCTTGTCCCGTAACCCAATCCTTAAAAATGTTCAATTTGGGAGATATTGTGAAGCTGGTCCTGCTTCTGTTCCCTGTTCTGAATGGGGAAAAAGCATTATAATTTTTCCCGCATCTGTATAACTTTACACCAAAGTCTTCCATTACTGTTTCAATTGGAAGACTGGTTTTCAATGTTTCTATGATTTCTGACAGCTTCTCTTTATTCATGTTATCACCCTATGCAAAAAAGGTGAGAAGATGTTAATCCTCCCACCTTCTTTTTTTTCCTTCTTCGGTATAGCATCAGAACGGGAGCTCATCATCGTCTTCTTCATCATGAACAAATCCCGTTGGATCTATTGTAACTCCAGTAGCTTCCGTTGTAGTATCTGCTTTGTGCGATTTTACAGAAGAAATCTTTTTTATTTTTCTGACAGTTATTGCTTTGATTTCTTCAGCAGTCGACGAAAGCTTAATTGTCGACCAGTATCCAGTTATTACAATTTGGTCGCCTTTATTACAATATCTGTGCACGTAAACAGCTGTTTGTCCCCATAATATCAATGGAATAAAGTCTGGTTTTTCCTCACCCCTGTTTACAACTACACAGAGGTATCTCGGATAAACCTTTTCTCCTACTAACTTCTCTTGTTCCCACTCTTTTTCTGTTCCATCTTTCAAAGTATAAAGCTTTTTGGGAGTGCCGTCAGAATTGTTAAACCAAGAACAAAGATGTCCTTTGTTTCCTGGTTGATCTGACTTCAATATTGGACTCACGTATTTCCCTTTCGGACTTTTATCCAAAGCGGGAAGGCTCATGCTTAATCTTCCTGTTACTGTAATATATTTTCTATCTTTTCCATCAAATTCATCGTACAAATCTAAATATTTTCCTTTTTCCATATTTAACTCTCCCCTTTTTTTTTGTTGTTTTGTTTTATATACTATTTTATAGTATATAGTTTTCGTTTATAACCTAAAACTGAAAATTTGCCTTGATTGCTTTATTATTATAATAAACAAAAAAAAATTATCTGACAAAATTGTTTTTTAACGCAAAAATCAAATCTGCTTCATTTTTTATTTCCATTAAAATATTGATTCGCCCACCATTCCGCAGTATAATTTTCATTCTCTGTTGCCCTTCCATTTTCAACTTCAACAAAATCAACAGCTTTTATTATTGATTCGGTAAGAAAAAAATCTTTTGATGAAATCCCTATAGATATGGTTGGGAAATAATTCAAATCTTTGTATTTTTCTGTATCATCCAAAAAAACTGACTTTCTGAACATATGCGGAATTCCTACAGCTCCGTTTTTCTTATGGACAATATCTATTAAATCCAAAGGATATATATCTTCTTTGTAAGGTATAACTTCTTCTTCAGGAAGAATAACCAACATATCACCCATAACAGTTAAAAATTCAAAACCCCTTAATATAACAAAATTTTCATATTTCTTCTTTGAAACTTTTCTCCAGCCATCAATAGATTCATGATCTGTTATCAATACACCGTCAAACCCCTTTTTTATAAGTTCCTCAATTACACGTTCAGCTGGAACATCCGCGCATGGTGATCCTTCTTTCGTATGGCAATGCATTTCTATTTTCAAATTGAACCATTCCTTTCTTTTTTGTTTTTTCTTATAATTATTATATCAAAAAAAACGTTTTGTAAAATATAAAAAAAAGAAAGAAGCTTTTAAGCTTCTTTCTTTTATTTTTTCTTTGATTGCTGTTGTTCAAGCTTTTCATAAGCGTCAGGATGTTTTTTTAAATACGACGGGTCTATTATAAATCTGCCGTTTTCATCATAATAACCCTGAATTATATCATCTTCTGCTTTCTTCGGCAATACCCATTCGCCTTCTTCATTTTGCACAAGGACATTTCCTTGTTCATCTACAATCTGACCATATTTGTTCCTGTAATAACCGTCTTCTCCTTTTATATATTCAATAATCTTTCCATTTTCATCTATTATATTGCCAAATCTGTCTATTAACTGCCCTTTATCATTAATAGCCCGACCATATTCATCAAGCCTTTGACCATATTTGTTTATTCTGTTATTATTACTGTCTATAAGTTCATTATCAGCATTTATCAATTGTCCGTTTTCATTGACATATCTTCCGTTTCCATCATATAAGTAATCATCATACTTATAAAAATCAACAAGCAATATATCTGAATAGTTTACATTATCTATTACCTTACTGTATTTTGACATATTGTTACTTGTTATTTGACCTATAAGAAAGTATTCTTCATATGGGTTGAAAGCGTATACATAACCATTATGGGCAAGTATTTTTGATGGCATGTATTTAAGCGGTATTGTAGTTACATCCGAATAATCCTTATAACTTAAAACCTTTATTTTGGAATAACTTCCTTCGCTTTCCTGATCATTTTTCATCGCTATCGCTATATAGTTTCCTTTATCAAGTGCCATATCAATTGGTGATTTCCCTTCAATTTCTATCGCCCTGTTAATTTTCATATTTTTGTAGTCAAGTTCAAATAACAGGGACTTTTCAGAGTTATCACCACCAAAGTTGTTAAGGCTTAAAACCTTTTTGAAGCGACCACCCCAGTATATGCTTTTCTTTGTCGTATCTCCTCCATAATACAACCCCACTTTGTTATCTTCAAGATATAATTGTCCCATATATCCTTTATAAAAAAAGTATACATATTTTTCATTTGCAACCCAATCGTCAGCCAAGCACGGAATTTCAAAAGTTTCTTTATTTATTTTTGTTTTAGCCAATAGTGATTTTTCACTACTTTCTATCATATTATTTATGCCTGTTTCCTTGAAGTATATGTCTGAATAATTTTCAACATATATATATGTCGTCAGAGGTCTATCCTTATTAACAACAATAGTCTGATAAAAATCTGCAACACCACTGTTTTTTTCTTTTTCTGGCTTCAATATCGTAGGTTTTTTTGCGAAAAGCTTCCCTTTTTCATTTACTGAATAAAATAATATTCCATTATATCCGTAGATTTTTGTAAATCCTTTTTCTTTCAGTGATTTTGTTTCTATTTTTTCCAGTTTTTTATCTGTTACTTTGATTATGTAAAGCCTTCCATTGCTTTTGTCAGCAGCATACAAAATGTTTGGAATATATGCATTCTGTAGTGATTTAGCAAATGTTTGCCCCTGATCTATTGCATACAGGAAGTCGCTTTTTTTGCTTCCTTCAAGATCAAGCCTGTCTATTATTTCTCCTGCCAAATTGCATAAAACAATACTTCCCTGCTCGGATGTCAATATATAATCGGCTGTTTTTTCAGAGTAGCCAGCACTTATCATATTATTAGCCTGTGAATTCTTCCCGCTTTTTCCAGTACAGGATGTGAAAAGAAAAGTTATGGAAAAAAATATAATAACCGCTTTTATAAATCTGTTTTTTAACATCCTATAATGCCTCCTTTTATACATAAGTTGTTCAAATATATTATAATTTATTTGTATTATTTCAACAATATAAACAGGCTCTAATCCTTTTGAAAAAGAAAAACCCGCTTTTTATGCGGGTTTTTTTAATTTATATGCTATATAGCATATTTACCTGTTTCCTTCTATATAACCGTAGTTTCCGTCTTTTCTTCTATAAAGCAGGCACATCGTATCAGTTTCGCTGTTTAAAAATGACTGAAAAAATAAAAACAATAAATGTAAAAAATATGCTGTACGATATATGTGCGTTATATAACAATATTTTTTGCTTATATTTAATAATATGAAAATTATTTGAAAGGTGGGTTATATATGAATTCTAAAACAGTTGATATCATTATGGAAATTGTTGAACAGGAAGAGAATGATACTCCTGAAATAAAAATAAAAGATAAAGAAAAATTGACAATATCAGAAATTCATGAAATCGAAGATATTCACTGGTATTATAAATACCGAAATAAAATGCTGAAAAAATTGTTAAGTATGAATATAAACGGGAATAAAAACAAAATTGCAAATATAGGTTTTGGAACTGGAACATTATCAAAATATGTTGAAAAATTCGGTGACGTTACGCATCTTGATATATCGCCTGAAAATATATTATTTGCTAGAGAAAATTTCAATATTAATCCTTTATATTGCGAACTTCCATGGATATTGCCATTGGATGATTATTCATATGACTATATTATTATGCTAAATATCATAGAACTTATAGATAATGATTTCTGGACACTTGATAACCTTAACAGAAAGCTTAAACCCAACGGTAAACTGATAATATCAACTTTATCCAATCCTGCCCTGTATTGTTTGAACGATAAGGTTTATGGTCTAAAAAGAAGATATAATAAGGGTGATTTTGTTAAAATGCTTAAAGATACAGGATTTAAAGTAAAATATTTTACTTATTATGAAACATTCCCTTGCCTTGAAAGATCGTTTAAAATTCTCAAAGATAAGCTGTTTGAGGAAGAAACGGTTTATTTAAGCTATATACCAGAAAATAATGACAAGATATATTCCGTTGCAAGGGTTGATTTAGACACTATAAACACCAAAAAGAGTTTCCCAATAGGAAATCAGATGTTTTTTGTATGCAGCAAGATGAACAGCAAAGAAAAGAACATGTATATAAACGGAAAAGAAAAGGAAGACGGAATTGTAAAAAAAATATTGTCGAAACTTCAGAATAAGTGATACCACCATAATGATATTGTGAAAAAAAATATATCGTAGTATCATTTTATTGAGGCAATCATTATGTTTTTTCTTTTTTTTACTTCAGGGGGTCAGGGGGTGTTTTAATTGTGAATGAATACACTGTTTTTTCAAATAAATTTGATATGACAAAACTTATGAACAATATAAACAAGGAGATGCAAATAGATAGATTCAAAGATGAAGGTACTACTAAATATATTGTTAAAATAAGAGATAATAATGATTTCAACAAATTTCTTGGGTATATGTCGGTTTTTTTAAGTGTGAATAAATTCGCAGGAGAATTTTATCTTGAACTTAAAAAAAGGTTTAATGATGCCAGCAAGATAAAAAAAATAATAAAAAATCATTTTGAGTATACATATGAGAATACTTATTTCAAAACATTGACTCAAATAAATCTTGCGGAATACCTAAAATATAATGAAACTTTAAATGTTGATGCTTTTATGATGTTTAATATGCATGGTATTAAAGAAGAAGCAAATTATATGGCTAGCATGGAGTTAGAATGCGACGGGAATTATGTTGGAAGCAGAGACGCGTTTGATTATGATGATGACGAAGATGATGATGAAGAAATTGAAGGAACAGAAGACGCGTTTGATTATGATGATGACGAAGATGATGATGAAGAAATTGAAGGAACAGAAGACGGGAATGAATTTCTTAAAATATTTGTTTTTCTAAAAAAAGCCTATGATTCTTTAAGTGATCCACCGAAAATAAAAGATATACATGTGCGATTCAAGAATAAAAAACTTGTTTTTGAAAGCAATAACAACGAAAATATCAATTTAAACTATCTTAATGAAAAACTTAATGTCAAGTTGTCTTTTGTCGGCAGTGAAAATACTCCAGATTATATAAACGATATATTGCTCTTGTCTCTTATAATAACCACTTTTGGAATAAAAAGGATTATATTGCACGGCGGTTTGCCGAAGGAAGTCCAAAAAAGCCTTGAATTCAATCTGAAGGCGTTACAGGAAAAGGAATGGAACTTTGATATTTACTACGCTGACAACGCGAAACCAATAATATAAGGGGTTGATCCGTTTTGGAAATTATATCAATTGGAATTGACCAAGGAATAGCAAGCAGTGGCTATGGAGTTATAAAAGTGAACTCTAAAGACAATATAGTTCAAAATATGACATTATTAGATTATGGAGTTATTGAAACTGCCAGCAAGAATCATATGTGCAACAGGACTATGGTTATTGTTGATTCTATAAAAGAGCTTATTGAAAAGTACAAGCCTGTTATAGTTGGCTGTGAAAGGTTATTTTTCTCTCAACCCAGAAAAGGTGGAAGGAACAAATCTGCATCAATTGTTTATACTAACATGGCGACAGGGTTGTTATATTATGCATGCGGGGTTAAAAAAGTCCCACTGATAGAATTTGTTCCTGGCACAATTAAAAAACTTGTATCTGGGAAAGGAAATGCTGGGAAAGATGAAATGATAGATACAATATCGAAAAAATTCAAAATAGATTTAACTTCGTTCAACAGCGAACATATGGCAGATGCTGTTTCAATAGCTATGGCAGCAGGCTTATATTATTTAAAGAACCAGGAAGAATTGTCAGAAATTGCATATTGTATAGAAAACAATTCAAATCTTGAAAAAATGAACACTTTACAACAGAAAAGACCGTTATCAAAAAAAGAAACTGAAATTCTTGAAAAAATGAAGATTGTAAAAACTTTAATTGATAAACCTGTCGATGAAATTGTTAGTATTTCTGGATTTAACAAAAGGGTTGTAAATAATATCATTAAAAATATAAACAATGGCAAATTTGAATTATTGCTTTCAAGACAAAATGTAAAACGAAAAAAATAAGAAGTCCTGTTAATGGACTTCTTTCTTTATTCTTTTAATCCTTTAATTTCAACAATTTTTCTCTTTATAGTGCCATTTTTATAAGTAATCGTTTTTCTTTCAAATCGGATACTTAATGAACATAATAAAGCTCCTTTCTTTTTTCATATTTATAGTAAATTATATCATGTTTGCAAAAAAAATAAAGCATTTTATTTAATAAATAAAAAATAACCCTTGAAGGGTTATTTTACTTTATGCGGTGGAACAAAACACAAACCGCATCTTGGTTCATAAGTATATATATCTTTATTTTTTGTTTTATTATCTCCGATCATGTTTAATTCTTCCTTTGGCGCAGGTTCACCATTTTTAAGACGCTGGGTATGAGTTGCCACACCTTTGCAGCATCTGCAGAAAGCGGTTTTTATTATAACTTCATTTGATATTGCCATTATATCTCCTATGTTGTTATATGGACGTCCTTCGTAAGACATGTTTAACCCAGCTGCTATAACAAGTTTTTTATTGTAAAACAATTCTAATATCAAATCTAATATTTTACCCTTGTATAGCTGTATTTCATCAAATGCAAATACATCATATTTATTTATGTCTTGCAAAACTTTTTCTATTGTTTCATCATCTATATATTCAGGCAATGTTTTGGCTGGAATAGATAATCTGAACTGTTCACCGTTTACAATAGTTGATAATCTTGATACTATTCTGGTATCATCAAACCTTGTATCAATTGCAGGCTTATATGCTATATATTTTCTTCCTCCATATGCTTCCTGATTAAGGCATTCTTTTATTAATTCGCCTGTTTTTTCTGCAAACATTGGACCAACTATTGAAACTATATATCCGTAACCACCTGTCCATTGCTTCAAAATACAACACCTCTTTCTTTAAAATTATTTTTTTATATTATAGTGTCTTTTTCCCAAATTTACATAAAAAACTGAAAAAAAATTTTTTATTATTTCTTAAAACAAATTATATATTTATCTTCTTCAAGATATTTTTCAACGACAGGTTTAACCTGGGTTTCCCAGTCAAGACCACCATTATTGCAACCTGGGGCAGGAATATAAATATTCCCTTTTATTCCAAATTTTTGCACTATTTGTTTTAATTGAATACAGCTTTGTTCAATAAGTTTTATGTCAGATTTGTCTTTCCAGTCATGTTTTGTAGGGAAAGAAACCAATGTAACCTGTTTGTTTCCAATATTCGCTGTGCCAATTCTGAATACCCTGTTTCCGTATTTTTCTACATATTTCCCTAACAAAGCATCAATTCCCTTGAATTTATCTCTGAAAACTTTTGCAATACCAGCGCCCATTACAAGTTTTTTGTTTTTTGTAAGGACGCCATTTGTCGTTACGCATAAAGCGTCACCATCCTGGCATTTTTCAAACATATCACCATTAAAAACTTGCATTATTTTTCCTCCTATGTTTATTTATTTTTTATAATTATATGATAATCAAGTGCTAATATTATATCAAACTACATTTTTATTGAATATATATAAAAAAAGGAGTAGTATATAAATAAATAATATATGAAAAAGGGGGACGCTCAAGTTTTTTATGAAAAAAATATTTGTTTTAACAGCTTTATTTATTGTATTAGTCATTGTTTTTACTGGTGCCGTATTTAATAAGAATAATGACGAGCCTTATTTTATAGAAGAAGATAATAACAATTCGGATTATTACACTTATATAAATAATTTATATGGGTTTAAAATCAACTGTCCTAAAGATTGGGCTTATCAAGATGGTGCAGAAGATACTGGTATTGTTGTTGTTTTCGGATCCCCAAAGGAAAGCGAAGACGATTTCTTTTGCCAAAATATAAATATAAGTGTAGAAGACGCTGGTGGACTTACTTTTGATGAATATACAGGAATTATAACTGAAATAATAGGTAAAAGTTATTCTGATGTAAAAATTAAAAAATCTGGATATTCTACATTATCGGATTTGCTGGCTTATGAAATAGAATATATATATAATGTGCAAGGTGTAGATATTCAGGTTGAACAAATTTTTACAATAAAGAATGGATATATTTACTGTGTAGCATATACGAATATAGCTGATACAGAAGATGTTTACCTGGAAATTGCAAAAAATATCATAAAATCTTTCAGGTTCATATAAAAAAGCCCATCTAAAATAGATGGGCTTTTCGTCTTCAATCTTTCATTTCCATTAATAATGAATAATCATCTGGTTGAATTTCATTTTTTAGATTTTTTGCCAGTTCAAGTATTGTCATGGTTGATATGTCCTTTATCTGACTATTTATGTCAAAAAACATTTCTGCAGTATTGTTATTTTTTTTTGCACTGGCTGTTTTATTCCAGTCGATATCTTCTATTTTTGAAAGAATTCTTTTATTCCCGTTTTTTAATACAAAAGTTTGCGGGAAAGTGTCAAGGAAAACGCTTTCAAATCACGCAGACGGATCTTTGTTTTCGATTTCCTCTCCGTTTTCGTCGAAATAAATATTAAAAAAGTCATAAAACAATATTATTCAATAAATGGCGTGCAAATTTAATAAAAATATTATAGAATAATAGCGATGATAAATTTTAGAATGATAAGGGGGCAATGCTTAATGAAAATAAAAGAATTGTTGACTGATCTTTTACCAAAACAAAAAGAAAAAATATGTAAAGACTATAAGGATTTGATTGAATATAAAGGCAATAAGACAACTGATCCGATTTGGATAAAAAACGATGAAAAAGAAAAAATTAAGGTCTTTTTTAGAAAAGAAAAGGATAAAGACACCAATACCGTTAATATTTTTATGTTTATAGTTGAACATAATGAAAAGGCAAGTATTACGACATCATTAGAAGAAGATTTTTTCAGTCAACTACCCCCGTTTATAGAAACGGAGGCTTGTAAAAGCCTTAGTTGACTACCCTAAGTCTTAACTGACTACGTTGGAATAATTATCTTACCCTGAAATGATGCCCAAGTTTCAGGCTCTA
>Ga0116168_1001663_pt1 | contig 16047 bp, 12 predicted proteins | sample AD_UKC129_MetaG_FD_89795 | JGI IMG/M metagenome (GOLD analysis project Ga0116168, IMG submission 89795) | Active sludge microbial communities of municipal wastewater-treating anaerobic digesters from Canada - AD_UKC129_MetaG | ecosystem: Engineered > Bioreactor > Anaerobic > Digestate | place...
CAGGAAGCCAATCGGGCAAAGACAGAGTTCCTCTCCAATATCAGCCACGAATTACGCACGCCACTGACGGCTATCCTCGGATACGTTGACCTGGCGAGTGAAGCCCAAGATCATCATCTGATTCAAGACTATCTGAGGAGGATTCGGCACAATAGTGACAATCTATTGAAGATCGTCAACGATATTCTGGACCTCGCTGCGGCGGAGGCCGGTCGCATCAAGCCACGCATTATCCCCTTTGATCCCTGCCAGGTCGCGCGCGAAGCCATCGAGTTGATCACCCCGGAAGTGGAACAGCGCAACCTAAAGGTTCACCTGGAATACTTTTACCCCATCCCCAACCTGATTCATTCCGATCCAGTCCGGATTCGCCAAATTCTTCTTCACCTCCTGAGCAATGCGGTGAAGTTCACCGAAAAGGGCGAAGTCCGCGTCGAAGTGCGGTGGGTCCAGGTGGACGGCGGACAGAGCGAGATTCAATACAGCGTTATCGACACGGGCATTGGATTCTCCTGCGATGCGCTACCGGAGTTACTCGAGCCTTTCCGCCAGGGAGACAATTCCCCGCACCGTCGTTTTGGGGGAAACGGGATAGGGCTTTCGATTGTGCGACGTTTCGTCCAACTGCTGGGAGGCCGACTGGAAGTGGCCAGCAGCCCCGGCAAAGGCAGCCGGTTTACCGTAGCTTTTGAGGCTCCCCTGCCACCGGGTGTTTCACTGCGTATGGCAAACGATGACGGTTCGCAACAAGCGGTGCCTCCTTCGGCCGCGGAGCAAACGGCCTGGGGGATGATGGTGCCCCTTCCGCACGCTCGGGTCTTACTTGTGGAAGATGGCTTGGACAACCGCCGCCTCATCACACGCATCCTGGAACGTGCCGGAGTGCAGGTGACGGCTGTGGAAAACGGACTACAAGGGTACCAAGAGGCCGTTGCATCGGCGGCCGAGGGAAGGCCTTACGATGTCATCCTCATGGACATGCAAATGCCGGTGATGGATGGCTACCAAGCTACCGAACGCCTCCGCGCCGAGGGTTGGAATCGACCGATCATCGCCCTGACGGCCCACGCCCTGCCCGAGGATCGGGAACGCTGTCTTCAAGCGGGATGCGACGACTATTTGGCTAAGCCAATCCGGCGAGAGGCCCTGTTAGAGGCCATCCGCCGATTTCTTCCTGCCCCTCAAACCGCCTCAGAAGTGACATCCGAGGCGGCATCCTGAGGGAATTAGACGTCGAGATTTTGAACCTCCAGGGCGTGCTTCTCAATGAACTCTCGCCGCGGCAAGACCTTTTCTCCCATAAGGACTCGGAACATCTCGTCCGCTGCCCCTGCGTCCTCCATGGTCACCTGGATCAACGTGCGGTTGGCAGGGTCCAACGTCGTCTCGCGGAGTTCTTCCGCATTCATTTCTCCCAAACCTTTAAACCGGGTAATTTGTAGCCCTTTTTCCCCGGCAGAACGAAGGGCGGCTAGTAACCCACGGAGGTCTTCCAGCCCCTGCACCGAGTCCCCGCGGCGGAGGAGATAGCGGGGTTTTTCCTCTCCCGTCCTCTCGATGGGATAAAGGGAATCGATATCGAATCCCGCCTCACGTAGCATTTGCAAATGACTGTTGATCGTGCGGACTTCGTGAAGCTCCACGATGTGCAAGCGACGGGCAGGTTGTTGTTCTTCCTTGGACTCTTCCTCCCCGTTGCGTTCATCCTCGACCATCAGCGTCTCGCCCCGCTCCATTTCCTCTTTTTCGAGGAAGTCATCGAGCTCTTGCCGGCTGGTGAACCAGTATTCGTTCTGGTCTAAGAACACGTGATAGACGGGCAGACGACCCGTGACAGGATCGCGCCGGGCCGCATGTTCTTTCAAGCTGATGCCTCGCTTTTCCAGGGCCAATACGGCATTTTCGATGGCCGCCAACGTGCGGCAAAGCTTTTTCAATTCCTCGCCCGTGATCGTGCGACCGTCACCCGGCTCAAATACTGCGTCCGCCAGACCGGCCTCAAGGAGCTGGTTTTTCATCTCCTCTTCGGTCTGCACGTAGTACACCTCTTTCTTGCGACGGACGCGGAAAAGCGGCGGCTGGGCAATATACACCATCCCCGCCTTGATCAGGTCATACATTTGCCGATAGAAAAACGTCAGCAGAAGGGTCCGGATGTGCGAACCGTCCACGTCGGCATCGGTCATGATCACAATCTTGCCGTACCGCCGTTTGCTAAGATCGATCTCATCGCCCACGCCAACGCCAATCGCCGAAATGATACTGCGGATTTCGTCGCTGGCCAGGACTTTGTCCTCGCGGGCTTTATAGGCGTTGATGATTTTACCCCGCAAGGGCAAGATGGCTTGGAACTCGCGGATTCGGCCACCTTCGGCACTCCCGCCGGCTGAATCGCCCTCCACCAAATACAACTCGCAACGGTCCACTTCGCGACTGGTACAATCGCGGAGCTTACCGGGCAAGCCACCGCCACTCAAAGCGCTTTTTCGCTCACGGACCAATTGCCTGGCTTTTCGAGCACTTTCGCGGGCTTCTGCTGCCAACAGGGCCTTATCAATAATGGCCCGCGCAGTCTTGGGATTCTCTTCCAAATACTTGGAGAGAAACTCTCCCACCGTCGAGGCCACCAGGCCTTCGACTTCACTATTACCGAGCTTCGTCTTTGTTTGCCCTTCAAACTGCGGGTGTGGAACGCGCACAGCCAGGACACCCGTCAGCCCCTCTCGAAAATCGTCTCCCGTGGGAATTAGGTCCTTGAATAGGTTGTTATCCCGCCCGTATTGATTAAACGTGCGGGTAAGGGCCGCGCGGAAACCCGAAACGTGCGTTCCCCCTTCCGTGGTGCAGATATTGTTGACGTAAGAATGAAAGTTCTCGGTGAACTCCGAAGAGTATTGAAGGGCCAGTTCGATGGTAACACCTTCCACCTCTTCATTGAGATAAATGACCTCTCGATGAAGTGGCTCGCTCGCCCGATTCAAATATTCCACAAACTCGACGATTCCCCGCTGGTAACAATACGTCTCGGACTGATTGGTCCGCAAATCGCGGAAGTGAATCTTCACCCCTTTGTTGAGAAAGGCCAGTTCCTGAAGACGTCGCTGAATGATACTGCCATTAAGATCGGTGTTAGGAAAGATCAGCGGATCGGGCTTGAAGGTCGTTTTGGTGCCCGTTCGGTGGGTGTTACCCATTCTGCGAACGGGGCCCAAGGGCTTGCCACGTTCGTATTCCTGTCGCCAGACGGCCCCCCCGCGATAAACCTCGACGACACACCACTCGGACAAGAAATTGACGACCGTCACGCCGACTCCGTGCAGTCCCCCTGAGGTATAGTACGCGCCCTTGCTGAACTTGCCGCCGAATTTGAGAAGCGTCATCACACCTTCCAGCGTGGAAATGCCGAGGGCAGGATGCACATCGACGGGGATTCCTCGGCCGTTATCTTCGACCGTCACCGAACCGTCTGGGTTGATGGTGACCCAAAGCTGCGTCGCGTACCCGGCCATGGCCTCGTCAATGGAGTTATCCACGACTTCAAAGACGAGGTGATGGAGGCCGCGCGAACCGGTGTCCCCAATATACATGCTGGGACGCTTTCGCACGTGCTCTTGGTCGCTAAGGTGTTCCAGTTTGTCGGCGGTATATTCCTGCTGCCCCTGAAGAGCACAGATATTGATCTCCCCCTCGGTTGCCCCACTTTCTTGCACGTTTTCCGGTGATGAGCCAACCTGCATCGATGGCAGCGGTTGATTCTCCGGACTATTCACACCTTCGAAATACTCGTCATTCATTGTCACAACTCGATTGTTTTCTCAACGCTCTCCCATCCGTGCCGAGGCCGACAAAGACCCCGGACTCATTCTCCGTCACTTCAACAGCCCGACACGAAACTTGATGTCTTTCACTCGTCGGTCAGGCCATCGTTGGTTCAGTTGCTGCAAAATCTCGCCTTTGCGAAAGGTCAATTCCTGGAGGGCTGTGGAATGGGCTACCACAACCTCCAGCCGTGCCCGGTAAATCCGCACGGGACGCGACACGTCGGCAAGGACGCCTCCCACAATCTCCCGCCATGCTGCCTCGAGTTCCCTCGTAGCCTGAGGCTGCGCCACACCCGTCCTTGCCAGCAAGTCAGCCACTACCTGGCTAATATGGTGTGGTTCACGCGGCACAGCGTCACTCCTTTTCCCAGCGTCCTCAACCCGACCATCCCAGCTCACTACGAGGAAATCAACGGCATCACGATGTAAGCGTAACCGTCCGTTGTCTCGGCTAGCACGGGAGTCTCCGGTTGCCAAACCTTCCATGTGAACGTGGCATCGTTATCGAGCACCTTCAGGAACTCAAGCATGAAACGTGGGTCCAACCGCAGCGTGAGCTCCTCTCCGTCGTAACTAATGGGCACCTCCACCCGGGATTCACCATACTCTGAACCGCGGGTCGCTAGAACGAGCTTACCGCTGGTGAAGGTAGTCCAGACACCTGGGTGTTTGGAATCTACGACGATTGCCGCCTGACGCAGAGCCGCCGCCAACTCGCCCACCGGCAACTCCACAGATATCCTGGCCGAATCCTTGGGAAAGACCTCCCGCCACTTGGGAAAACGGGCATCAATGAGCCGTGCATAAAAGCTCGACGATCCTGTAATGACAAAAATCTTTCCGTCCTCGATAGCAACCTTGACCTCTTCTTCGCCATCGCCGATGATCCGCTGGATAAGTTGCACAGCCCTCGCCGGGATGATGACGTGGTCAGTGGGCATATGCTTCCCTACCTGTTTGGCCGCTCCCTCTTGCCTGGCCAGGCGACGCCCATCGGTCGCCACTGCGATGGCACTGTTCTCCGCCAGTTCTAAAAAGACCCCGCCTAGATTGAATCGCGTGCTGTCAAGCTCCACAGCAAACTCGGTCCGCACCAACATCTCGCGCAAAGTCCGGGCCGTGAACGAGTGGTATGCCTTGCCTTGAAATGCAGGCACCAGAGGATATTCGAGCGGATCAGGCGTGGGGAACTGAAACTCAGCGCGAGAACTCAATAACAACACTTTCTGTCCGTCGGCTTCCAACCGAATTTGATCTTCGTTAATTTCTCGAAGGACGGATGCGGTCAAACGGAAAGGAAGCAGCGTCTTGCCGGGCACCTCGACCGTCAGGTCGGGAACCTCCGCCCGAATTCCCACCTCCAGGTCTGTTGCCATGATGGTGCCCGTGTGATCATCGCAATCGAGGAAGAGGTTCTCCAAAATCGGGCGAGTACCCCGGCCAGGACAAATCGCCCCAGCCAATTGAACAACGTGGGCAAGCTTCTCACGATCAGCGACGACCTTCATGGCTGCCTCGATTCCGAAAAATGCGTCCGAAAACGGTGCTATGTCATTGGGAATTGCGGGTCTCAAGGAACCAGAAAACATTATCCCACAAAAGCCCCAAATCCTCGAGTCTCCCCCTTAGCGAGGTACTGGTTTGAACCCATGGATGCCCCGCCGTTAGTGGGGGACTGAATGCGACTTCAATGGGACAAAGCGTACCCGCAAGAGCACGTAGCTGGTACCCGACGCGCCCCCGTCGCACCGCATTCGCAGCTTGTGAGCGTCGTCCTAGAGATGGCTGCCACTAAGACCGGGCGGTCAAATTCTCAGTCACGGAAGCGGTACCCAATCCCGCGAACTGTCTCAATGAGCTGCCCATGCGATCCGAGCTTTCGACGCAAAGCCGCGATATGGACATCGACGGCCCGGTCGGTCGTCACAAACGGTTCCCCGTGGACCGACTCGGCAATCTCCGCCCGCGAGAGGACTCGTCCCGGATGCGAAGCCAAAAGGTCAAGAATAGCAAACTCGGTGGGCGTCAAAGCAATTGTTTGATCATTGCACCGCACCTCGTGGCGGGAACGATCAATCGTTAAAGGCCCCGCCGTGTAACATTCCTCGTCACCAGGCCGGGGGGATCGACGTAACACGGCACGAATTCGGGCAATAAGTAGCCGCGGGCTAAACGGCTTGGGGATATAATCGTCGGCCCCAATTTCCAGCCCAGCCACGATGTCGCTCTCTTCACTCTTGGCAGTCAACATGATGACGGGAATATCTTGGGTCTTGGATTGGGCCTTGATACGGCGGCAAAATGTCATGCCGTCCATGCCGGGCAACATGAGATCGAGGATCACAAGATCGACCGGGTGCTCTTCCAATATCCTCAGGGCCGCTTCGGCAGACAAAGCGGGCAAGACGACAAAGCCCTCCCTGGCCAAATTGTAGCTCACCAGCTCCTGAATCTGGGGATCATCCTCCACAACCAGGATGCGGGGTGCGCTCATAATTGGCCTCGTTGACAGTGGCCCACAGGTGACCAATCCCGGACGAACTGTCGTGACCTATGGGCTATTCGGTCCCCAGTTCAAAGATGGCCTCTATCTCCACAGCGGCCCCCAAGGGCAACGTTGGTGTGCCAAAGGCGGTCCGCACTCCTACCCCATTTTCCGGTCCAAATACCTCCGCGAAAAGCTGACTGCATCCATTAAGGACGGCCGGTTGACCGTGAAATCCGGGGGCTGACTGCACCAAGCCCGTGATTTTAATCACCCGGCGAACAGCGTTCAGGTTTCCCAATGTGGCCCTCAGTGATGAGAGAATCCCAAGCCCCGCCCAAACAGCGGCCTGGCGTCCCTGCTCCTCGGTCAAGTCCTGACCCACCGTCCCTTTGATCATTTGGCCTGAGGCATCCACCGGCAAATGCCCGGAGGTGTAGGCCAAGTTATTGCACACGACCACCGGACGGTAGAGACCCTTTGGCTCGGCAGGAGACGGCAGCGAGAAACCCGTCTGGTTGAGCCACATCGCGAGCCGTTGCTCATTTGTCAGGGACTGCACGGATTAGTTCCTCTCGTAGTCCTCAACTTGTCTCGCAGAGATATCCTTCGATATCCTTCCGCGATCGCGACCTGGGCGTTGGTCAAGATGCCCTTCTATTCTATAAGCTTGGTCACCGGCTGCTCCACGATCCCTTGGGCCCCGGCAGCCTTTAGCCTGGGGATAATCTGGCGCACGACGGATTCGTCGCATACCGTAATCACAGCCACCCAGTTAGGGTCGGAGAGATCAGCCACAGTGGGCTTTTGCAAGGCCGGCAAGACAGCAATGACATCTTGTAGCTTCGCTCGTGGTACGTTCATCATGAGGCTGACCTTACCTTCGGCCGCCATGGCACCGCGAAGCATGAGAACGATATCCTCGATCTTCTGCCGTTTCCACGGGTCTTTGTAGGACTCCCGATTAGCAATAAACCGCGGGGTGCTCGTCAAGACCTCATCCACGATCCGTAGATTATTCGCTCGCAAGGAGCTTCCCGTTTCCGTGACTTCCACGATGGCATCGGCCAAGCGGGGCGGTTTGACCTCTGTAGCACCCCAACTAAACTCCACCTTGGCCTTTACGCCATGTTTCTCCAAATAGCGCTGGGTAATTCCCACGGCCTCGGTGGCGATGCGCTTGCCTTCCAGGTCTTTAACCGACTGGACGGGCGAATTCTCCGGCACACACAACACCCAGCGGACTGGGCGACGGCTCACTTTCGAGAAGACAAGTTCCGCAACTTCGATCACGTCCGCGTTCGTCTCAACAATCCAGTCGTAGCCGGTCAAACCGGCATCCAGAACACCATCTTGGACGTAGCGCGCCATCTCCTGAGCGCGAATCAGGACGCACTCGATCTCCTCATCATCGATCACGGGATAGTAACTGCGGTTGACATAAGTGATTTTGTAACCGGCACGACGGAACAAGTCGGCGGTGGCGTCTTGAAGACTTCCCGCCGGCAAACCAAGACGCAAGATTCTTTCTGACATTCCTAATCTGACCTCGTAACTACGAAACTCAATTTTGGTAACCCACCAAGAAGTTATTCGATTCCCAGCAGGGTACGATGATCGTCCTACTTTTTCCCATACACTTTTTCCGGATCAAACACGGGCTGACCGACAGGCCTAAGCCCATCCGGCGTGAGAACACGGTAGAAACAGGAGCGGTAACCCGTGTGACAGGCCGCCCCTCCCACCTGTTCAACTTTCAAAAGGATCGCGTCATTGTCGCAGTCGATGTAGATTTCCTTGACAATCTGATAATGGCCACTTTCTTCTCCCTTCCGCCAGAGGCGATTTCGACTGCGACTAAAATATACGGCCCGACCAGATGCCAGCGTTTCGGCAAAGCTCTCCTCGTTCATATAGGCGAGCATGAGGACTTCCCCCGTAACAGCGTCCTGCGCGATCGCTGGCAAGATACCGTTATTCCGCGAAAAATCGGGGCCCCGGAGCACCGCATCCTCGTTATTCGATTGACCGCCTTGGGACATCACCACAATTCCTTTTTTCTGACAACCACAATTGTCATTTCAGTCGTTCAGCATCTGGCAGAAGTCGGCTTCCCGCCTGTCCCGATATTTTGTCCCCCCGTGGACGTTGAAACCATCCATTTTAACTGAGTCCGGTCAAAATCCCACTGGGAACGCGAAAAGAGGCAAAGGCGTTACTCACCCACCCGGATGGGGCATTCCCGCTCGAATTATGCATTCGGCTTGGGAATGGCCAATCCGTTTGGCCGCCGCTTTGCCAGGGCGAATACGCCAAATGCCGAATAGCATCTTGAGGGCTTTCACGGTAAATCGGTTCGCTCTCCCCCTCTTAGCAGGGGGATAATGTCTTGGCTTAATCCTCCCGAAATCCCTTCCACGGAATTGAGCTCCAAGACCGTTGTAGAATCTGCGTCATCCACCTGAAATGCCACGGGGGACTTTGCCCCTAGCGAGACGGGATACCAGAAATAGACGTGATCGCGCCTGAGGACCGTACTTTCCACCGCGTTGCTGACATGGAAACCGCAAAGGGCATCGCGGACAAGGTTGAATTCTGCAATGGTGCCCATGACGGAAGTATATCCATTTTCCTTCGTTTCCTTTCGGTTACCTATCAACAGAACGCCATCCGTTCGGTTTTTCACAAGTCCGTTGTGCCTTAGGACGTTACCCAGGCATCGGGGAAAGAGTAGCGGCAGTCCGGCGGACTCGCCGCTGGTAAGAAAGATCCCACAGCTCGTTTCCTCGGCCCGGGTCCCCTCGATGTGGTTGAAATAGAGAGGGCCAATTCCGCGATTCCACGTCATGGGCATGGAGGACGCCAACGTTGTACACACGCCATACAAATAAACGGCTGGTTTTCGCTGCCGCGCCACTTCGTTATCGGAAACGATATTCTCAATGCAGGAAATCCAAAGCTGAATGCCCGTCATACCGTCCACCGTGCGATTTTTAACAATGTGATTTTGATAAAAGGCCGTGGAGAGAACAATGCGGCTCCCTGCCGGTGGGACAACTTGCCAGGGACGGTCCAGGTGATACGTCGTGCCCTGCCGAGCCACGATGCGGCGCGTCTGGCCCAATGCCGGACCCTCAAGCACCGTCACATAGTATTGGGTCAGCACGGGCTCGCGTTCGTTCTCTTCCTCCGGAGGATAGAAAGGCGTTTCATTGCCTTCGGCATCATAGGCCAGACTCTCGCGTTTGACATTTCCCAGCCATTCCTCGGGCGTCTTGGCAAGCTTGGCGGGGAGCGTAACGTTATCGCTGTTCGCTGTGACGATCGGTCCCCAATAGGCAATTCGTTGACATGCCTCGAAGAGGATCATTTCGCCGACGTTCTGATCGGTTCCCGCGACACCGCCAAAGATGGCGTGATCTTCACGATTCCCGGCAATCCAATTGTGCGAGACCGATCCCCGCCCGGTGGAAAACCAGATCATGCGCCGCCCAGTGGGACCACCACCCTGGGCCCCAGGCGGGACAGCACAAATATTGTCCTCAATGATGCACTCCTCGATCGTCTCGTTTCGGCCGTTGATATAGCCCTCGGCGTTTCCACCCCAAAGGGTCACACTAACTAAGCGATTACCACTGAAATCACATTGCCGAACGCCAGAAAGAAAGAGAGGTGATCGTCCCCACAGCTCGCATCCCCGTACCACGGCCGATTCCGCGTGGAACAATCGCACACCGCAGTTCTCGGCCTGTTTTCCCTGGCAATCCTTAACCAGGACGTCTTCGATCCGGCAATTACGAATCCATTGGGGATACTGCGGATGCCGGACAACGATTCCGAGATTCGTTTGCACGCTCCCCAGGACGGTGAGATGCATGAGTCCCCCACCGTCACCTGCGAGCCAGACACACGCCTTTTCATTCCCCGGGAGACTTCCGTCTTTGGACTGAAACGCGATCACGTCTTCACCTTGCACCACGACCAGATGGGGACCGCTCTCGGGAAGCTGACCCTCAACGGGTTCCCACTGGGGATCGTCGGAAAAGGCAAACGCATCGATGTGGATACCACCACCCTTAACATTCTTCCACGTCAAGCGATGTTCCCCCGCCGAGGCTACCAACTCCGCTGCCCGACTCCAGCGAAAGGTCCTGAAACTGCCCGTGTTGGGCAAATTTTCCAGTGGAACAGGCGGTTGGTCGTCAAGTGCGATGGTCATCCTGCCGGAAACACCGGGTTGACCCCATGGCGACATGTCGGTGGCGTACCGCATCCAAACGGCCCATTGCCCCGCTCGTGGAAAAACCACACGATAGACCATCGTGTCACCCGGCGTGTGAACACCTGTGGGCCCTTGATCCCATGCCGGAGGATAGAACCGTGCGAAGGGGATGGCCGGATCCGATGGGGCCTGAAGAATGGTCTTGTCGCGTCCTTGACCCCAAACCGTGACCCCGGCCGGGATGACCAATGTCCCACGCAGTGAGAAGACCCCTTCGGGCAAGTTCAAGATTCCACCCCCGCGCTCGGCCAATTGGTCGATCGCCGCCTGCAAGTCGCCGCCAGCGAACGCAATGACCGGGACCTCTGGTTTAGGTCCCACAACCTCCACGACCAGCGGGCCACCCCAGCCCCAAGTTCCCCCGCAACCGGCATGAAACCACAATCGATAGCGCCCTGCCGGAACATCCTTCGGCATGGCGGCCGTCACTTGGTATTTCTCGCATTTCACCACCGGCAACCACCGTCCTGAGCCGTTTTCTGATTCGAGGTAAATAAAACTCTGACCGAAGTGCGGACGGCGGGCAAGATTGCGTCCAAAGACGCGGAAGGTCCCTCCGGCCTGAACCTGCCGTGGGTGACACCACCAGGGCTGCGGCGCGTTGAGGACGATCGGTCGGGATCGCCCGACATCGTTTTCCACCCACACGACAAAGACGCCGTCGTAAGCCCGTTCCGGCAGCGTCGCCGCCAACATCTGGCCGGTGCAGAATTGGACTTTTGGTCGAATTTCTCGGCCACCGGGGCAAGACGGGTCAAGCCCCCAAACATAAACGCGATCAGTCAAGCCCGCGCCGACGAGGAGAAATGTTTCATCTGGCCCAGCATCGTCCGTCCAAGAGGCAATCACGGGCACACCGTCCCCTGTCTTTCCCGCAGGAATCCGAAAGGTCCCCCCAGGCGGTTCGGGCAACTCGGTCAAGGCGATGTTCCATCCCAACGTGCAGACCAACACCGCAAACGCGCTACCATAGCGGAACATCGAAGGTTTCCTCCACCTCCAGCGAAAACCAGAACTGGCCTTCCCTGTGGATACTTCCGGTTGGGAAGGATTCTCTCGCAGGTTTCTAATGGCAAGGAAGATTTCCCTAGGCTTCAGGCCGCGTCGCCATAAATCTCTACCGGTCCAAGGACATTCTGTCCCGACTGCTGGAGCGCGGCAATAGCCTCATCTGGGCGATCAAAACGAAATACCACCACGGCCTTGTCGCCCCGTTTGAAGGTAAACGCGTATAGGTACTCGATGTTGATCTGACGCTCGGCGAGGATTTCCAAAATACGGGCCATGCCGCCGGGGCGATCCTCGACTTCAATGGCAACAACCTCTGTCGTTGTCGCGACAAAACCGTGTGCCTCGAGGAGTTCCTTCGCCTTTTGCCAATCGCGAAGGATCAGCCGTAAGATACCAAACTGCTGAGTATCGGCTAAGCACAGCGTGACCAGATTGAGCTGGGCCTGGGCGAGGATTTGGCAAATGCGGAGAAGTTGTCCTGGCTTATTTTCCAGGAATAACGAGAGTTGGATAATTTTCATGACGTCGCTCCTTCAATTGCGTCACCCGGCGTCATTGTTGCTCTCTCAAATCGAGCACCCGCTTGGCCTTCCCCTCGCTTCGCTGTAGGGACTGCGGCTCAACCAGGCGCACACGTACCCGAATACCCACAGTGGTTTCAATCTGGTGAATCAGTCGCTGCCGCAGTTGTTCCATCGCACCCACGGTATCGGTAAAGACCCCTGGTGTTACTTCCACACGGACTTCCATCTGGTCGAGATTATCTTCCCGCGTTAGCACAATCTGATAATGCGGCAGTGTTCCCTCAACCGTCAAAAGGGCCTCTTCAATTTGTGACGGAAAGACGTTGACGCCTCGAATGATGAGCATGTCATCACTACGGCGTCGAATCCGGGCGATACGGCGGATCGTGCGACCACACGGGCATGGCGCCGAAATCAGCCGGGTAATATCCCGGGTACGATAACGAATCATAGGCATGGCCTGCTTGGTCAGGGTGGTCAAAACCAATTCGCCTTCTTCTCCTTCGGGAAGGACTTCCCCCGTATTAGGATCAACGATCTCCGGATAGAAATGATCCTCAAAAATGTGCAAGCCCTGCTGAACGGGACATTCAGCGGCCACGCCCGGCCCAATGATCTCCGAAAGTCCATAACAGTCATGGGCCTTGATGCCCGCTTCCTCTTGGATTCTTTGCCGCATGGCTTCCGTCCAAGGCTCTGCCCCAAAGATCCCCACGCGCACAGGGTGCTTTTTCAAATCAACGCCGAGATCGCGGGCACGTTCAATCAGGTGGAGGAAGTAACTCGGCGTACAACAGATGGCGGTGCAACCGAAGTCTTTCATGATCATGATTTGCCGGTCCGAGTTCCCCGTTGAAATAGGAATGACGGTGGCCCCCAAGGCCTCGGCTCCAGAATGGAAACCCAAGCCTCCCGTGAATAACCCGTACCCGTAGGCATTTTGAATGATGTCACCGCGGCGAATGCCACAAAGCAAGAACGTCCGGGCCATGACACTTGCCCACAAGTCCAGGTCCTTTTGTGTATAAGCCACCACAGTGGGCTTGCTTTTGGTGCCACTCGAGGCGTGAAGCCGGACAATTTCCTGCATCGAACAGGCAAATAACCCGGTCGGATAACATGCGTGGAGGTCTGCCTTTTGGCTAAAAGGTAGCTTCTCGATGTCCTGAAGCTCACGAATATCTTTAGGCTTCAGGCCACGTTCGTCCATCCTTTGACGGAACAGGGGTACGCGTTCGTACGTCCAGCGGACAATCCCCTGTAACCTGTACAATTGCATCGCCTGTAATTGGGGCCGGGGCAAGAAATCAACAGCACTGAGGGGATGCACCGGGCTATCGCCGTCACTCCAGGATTCCAGGTTCGAACTCATCGTCATGGCTCTTCATTCCCTTCGGCAAGCCTTCCCATCGGCTTGTCGTCCCAATTCAAATGCCTCCTCGTTGACGGAATACAAATGGGGTGGAAAGCACCTGCGCAGGGCGTCACGCCACAGTTCGCACGACAGATCGAGGTACTGACTGAGAACACCCAGCAGGGCCACATTCAAGGTTTTGGGATGGGTTAACGATGCAACGTTGATCCGATCGCAGCCGATGATCACGCCATCTGGCTTTAGGCGATGCCGATTCGGTTCCAGTTGCGTCGGCTCCAAAACCAGCAAGAAGTCGGCCTCTCCATCCGGGACCATCGGGCTGAGCACGCGGGGGCCGAAACGGACATCGCTCACGACACCCCCACCTCGTTGACTCATGCCGTGGACCTCGGTTTTTTTGACGTCGTAACCCGCAAGAAAGGCTGTCTCGGCAATTACATCCGTTGCCCGCAGGACCCCCTGGCCGCCGACTCCGGCCACTACAATGTTGGTCACTCGCTCGGTTGACATGTCACACGCTCCTGCTGAGCCGCCAGAGATTCCTGTTTTCGTCGCCTCATGGCCAGGAGGCATTCACGTCTCACAATGATGACGCACGGTTTGGCCTGTGACAGTTTCTCCCGCAGAAGTGCCCGAAAACTTTCCTTATTGGAGTGCTCTTCAAAAACGGTGACGTCCTCCACCCCGATCGCCCGACAGACGCCTTCCAAACTCAGCTCATGCGTCGGCTGCCCGCTCAAGGTCCTTCCCGTTGCCGGATGGTCCTGGAGCCCGGTCATGGCGGTGGTTCTGTTGTCCAGAATCAAGACAACATGGCCTCCCGGCGGCGGGTTATACATCATTTCCACAATGCCGGTTAACCCGCTGTGCACAAACGTGCTATCGCCAATTACACTAACCACGCGACGCGCTTGATCAGGCGGAAGCACGTGCCGCAGTCCCAGCCCTACACCGATGCTGGCCCCCATACAGGTGCAGGTATCCATTGCTTCAAAGGGAGGTAAAACGCCCAGGGTGTAGCAACCGATGTCGCCGGCCACAATGCAACCCAGGTCGCGGAGGGCCTCAAAGACCATCCGATGCGGACAGCCGGGACACAATTGCGGTGGTCGGGTCGAAGCAGGTGGAGGCGGGGGCGGACAGTCACCATTCAAAATACGGCGGACACGGGAAACACTGAGTTCGCCAAAGCGATCCTCCTCGGGCTTGCCCTCCACAGGAATACCATGAGTCAGGCACAATTCTTCAATGACGGGATCACCCTCTTCGATGACCACGCAACGTTTAACGCCCCTCACGAACTCCTTGACCGTTTGAACCGGCAGGGGGTAACTCATCCCGAGCTTGAGAAGCCGGGTTTGAGGTGCTGCCTCCCTGGCATGGAGCGCCGCCACCCCAGAGGCAATGATTCCTAGGTCGCTTGTGCCGGTAAGGACCAGATTCAGGCCGCTTGTCTCATTCCATTGGGCAATTTCCTTGAGCCGTTGGCGAAGCCGACGATGAGCCGGCCGTGCGTACGCGGGGATGAGCACCCGAGCTGTGATGTTCCGTTCAAAATGGGGAGGTTGAGGGGGCGGTCCCGCCCGACCTAGCTTGACAATCCCCTTGGAATGGCTCACCCGCGTCGTCAGTCGAATGATGACGGGCGTACCGAATTGCTCCGAAAGTTCAACGGCGCGAAAGAAAAAGTCGTGAGCCTCTTGCGAGTCCGAAGGTTCAAGGAGGGGCACCCCCGCGGCGATGGCGTAACGCCGGGTGTCTTGCTCATTCTGGCTAGATGCCATGCCTGGATCGTCGGCCACAGCCACCACCAGCGCCCCGGAGACGCCCGTGTACGCCGCTGAGAAGAGCGGGTCGGCCGCCACATTAAGCCCCACATGCTTCATAGTGACCAGTGCGCGGCCATTTCCGTAGGCAACACCGAGGGCCACTTCCATGGCGACCTTTTCGTTGGGCGCCCATTGAGCCTTGCCCCCAATCGCAGCCAGGGTTTCCAGAATCTCCGTCGAGGGCGTGCCCGGATACCCCGTTCCTAGATGCACACCACATGCCAAGGCGGCATGGGCAAGGGCCTCATTACCGCTGAGAAGTTTTCTCCGTTCCCCAAACATGAAAAAAATAGTCCCTCCGTCACCAAAACGAGCAGACGGTCAACACGATGGCAGATTGAAAGTCGCTCCGGCGTGGCCCCCCTAACTTGGCGGGATCACATTTGCCCGCCTACGCCTTCAAACGGCACAACAAAGGCCAGATACCCCGATTGACTGGTGAGTGATCTACCCAACTTCTAGGAACACCAGCAGCAATTGCAGAAAAAGACTAGTATAACCAGCCGGGAAATAGTGTGACTAGGCGTGCCTGAGCGAAACCCAACTTACGGATGGCATAATACCAGTACTATTAGTTACGTTAATATGTGTCACAAACAGAATTGTATGGACAAGCGATCGTCCGTTGGTATCATGAAAGTTGGCATGTGACACATTGAAAGGAACGTTGGGAACCCCACGGGATACAGTAAACGGCCTCTTCTCTGTTCCGGCCCCGTC
>Ga0116168_1001666_pt1 | contig 16016 bp, 15 predicted proteins | sample AD_UKC129_MetaG_FD_89795 | JGI IMG/M metagenome (GOLD analysis project Ga0116168, IMG submission 89795) | Active sludge microbial communities of municipal wastewater-treating anaerobic digesters from Canada - AD_UKC129_MetaG | ecosystem: Engineered > Bioreactor > Anaerobic > Digestate | place...
AGCAACGGAGCAGGCGAGCTTTTGACGCTGGCGTCAAAACGAGCAAAGCGCAGTTTGCGACGACGAGGGATATACCCCGTTTGAAACTGCGATTTTTCGCGCGTGACCCCCCGCCCGTTGCACGCTAAAAAAGTCACAGAGATTTTGACCGCCCCTTCCTGTTCCATCTCCCACCTTCTCGTGCGGTGATCTCAGAGTGACAGGAAGTACACAAGGACATAAGGTTACTCGTTTCATTTGTCCCACCACAAGACAGTGGTTTTATATGGTGTACTTCTTCGGCAGGTGTAATCCGACCTTGTTCCTCGCAGCGCTCGCAGAGAGGGTGCTCTGCTATGTATCTGTCTCGGATGCGTTTCCATGTTCGGTTGTACCGTTTCCTCGCAGCAGGGTCACGATCATAGCGTTCATATCGCCTAGCTTCCTGCTTGGCATGTTCATCACAGAACCTACCATACGTTAGCTTGGGGCAGCCGGGATGAGAACAAGGACGCTTGGGTTTAAAGGGCAATGGAATCACCTCGCTTGGATAAAAAAAGCCCTCGTGGGTTTCCCCTCGAAGGCTTCTGATACAACTTTCGATACTATTATAATACATCTTTCTTAAGCAAACACTCCCTCAGAATTCCCTCATTTTTATGAGTGCTTCTTGCAGTAGGCTTCAACCTTATCTGCGAAGGCTCCAGGAATCTTCTCCCTCCAGTAAGGAACAGATGCCATTAGGGACTTGAGTGCCTTTTGATATTTACTTTCTCCCAGTTCGGTCCGTATTTTACCCATTAAGTACTCCAGATCCTTGTATTTCAAAACACGGGTATTGGGATCGCCATTCACCAGGTTAGCTAGAAATGTCAGGTAAATAAACGCGCTGCCTCGGTTCATTCCGGTCTTTGTAGACACTTCTGTACTGAGTGGATTGATTTCGCCAGAGCCTCCGAGATGCCTTAAAAAGGCCTGCCATACTTCATCAACCATCGCAGTGGTAATCCTGTTATTGCTACGGGTAGAAGCTCTTGCATCATCATCAAAGGATTCCTCGAAGTCCTCAGTAGTATCTTGTTCTATCCGTTTTGAAGCAGACCCTGTCATAGTCATCGGAAGTCCTTTCTCTAGGGCTATTCTACGTAAATAAATGTTCACAGCCATTTCAACATCCATTCCGAGTGAGTGAAGAACCTTTTTAGCTTCCGTGATGATTCCATCGTCAATTTGAATTTCTATCTTTGCCATACGAACACCTCCATAAAATACTATCGCTTTTCTTGATTATACTATATCATTTCTTGGATTTATTGTAAATAGTATTTATAGTATTATATTTTATACATCAAGAAAACAATAGTATTCTTTAGTCAGCAATATAAAAGACTACGAAGATGATTCAGTGCTGCTGCCCGTAAGCGTTCAACATGGCTTTCACTGTAGTTTAGTTCATTCATAAGCCGGTAAGTAGCACCGGACTTCTGATCGTTACCCATGTAAAACTCGGCAAGGATATGCTGCTCGGTATCCGTAAGGCTTGACCATGCCGGTTCAAACCAAGACATGTATTCCAACGCCTGAGTGTATCGTTCTCGCAGTATGTCAATCTTATCAAGTTGTGCTGCCAGCTTGTCGGCACCAGCTTGAGGATTTCTTGCAGACGGCATCCCCGAAAGCTTGGGTGTTCTGGGAGAAGTCATTTTTTCATATACATCCTTTATCTCCTGCGGGGTGTTATTGATAATAAACCTCATATTGTTATAGTCACGGATGGCAGCAACTGTCGCCGCATTCTTGTTTATATATTTTAGCGCAATCATATGACTGCCTCCTTTAGGTTTGCTTTGACCGCATCAATCAGTGCGGTCTGGGTTTTATCTTTTCGCTTAAGAGCTTTCATAACTTGTTCGTCAATTGTGTCCTTTGCGACGATGTGATGAATTATCACCGTATCCATTTGACCTTGCCGCCAAAGGCGGGCATTCGTCTGTTGGTACAACTCCAGTGACCATGTTAGTCCGAACCACACAAGACAAGAACCACCAGCTTGAAGGTTCAATCCATGTCCGGCGGATGCGGGATGGATAACGGCCACCGAGATTTCACCGTCATTCCACCGTTTTATGGATTCGGCGTTATCCAACTGAATAGCAGGGAAGCGCTCCATTATCCGCTCAAGGTCATGCTTATACCAGAAGGCAATAAGCACCGGTTTTCCGTTTGCAGCTTCGATAATGTCCTCCAAAGCATCCAACTTACGGTCGTGAATACGGATAACTCCGCCATTCCCGTCATAGACCGCACCGTTGGCCATTTGAAGTAATTTATTGCTTAATGCTGCAGCATTCACTGCATCAATTTCTTTGCCTTTGAGCGAAAGCACCATCTCTGACCTCATGATTTCATATTGCTGTCGTTCATCCTCTGATAAAAGGACAGGTATTTCATTTATCACCAGATCAGGTAGCTTCAGATAATCAGTGTTTTTCATGCTGATAGTAATGTCAGAAATAAGCCGATAAATGGCTTCCTCCGCACCGGGCTTCGGCTTATAGGTAAATATGATCTGCTGATTTCGTTTATCCGGTGCAAAATAGGCATTTCGGAAATGGGATATATACCTTCCAAGTCGCTGGCCCATATCAAGGATACCAATCTCGGCCCATAAGTCCATCAATCCATTGCTTGAGGGTGTTCCTGTTAAACCAACGATCCTTTTTACATTTGGCCGTACTTTTCGAAGTGCCCTAAACCGCTTTGAAGTATGAGATTTAAATGATGATAACTCATCGATAACCACCATGTCATAATCGAAGGGTATGCCACTATCGTTTATAAGCCAATCCACATTTTCCCGGTTTATCAGGTATACCTGCGCTCTCTGCAGAAGGGCTGCTTTCCGCTGGGCTTCACTACCTATGGCAACTGAATAGGTGAGACCATTCAGATGATCCCATTTTTCGATTTCTGCTGGCCATGTGTCTCGAGCAACTCGAAGCGGGGCAATAACTAATACCTTGCGGATTAAGAAACTGTCCAATGTCAGGTCGAAGATTGCCGTTAAGGTTATAACACTCTTGCCAAGACCCATTTCCAAGAGGATTGCCGCGATTGGATAGCTTAGGATGAATTTGATGGCATATTCCTGATACTCATGTGGCTCGTATCTCATCCAGCATCCCTCCAATCTGGCTCTCATTGTCAATAACATAAACCTTAAATCCTAATTGCCGAAGCATTTCATGTCTCCGCTCCTGCAGAGGTCGAGGTTTTGATCCACTCGCTTTGATTTCAGCAAATGCGATTATTCCTCCAGGCAAAAGAATCAATCTATCCGGTACTCCGTTATAACCGGGGGACATAAACTTTAAAGCTAGGCCTCCAGCTGCTTTGACTGCTTTAATCAATTTTTGCTCGATATATTTCTCTCTCATGAATACCTCCATGTGTTCCCAAAATCCAAAAAATCTCTATACGCGCGTATACGCGTGTTTTCATGCAATATATAGCCTTTTTTCTTTACTATCATTTTTAATAGTAATAAGTGGAACAATGGAACACAGGTCATTAAGCACCGCACTAATAAGGGGGCTGGCGCCTGTTCCAATGAAGTGTTTCAAAAGGTCGTTTTTGGCACATGGGAACAAATTTTTTTGTTCCTGGCTTCACACATGTTCCAAAGAACGCTCTCTTGGAACAGAGTCAGGAACAGAAGTGCGAACATACACCCATTGCGGGCCATATAACGGGATGCGCTCCTTTTTGGGCGCTATCTTCCACCCACCAATTCCTGACATAATCGCAGAGATCTCGTTGCTGTCCATGCGTTTACAGTTAGCTCGGTCTTTACCAAAGCACTCGCACCAAATCTCAAGGTTGGAGACTGAAGTTCTTCTGCGGACACCTATTTTTCGGCTTTTTCCAAATTCGGTGCCATTTATATAAGCCCTGCGCTCATATAAGTCCATCGTGTCCCAATCTTCAGGCAGGAGCATATCCAGATAATCACGCACAAGGCCTTCACGCTCATCAGATTCCATCGCTTCCCGCTGCTCCTCTTTTGCGAGTTTTTCAAGGCTGGGATCTAGGTACAGCTTTTCGCCTGCCTTCACATAAGTAAGAGCTTCTGCCCATATCTGCAATACTTCATTCTGACTAAGCTGCCAAGACTTCTTTATCCCTCCGCCAGGTGTTTTCACCGGCCAGAATCGACGATTGCCGGTAGTGTCTCTGAGATATCCTTTTTCTGCATTAGTGGTTCCGAAGAAAACGCACTGCCGCAAGTGCGGTGTTGCCCGGCGTCCGAAGCTGGCTCGGTAGATATCGTTTTGCCGGGAAAGAAAGCTGCGTAGCGTTTCAACTTCAGCCTTCTTTAACCCTGCGAGTTCTCCAATCTCCAGTATCCAATAACCCTGCAGCTTTTCTGCGGCTGTCTTGTCTTTGGTGTCCGAGAGTGACAGACTATCTGAGAACCACTCACCACCTAGCTTGGCTATCAGGGTACTTTTACCCACTCCTTGTGGGCCATTTAGCACCAGCATAGAGTCGAATTTGATGCCGGGTGTCAGAACACGCGCAATTGCAGCGCACAAGGTTTTTCTTGTGACAGCGCGCACATATGCATTGTCCATAGCGCCAAGATAATCAATTAGCAGGGTATCCACACGAGGGATACCATCCCATTCAGGTAGAGTATCTATAAACTCGCGTATCGGGTGGTATGAACGGTCATCTGCTACCTTCGTAACTGCAATCTCATAATTTCTGGCAGAGAAGGTTCCGTAGTGGCTGTCGATATAGCTGATCAGCTGAGCATCGTCTGCATCCCGCCAGAATCTTGATGGATGCTGCCATGGCACTTCACCCTTGATTTCCAAGCTGTCTGAAAGCTGGTTGAACACAATCCCTTTAAGAGCAGGATCATTTTCAAGAATCAACGTGAGATTTCGAAGGGTGTTTTTTACTGCGCCATTCTTCTCAAGTTCCAGCTGCTTTTGCCAGTCCTCATTATTAAACTCCACTTTTGCCTGAGCTTTGCGTTCCTCAGCAAATTGCTCCTTGACCCGTTCATCCTTAATCGCCAGTTCCGTCATTGCCTTATAAGACGGAAGCTTACCGGGCGGAGTATCCTCGGTTGTTTTGTCATCCAGATCACGAAAGCGGTGTATGCGCACGAGGTCAAATGAGTTTAGTAGCTTTCCGCATGCGGGATCAGTAGCGTGGTGGCTATAGGCAAACTTGCCATCGTATATAACAAGACCAGCTGACGAATCAGCAGGGATATAATCATATCTTCCATTAATTGCGCTTGGCTCATATACATCAGAAAGAAACTCTTCTATTGCTTCCATAATGGAATACGCCCTACAAAAAGCTCCCACAACACCTTCCTTTGTGAGTGGATCGGCTTGCCTAGTTATTTGTCGCCGCACAACCTCTGATTGCCGTGATGATACCGGCCACATAGAGGTGTCTCGCCAGTCAACATATTTGGAAAGATACACGTCCGGATCAAGCAGAGTGCCATCTTTCTCTCGGAACACAAACTCACCGTCGGATGGCGTTGATGGCCAGTACATTAGCCGTGAAGCTTCATAGGTAGTATCATCGAACAGATCAATTCCGATTTCTTTTGCTAGCTGGAATCTTGTTCTTTATGTTATTAGGTGTACCTGTCAGTTTTGGCATTATGGTAGTAGTTTTAATCGGCACTGCTTTGATCATCGATCCGTTTAAAGGGCCGCTGATGGTAGTTTCTGGTTTTTATGATTCGCTGGCCAACTTTAACCTGGCTCCTGTCCCCTTATTTGTGTTAGCCGGCAGTATTTTGCTCCATTCAGGCTTGGCCTTGCGGGCCATCCAAGGCTTGGGAAAGATCATGGGTTATTTTCCCGCCAGTTTCAGCTACCTGACCATCGCCTCCGGGACGCTTTTTGGAGCCATCAGTGGTTCCACTTTAGCCAGCAATGCCATTTTGACCTCTGTGATTTTGCCTGAAATGCGGTCCAGGGGTTACAGCAAGGCTTTGTCCTTTGGGCCCATTTTAGCTTCTGGCGGTTTGGCCATGATCATCCCGCCCAGTGCCCTGGCGGTGGTCTATGCTGCCATTGCCCAAATTTCCGTGGGCGATGTGTTGATTGCCGGTTTCATACCTGGTCTTTTAATGGCCATAGCTTATGTGATTGTGATCAAGATCAACGTGATGCTCAACCCCAATGAAGTTCCCCAGGAAGAAGTGACTTCATATAGCTGGCGAGAGCGCTTGAATGCTTTATTTACTGATATCTTGCCCATCTCCCTGGTTGTGCTGTTAATGGGCTTATGTATTTTCTTAGGGATCACCACCCCCACCGAGGCTGCAGCAGTGGGAGTGGTGGGCGCGCTGCTCTTGACAGTTTTTTATAAAATTCTCTCCTGGGAATTGATCATAAAATCCATCAAGGAAGCGGTGGATACCACCGGCATGATCTTTTTTATCGTGCTGGCTGCAGACGGCTTTAGCAGGCTTTTGGCCATGGGTGGCATCAGTTCAGGTTTGTTGAGGTGGGTGACTAGTCTAGACCTGGCTCCAATTGTCATGGTCATCGGCATGATTTTGGTGGTAATCGTCATGGGAACATTGATGGATCAAGTGGCCATCATGATGGTGACCATCCCCTTTTTCACCCCCATCATCAATTACTTAGGTTTTGATCCCATCTGGTTTGCCATTTTGATGCTCATTGCCTTGTCCATGGGCTTAACCACCCCGCCCTTTGGCTTAGGCCTATTTATCGTCAAGAGCCTGGCGCCCAGCGATACCCAAATGTCAGACTTGTACACTGCTACCATACCTTATCTGGTGAGCAATGTGGCGATACTGGCCATTTTGATAGCATTTCCCATCCTGGTCACAGTATTGCCTAACTTGATGGCCAGGTAGGGCAGGAAATGACAAAATTATCAGTTTAGGAGGAAAACAGATGTGTAGTACCAGGACAATTGACCAGGTTTTTCGCCAGATGACAGAGCAATTTTCGGAAAAAACAGCTTTAATTTATGAGGAAGAGAAATACAGTTTTGCTGAGCTAAACCAGCTGGTGGAGCAACTGGCCGGCGCCTTATATGCTCATGGGATCGGGAAACAAGACAAAGTGATCATTTACCTTCCCCATTTGCCCGAGTCGATCATTACCTGGCTTTCCCTCCAGCGGCTAGGGGCAGTACCGATTCCGGTATCCCATTTTTATGAGCACCAATTTTTGCACTACATTGTCAATGATTGCCAGGTAGAAACCATGGTTTGCACTCCGGCTAATTTTCACCAGGTGAAAAAAGCAGCTGCCAATACCGGGCTAAAGAGGATCATCCTGGTGGATTGTCAAGATGTTTCAGAACAGGCCAACCAGTTGGACAGCAAATCTATCCAACTGCTGGGCTTTGACCATTTAATTCAGGCACCAGCCTCTTCCTTGCCGGCCGTTGCCATTGAGAGCGGGGAAATAGCAGAAATTCTCTATACCAGTGGTACCACTGGTCTGCCCAAAGGAGTGCCTATTTACCACCAATACTTTATCGAGCAAATTACCCAGGCCAGGGATTTGAGTGAACCGGTAATTGCCCGCGGGCAGGGGGTTACCATCCAAGGAGCACCCTTGAATCATGTGCTGGGTCAAGAATTGGGCCTTGGTTCCCTGCTCTCAGGTGATTGTCTGATCTTGTTGCCCCAGCTAAATTTAGACCTGTTACTGGAACATATAGAAAAATATCAAGCCACCACTTTTTTTGGTACCCAAACCCTCCTGCGCATGATCTTAGAACATGAAAATCTAGACCAATTCCAGTTGAACTCCCTGGTGTATGTATTTACCGGTGGAGAAGCATTGCCGGCGGAAGTGGCCAGAAAGTGGCTGCAGAAGTTTGGCAATCCCATCTATCAAGGTTACGGGTGTACTGAATGTTGTGGAGCCATTACCGGGCTCAAAGCAGCCGAACCATTCCCGGAAGGGACCGTGGGCAAGATTGTCCCCAATAAAAAATATAAATTGGTCAATGCCGAGACTTTAGAGCCGGTGGCAAAAGGTGAAGCTGGAGAGCTCTTAGTCTACGCTGAGCATATGACCAAGAGCTATTGGCAAAGTCCGGAAGAAACTGCCAAACGCTTTCTTGAGTTTGACCAGCTTGTTTGGTTTCGCACCGGTGATATAGTGGAGAACAATGAAGATGGCTGGGTCTTCTTCAAAGAGCGCTCCGTTGATATGATCAAGCACAAAGGTTACCGGGTGGCACCTTCCAAAATAGAGGGAGTTCTCTACCGGCATGAGGCAGTGAGCAGTTGCTGTGTAGTGGGCGTGCCTGATTTGAAAGTGGGCGAAAAAATAAAAGCTTTTGTGGTTTTAAAAGCAGGAGCAGGAAATGTCTCGGCCGATGATTTAATCAACTGGTGCAAAGACAAACTGGTTTCTTATGAAATTCCCCACTTTATCGAATTTAGAAGTGATTTGCCCAAATCGCCTACAGGAAAAATCCTCAGAAAAGTTCTGCGAGAACAGGAGTTGGCTAAAACAGCAGGATAAAAATATTCTCGACCCCCTCCGGCAAATAAACTGGCGGGGGTTTTGACATTGTTGTTTAAAAAATCCCAAATGCAGTATACTAAGAATAATCACTGCATTTAGGAGATGGCGGGCATGTTCGATTACAAGTATCATGTTATTTCCCTGGTGGCGGTATTTTTGGCTTTAGGAATAGGTATCCTGGTGGGGAGCACCATGTTGGGCGGGGATGTGCTGGTGGAGCAGCAAAAGCTCATGGTAGATCGCTTGGAGGAAGATTTCCGCAATTTCCGGGAGCAAAATAGATTATTGCAGGAAGAGCTGCTCTCCTACCGCAGCTTGGCGGAAAGTTACCGGGCTTTTGCCCAGCAAGTCCTGCCGGCATTAGTGACCGGTAGGCTGGCCGGAGTAAAACTGGCCTTGTTCAACCTGGATGGTGCCCAGCTCCCCCAGGGTTTAATTGATACCTTGGCCCTGGCAGGAGCTGAAATAGCCTATTATACCCAGGTGGTTTCTGCCCAGCATTTGGAGTTGATTAACACATCCATTAACTCCCATTTGGCAAAGCTGGATGCTGCCATTATCCTGGGCAGTCCCCGGCAAAACAGCCCTGACCGGCACTTGCTAGGAAGAAAACTTTTGGAAATATTGACTGCCGCCCATGAAGAAATTACTATTGTGGCCGCAGTGAACGACTCCGGTCAATTGGCCGGCTGGGCCAACTTCGTCCAGGAACAATTGGCTGGCACAGTAGAAAATATTGAGTCAGTCATGGACCAGACCAGCTTAGTTTTTTCCTTAAGCCAACATTTGGAGAACGGGAATTGGCTGTTGACAGTGGATGCAAGGTAGACTATAATTATACAGAAACTTTAATACTGATGCGAGAATGCTGGAACTGGCAGACAGGCACGTTTGAGGGGCGTGTGTCGAAAGGCGTGCGGGTTCAAGTCCCGCTTCTCGCACCAACCAAGGCAAGCCAAGGCTGCGGGAAATATCCCACGGCCTTAATTTTTTGTTGACAAAACAGGTAAAATGCCTTATAATTTTTATTGTCAATGGTGCTACGAAAGTACCGGTTTCTTTCTATATCATTTATTTAATCACTAACAATTATTTTTAATTTTTTTAACTTCATATTTTCTGCAATAAAGCCATGAAGGCCTTTCTCACGGAGAGAAGCTTTTCATGGCTTTTTATTTTTTAACCTCCTTAAGTCCCCCTTGTATCTAGGCAGTATAAGGGAAAAACTCTTTTCGAAGTGGAAACCTGCCATGTTTCCACCCTTTTTAAAACAACATAGCCAACAATCAGACCATGAAGGTTTGCTTTACTGCAGAAGCAGTAGGATTACTCCATGGTCTTTTTTGTTGGCTATTGGCAATAGGCTGGTATATGGCCACAATAAGCAGGAGGGCGAGGCGATTAGTTAATTGTCAAAGATCAAAAGAGTGAGAGATTAAAAGTAAAAGAAGGAGGAAGCAAAATGAGCATGAGGAAGTTATCTTTGGTTGTTTTGATCACGGCCCTCATCCTGGGCGGCTGTGGGTCCGGTGTTTCCACTACTTCCCCTGATCCACAAGAAACCCGTATAGTTACAGATGTCTATGGCCGGCAGGTGGAAATTCCAGAAAAAGTGGAGACAGTGGCTGCCATTGGGGGTGCTGCCCGCATCTTGACCTATGCCGGCTGTGCCGATAAATTGGTCGGGGTGACCGAGATGGACAAACAAAATATTTCAGCCATGCCCTATTCTGTGGTCAATGCTGAGCATTTTGCCACCCTTCCCTCGGTGGGAAGCGGCGGTGCCAATGACACTCCCTACATGGAAGAACTGGTGACCATGGCGCCCGATGTGATCATTGGCTTAACCGATGAAAGTACCATTAAAAACGTGGCCGAAAAGACCGGTATTCCCACTATCGGCATTTACCCGGAAGGGATGTTTGACGAGAGCTTCTATTCGGCGCTGGAGCTAATTGGCCAGGTCATGGGGACCGAAGAACATTGTGCTGGAGTGATTAGTTATATCAAGGAGTGGCAGGCCGATCTGGACCGGCGGACCAGGGACATCCCGGACCAGGAAAAGCCTACAGTCTACACTGGAGCTGTTAGCTTCCGGGGTGCCCATGGCTTTGAAGGTACTTATGCCAATTATCCGCCTTTCACCGCTATTCACGCCAAAAATGTGGTGGATGAAACCGGCGAGACAGGGGCCTTTATAGTGGATCTGGAAAAGGTGACTGTTTGGGACCCGGAGATCATCTTTCTCAATCCCACCAATTTGTACTTGGTAGAGGAACATTACCAGAAAAACAAGGCATTTTACCAAGGCTTGCAAGCAGTGCAAAAAGGGGAAATCTACACTCAAATCTCCTACAATTACAACTGGACCAATATGGAGATCGCCATTGCCGATGCTTATTATGCGGGCAAAGTGATTTACCCGGACCGCTTTGCCGATGTGGACCCCATTGAGAAAGCAGACGAAATTTTTACCGTCATGCTGGGTCAGCCCTTCTATGACCAGCTGGCCCGGGATGGAATGAGATTTGAGAAAATCAGCTTGGGAGAATAAAGACAGATGAAGCGAGCTGAGACATATCTGGGCTATATCCGCTCTAAAAAGCTGTTCCTCTTGTTTATGGCCGGGGCAGTAGCCTTGACCGCTTTGTGGGCAGTCAGTGCCGGTTCTGCCGGGCTTTCCCTGCAGGAAGTGGTGGCCACATTATTGGGAAACGGGAGCAAGCAATCCGCCATAATCGTTTTTAACCACCGCCTGCCCAGGGTGCTTACTGCCATTGTGGCGGGAATAGGCCTGGCCACTGTAGGCTGTGCCATGCAGAGTCTTTTGAAAAACCCGCTGGCTTCCGCCTCCACCCTGGGTATTGCCCAGGGAGCCGCTTTTGGCGCTTCTTTTGCCATCATTATTTTGGGAGCGGGAATGCAAAAGCAAGCTTTGGATGGTATCACCATAATCAACCCTTATTTAATCAGCATCTGCGCTTTTGTCAGTTCCATGTTATCCACTTTTATTGTGCTGGGTTTGTCCTATTTCAGACGGGTTACCCCCGAATCCATGATCCTGGCGGGAGTGGCTCTCAGCAGCATGTTTGCCGGCGCCACCACCCTCATGCAGTATTTTGCCGCCGATGTCAAAGTGGCGGCAGTGGTATTCTGGACATTCGGCGATTTGGGCCGCACCGGCTGGCAGGAGATCATGATTATGACGGCAGTGGTCATGGTATCTTTTATTTATTACGCCTTCAATCGCTGGAATTTTAATGCTCTGCAAGGTGGGGAGGAAGCGGCCAAAGGGCTAGGGGTCAACGTCACTGGCTTTCGCCTGGTGGGCATGCTGGTGGGCTCTCTCACTGCTTCCACCATTGTCTCTTTTATCGGCATCGTCAATTTTATTGGGCTGATAGCCCCTCACCTGGTGCGGCAGGTGATAGGCAATGACTACCGCTATTTGTTGCCTGCATCGGCGCTGATGGGAGCGCTGTTGATGGTGGCCAGCGACACGGCAGCCCGGCTAGCAGTGGCTCCCATCATCCTCCCCATCGGAGCCATAACTTCTTTTCTCGGGGCGCCTTTGTTCCTGTATCTTGTGTTTAAAGGAGTAGGTGGGAAAAAATGATCCAAGTTCAAGAACTGTCTTTTTCCTACAGGCACCATCGCCCAATTCTCAACAATATTGATTTTGCTGCTTCTAAAGGCCAATGTACAGCTATTTTGGGAAATAACGGTGCAGGAAAAAGTACCTTGATTAAATGCCTCAACCGCATTTTGGAACCCCAACAAGGGATTGTCTATGTCAACGGGAAAAACACCCTGCAGCTTAAACGGAAGGAAATAGCCCGCTCCTTGGCTTACGTTTCCCAGCACAGTGCAGTGGCCAGGTTTACTGTTTTCGATACAATTTTGCTGGGGCGCAAGCCCTATATTAGGTTTGAACCGGCGGAAGAAGACTTTCGCATTGTGGAATCGGTCATGGAGCGCTTGAAGCTGCAAGATTATGCTTTGCGCTACATTGATGAGCTTTCCGGGGGAGAGCTGCAAAAAGTCATGCTGGCCCGGGCTTTAGCCCAACAGCCGCAAGTGCTGCTCTTGGATGAACCCACCAGCAATTTGGATCTCAGCAACCAGTATGAAGTGCTGGCCATTGTCAAAGATATTGCCAGGACAGAGCAGATCAGCGTCCTTTTGGTCTTGCACGATTTAAACCTGGCCTTGCGTTATTGTGATAAATTTTTATTCTTGAAAAACAACCGGATCTTCTGCTATGGTGGGATCGAGGTGATGACTCCCCAAAATATTTACCAAGTCTATGAAATTCCTGTTGCCGTTCAAGAGGTCAACGGTGTCAAAGTGGTCATACCGTTTCCCAACAATTAAGTTGATAAATTATAAGTTAAAAGGAGTGAACCACATTGGATAAGACAAAAAGCGACTGGGAGAAGGTGGTAGAGTTTCACGGCCATGTGTGTCCCGGCCTGGCCATTGGCTTTAAAGCTGCCCAGGAAGGATTGAAAGCTTTGGCAGGGACCAGGGCAGTGGATGAAGAACTGGTGGCTATCGTGGAAAACGATGCCTGTGGAGTTGATGCCATCCAAGTGTTGACTGGCTGTACCATGGGGAAAGGGAACCTGATCTTCCGAGATGTGGGCAAACACGCCTTTGCGTTTATTGTGCGAGAAAAACAAGAAGGGGTGCGAGTCTCTCTCAAGCACGGCAAAATGGAGAACCAGGAACACCGGGCATTGATGCAAAAAGTGATCTCAGGGAAAGCCACTGCTGCCGAAAAAGCTGAATTTGAGAAATTGCATGGGCAGATCTGTCAAACCATCTTGGATACTCCCGGAGAAGAATTGTTTGACATCGCCACGGTCAAGGTGGAGTTGCCCCAAAAAGCCATGGTTTTTAAAAGCGTTGCCTGCGCCTACTGCGGGGAGGGAGTCATGGAACCACGGGCCATGGTGAAAGACGGGAAACCCTGCTGTGCCGATTGTGCCACCCATTACCGTTCCAAGCTCTTGGCCTTAGATTAATAAAATTACTTCAAAGGAGGTTTAGCTGATGGAGCAACAAGCATCGGCTTTTTGGGAAAAGGCCTGGCAATTGGCTCGCCGCCGGTCTATTTTTCGCGCCAACGACCGGGACAGCAAAGCTTACTGGGACAAGAGGGCCGGCAACTTCAGTAAAAACACCACCGGCAAGCAAGGTTCCCGGCGAGTGGCTCAGATCATGGGCTGGCTGCAGTAGGAAGGAGTGGATTTTTCCGGCAGCCGGATTTTGGATATTGGCGCAGGACCCGGTTCTTTTGCCGTGCCCATGGCCAAGTTGGCCCGGGAAGTGGTGGCCATCGAGCCGTCGGAGCAAATGGTCAATTTAATGGGCAGCTATGCCCAGGAGGAAGGGGTCAGCAACCTGCGGATAATCACCGCCAGCTGGGATGAGCAGTTTGCCCTTGAAGACCATGGCCTTGGCGGAAAGTTTGAACTGGTCTTTTCCTCCATGAATCCTGGCATTGTCAACTGGACCACCCTGGAAAAAGCCATCAATATGGCCAGCAAGTACTGCTACATCAGCACTTTTGCTGGTAAAAGGGATAATCCTGCATTAAAGGAGTTGTGGACCCAGCTTTATCGAGAACCCATGCCGCCCTGGCCGGGAGAGATCTTTTATATAGTCAACTTACTCTATACCAAAGGCTATCAATTTAGCTTTAAAGTGTGGGAGGAGACTAACCAGGAGCGTTTGCCAGTAGATGAGGCCGCCCGCTTGCTGGCGGAAATGTTGGCCAGGTATGGCGGCAAAAATTTGGAAGAAGTATGGGAACCAACTTTGGCTTATGTGAAGAGCAGAGCAAATGAAGCCAATGAATTTAGCCAAGAGATCAGCACCAGGCTTGGCAAAATTCTGATTTGCCTGTAAAATAAGAGTTAGCAGTTGACTGGTGGTGGGCCATGATTTGTTTTAAGCGCAAAAGTGTCAAATTTGGCACTTGAGAATATGGCCCAGCAGGTGAATTCAAGATTGCTTAAATTGCTTTTCCAGTTATTATAACGGGAAAAACGCGGAAAACAGGCAGTTTGCAAGTCAAAATTGACTTAAAATAGTGAGAGGCACAGGGGGGCGAAAACAGCGAGTGTCAAAATTGACACTTGTGTCAATTTTGACATTTTGCTGACGGGTTAAGGGCAAGCTGTAAACGGCAGTAGGAAAAATGCTGCCGTTTACAGCTTTTTTCTGCTGCTGGCACTGTAAAAAACATGTAATGCAAAGCTGAATCAGCATATTTTATGACAAAATTCTGAAAATCATGGCATGATTATTGCATTAATTATGACTGATGATCCACGGCTTTCAAAGGGAGAGAAAAAAAGTAAAATATAGATAAGAGGGGTTGAAAAATGAGATACTCAGAGACTGGATACGTTTTGGAAGTTGATTTGTCCCGGGGAAACATTCAAAAGGTAGAGACTGACCCGCAGTGGACGGAACTTTACCTTGGCGGACTGGGCACTAACGCCAAAATTTTGTGGGATAGGGTTCCTCCGGAAATGGGTGCTTTTGATGAAGACAACTTGCTGATTTTTAGTACCGGCATCCTGACCAGCACCCTGGCTCCCGGAGCTAACCGGACGATTGTTTCCACCATTTCCCCGCAAACCGGCTTGATGGCTTTTTCCATGATGGGCGGCTTCTTTGCGCCGGAGTTAAAGCATGCCGGCTATGACAAGATTATTATTCGCGGCAAATCCCCTGATCTGGTTTATTTGTGGATCCACGATGATCATGTGGAAATTAGAGATGCCAGCCACCTGCGGGGGAAAGGTGCTGTGGAAACCCAAGAGCTGATTCAGCAGGAACTGAATGAGCCTTATGCTCATGTGGCGGCCATCGGCTTGGCCGGTGAAAACAGGGTCTACTTTGCTTCCATCGAACAAGGTCGTTCCAGCGCCAGCCGCTTAGGCATCGGTGCCGTGATGGGAGACAAAGGTTTAAAAGCTATTGCAGTTCGCGGGACTAAGAAGGACATTCACCTGGCCCGGCCGGCAGAATTTATTAAAGAATGTAATGAAGTTCTGGAGTACATCAAATTTAGGGAGCAAAATCCTATTAAGGGAGTGCCGGCTATTCTGCAGGGACTGGGCTCACCCCAAGAGATGTTGATCCATGATGAAGAATGGCATACCACCAACTTTACTTGGGGCAATGCCCGGGTCCGCCGCAAAGATTTTTGGACCAAGAAAGTGGAAGAAGATTGGAAGGTGGTCCAGGAAAGCGTGCGGACACGCTTGATCAGCTGTTATAATTGTCCGATGCAGTGCGGTGCCTTGATCTCCGTTCCCGGATTGCCCCGTTACATGATGCAACGAGCGGGGTGGATTGATGTCTTTTACATTGTCGGTAGTCGGAAACACGTCATCGCCACTTTTTGCACTATCGGTAGGCGGGAACATATTATTTTCATCTCTTATGATGAAAATAATA
>Ga0116168_1001667_pt1 | contig 16013 bp, 9 predicted proteins | sample AD_UKC129_MetaG_FD_89795 | JGI IMG/M metagenome (GOLD analysis project Ga0116168, IMG submission 89795) | Active sludge microbial communities of municipal wastewater-treating anaerobic digesters from Canada - AD_UKC129_MetaG | ecosystem: Engineered > Bioreactor > Anaerobic > Digestate | place...
AGGAAGGCTACGAGGTCGTCCTGGTCAATTCCAATCCGGCGACGATCATGACAGACCCGGAAATGGCCGACCGGACCTACATCGAACCGATCACTTGGGAATTCGTTGCGAAGATCATCGAAAAGGAACGCCCGGACGCCCTCCTCCCCACGGTGGGAGGCCAGACCGGCTTGAATGTGGCCATGGACCTTTACCGGCACGGAATCCTCGATCAATTTAAGGTCGAGTTGATCGGGGCCAATGCCCAGGCGATTGCTAAGGCGGAAGAACGCGACCAGTTCCGCCTGGCCATGGAAAGGATCGGGCTTGATGTTTGCCGAGGGCGAACGGTCCACAACATGAAGGAAGCCGAGGAGGTCCTCAAAGAAATCGGCCTGCCTTGCGTTGTTCGGCCGAGCTTCACCCTGGGAGGAACCGGGTCAAGTGTGGCCTACAACCGCGAGGAATTCATCGACCTTGTCAGTCGCGGGCTAACGGCATCTCCTATTCATGAGGTTCTCCTTGAGGAATCAGTCCTGGGGTGGAAAGAGATCGAACTGGAGGTCATGCGCGATGCGGACGACAACGTGATCATTATCTGTTCGATCGAGAATTTTGACCCCATGGGCATTCACACGGGCGATTCGATCACGGTCGCTCCCGTCCAAACACTGACCGACAAGGAGTATCAACGACTGCGGGACGCCGCTATTGCCGTGATTCGCGAAATCGGCGTCGATACGGGTGGGTCCAACATTCAGTTTGCGATCCATCCGCACAACGGCCGGATCGTTGTCATCGAGATGAATCCCCGCGTCAGCCGCTCCAGTGCTTTGGCTTCAAAAGCCACCGGTTTTCCCATTGCCAAAATTGCCGCCAAATTGGCCGTCGGCTACCGCCTCCATGAACTGGCCAACGACATTACGCGCAAGACCAAGGCCTGCTTTGAACCGACCATTGACTACGTCGTCACGAAGGTCCCACGCTTCGCGTTTGAGAAGTTCCCCGAAGCGGATCCAACCCTCACCACGCAGATGAAGAGCGTTGGGGAGACCATGGCCATTGGGCGAACCTTCAAAGAATCTTTGCAAAAGGCCTTGCGAGGGTTGGAAGTCGGCTCATTTGGACTAGGTTGTGACGGAAAAGACCTCTGGGGCACACCAAAGCAGCCCAGTATTGACGAGATCCGCTACCAACTGTCCCACCCCAATCCCCAGCGCATCTGGTACATCCGGTACGCCTTTAAGGCTGGAATGACCGTCGAGGAAGTCAATGAGTTGACATCCATCGATCCCTGGTTCTTGGCAAACATCAAGGAAATCGTTGACTTTGAAAACCATTTGCGAACATATCGGGACATCAGCGAGGTCAGTGATGAGACCTTGAGGGAGGCCAAGCGGTACGGATTCTCGGATCGTCAATTGGCCCATATTTGGTCGCGGGCCGAGATGGAGATTCGAGAAGAGAGAAAACGCCGGGGGATCGTGGCCACATTCAAGGCTGTCGATACATGTGCGGCCGAGTTCGAGGCTTACACGCCCTATTATTATTCGACCTACGAGGATGAAGATGAGACCCCACCCAAGAAGCCGGGCAAAAAGCGGATCATGATTCTCGGGGGTGGTCCCAATCGAATTGGACAAGGTATTGAGTTCGACTATTGTTGTTGTCACGCCAGTTACGCTCTCCGTGAGTTGGGGATGGAAACGATCATGGTCAATTCCAACCCGGAGACGGTCAGTACCGACTATGACACGAGTGACATCCTCTTTTTTGAACCTTTGACGTGTGAGGATATCCTCAACATCCAGGATCGGGTCCAGGCTGATGGCGTAATTGTTCAGTTTGGAGGTCAGACACCTCTTAATTTGGCCAGGGCCCTGCAGGTGGCGGGGGTCCCGATCATCGGCACCAGTGTGGACACCATTGAGGATGCCGAAGATCGAGAAAAATTCGCAGAGGTCCTGCGGCGATTGAACTTGCGTCAACCTCCAAATGCTACCGCGCGGACGTTCTCCGAGGCCCAATTGGCCATTCAACGAATTGGTTTCCCGGTCCTCGTGCGACCGAGTTTTGTGCTCGGTGGCCGCGCTATGGAAATTTGCTACGACATGAACCAATTTGAAGAATTCGTGAAAAAGGCCTTTGATGCCGCTGAAGGCCAACCTGTGCTCATCGATCGCTTTCTGGAAGATGCCATTGAGGTCGATGTCGATGCGATCGCGGATGGCGATTTGGCGATTGTGGCCGGGATTATGGAACACATCGAAGAGGCAGGCATCCATTCAGGTGACTCGGCTTGCGCTATTCCACCGTACAGCCTGCCGGGACCTGTCGTCGAAGAAATCCGTCAAGCAACCCAGCTCATGGCCAAGGCCTTGAATGTGAAGGGGCTAATGAACGTGCAGTATGCCGTCAAAAAGGAAGACGGCCGACCGGTGGTGTATGTTCTGGAAGTTAATCCACGGGCAAGTCGTACCGTACCATTTGTGTCGAAGGCCATTGGCTGGCCTTTGGCGAAGTCTGCATCGCTGGTGATGGTTGGGATTCCACTGCGGGAACAAGGCTGGACCAAAGCCCCAACGCCGACGCGCGTCTCGGTCAAAGAGGCGGTACTTCCTTTCGTCAAGTTTTACGGTGTTGATATTGTGCTGGGACCGGAAATGAAGTCCACCGGCGAGGTGATGGGAGTCAGTCGCTACTTCTCGATTGCCTACGCCAAGAGCCAAATCGCCGCCGGGACGGCTTTGCCCAGGTCTGGTCGAATCTTCATTAGTGTTGCAGATCGAAATAAGCATCAAATTGTGGAGCTGGCTCGCCGCCTGCAGAACTTGGGCTTCGAATTACTCGCCACAAAAGGAACCGCCGATCGGTTGGAACAGAACGGTATCACTGTGACCCGTCTCAAGAAAATCAAAGAAGGCCATCCCAACGTCCTCGATTACATCCTGAATGGAGATATCCAGTTGATTATCAACACCCCCAGCGGCAAAGGGGCGCGAACAGACGAAGGCCATATTCGGGCGTCAGCCATTGCGGCAGGTATTCCTTGTATCACGACGATTTCCGCAGCCGAGGCCGCCGTCAAGGCTATGGAGGCAATGGCCCAAGACCGGGACTTCGACGTTGAAGCGATCCAGGATCGCTTTCCCGAGTACGGCCGACCGCCCAAATCGTGAGTCCCAGTGGGCATCTCCTTTTTCCTATTTCGCGTATCTTTGCAGAACCAATCGCGCCGGCAGGCAAAACCGCGCGGTTTCTCCTTTGAGAATTGGCCTTGACCCTCTTTCAGACCTCTAGGTATTCTATCCTCAAGAATGAAACTTGTGTTCGGAGGCCAACGATCATTTGCGGGTAAAACAACGGTTTGGAGAAGACTTTCGCACACGGGCCGATAACGCCCACCGTTGTTGGGCCACGGACGGCACGACGCAAGTGTGACCACAGATCGGCACGTCAGGAGGACGACTGCCTAGTGGCGAATCTGGCCTCCCATGGCTCCCGGAAGAGACTTCTGTCCTCCCCCCTGGGACACGGCCTTTCCGGGGGCTTTTTTTGCGCTCACCCAGGCCGCGCTACAGCTTGACCTCCTCCCACAAGTCGCTGGAGGTCTCAGCCTTTGCAATGACCGTTACGCCACTTTCCGTAACCACAAATCCCCGTGCCTTATCCTTCGCAGGATCGTAGCCAATTTCCATCCCTTCCGGGATACGAACCCGCTTATCAATGATGGCGCGGCGAACCCTCGCATGGCGGCCAATCTCCACCCCAGTGAACAGGATCGAGTCCTCGACATAAGCGTAGCTATTGATCCGCACTCGGTGACCGAGGATCGAACGAATAACCGTGCCCCCTGAGACAATCGTGCCGTTACATACGATACTATCCAGTGCCTGTCCTCTGCGGTGCGGATCGGCAAAGACGAATTTTGGTGGCGGCAGGTTGGGCTGGTAGGTGCGGATCGGCCAGAGTTCGTCGTAAAGGTTCAGCTCGGGCTCCACCGAGACCAAATCCATATTGGCCTCGTAGTAGCTATCCAAAGTGCCGACATCCCGCCAGTATGAGTTTTTCTTACGGTTTTCATCCATGAAGGGATAAGCGAATACCCGATGCCCCTCAATCAAGGAGGGAATGACGTCCCTGCCGAAATCGTGCGTGCTCCCTCGCCGAGTGGCGTCCTGACAGAGTATCTCGAATAAAAATCGCGACGGGAAAACGTAGATTCCCATGGAGGCGTAACAGTATTCGGGCTCGCCGGGAATCGGTTTTGGATTATCCGGCTTTTCCTGAAAACCATGGACGCGATTGTTGGTATCGACCTCCATGACGCCGAAACGCCGTCGGGCGGTTTCGCATCGCTCTTTCAACACGCCAATCGTCACATCGGCCCCACAACCGATGTGGTAATCGACGAGCTTTCGGTAGTCCATCTTGTAGATGTGGTCCCCCGCTAGGACAACCACATACTCGGGCTGCTCCTTTTCAATGGCATAAATATTTTGGTAAACAGCGTCGGCCGTCCCTTGGTACCAGTTCTCGTCAATCCGCTGCTGAGGTGGCACAACATCGGCGAACTCACCCAGTTCCCGACAAAAATACTTTTGCCAACCCATGTTGATATGCCGGTCGAGGCTCATCGCCTTGTACTGCGTTAGGATAAGAATCTTTCGCAACCCGCTGTTAAGACAATTGGACATCGTGAAATCGATAATCCGATAAGCGCCGCCAAATGGCACGGCCGGCTTTGCCCTGTCGCGAGTCAAAGGATCAAGTCGCGTCCCTTTTCCCCCTGCCAAAATGACCGTGACAATCTGTTCGTTCTTTACCGTGGCCATCATCTCCCTCCTTGACAGACGAACCGCTAACCAGTGCACCATCACCATTCAGGAGACGCTGCTATTCGAGGATTGACCCTGTTAAGAGCCTATCCCATAATCTCCCCTCGCCCGTTCGGCGGGAGAGGGGTCGGGGGTGAGGGTGCCTCAAATTGCTGCCGCTTTTGTCAATCGATTCCGATGTTCGTTTACCCTCACCCCAACCCTCTCCCGGAGGGAGAGGGCGACTTTTTGAGATAGGCTCTAAGCAAACTTGCTGTCGCGGAACCCCCTGGTGTGGTTCCGAGGTTTCTATGCGGCATCTTTTTCACCTGTCCAAATTGACAGGGCGATGAATCTTCACCGCGCAGCCCCTTTATCCCGTCGAACGCAACGGCACAACTCTTAAGCCGGTCTCTTTTATGCCGCTCCCTTTTTCCCGGCTCAGTGCTTACAAACTCACCATCTACCGTCTGTCGTTCATTATTGTATGAAATATCAAGCCAAAGCCCAACAGTCAGACAATTAAGGCCCACCTCGTTGACGCGGTTAGCTTTGCGCTGGATAACAAGGTGAAATCTCAGCGACCGCGTAGTCAATTGATCAGCGCAGTCCTCAGACGACACTTGCCAGGCAGCGTTTCAGATCGGCAACGTCTTCCCCATCCGTCCATTTTCGCTGCCAGAGCTCGAAAAAGAGAAGTGCCCAAATGCGGTGGCTGTGGTTCCACAAGCCATTGTTATGCTCACTCAACAATTGTTCTAGTGCCTCACGGCGAAAATAACCGCGAGCCAGCGTCCGTGGGTCGAGCAAGATATGGCGAGTCAACTCCGACAGTGGGCCGCGGAACCAGTGATCCAGTGGAACGCCAAAACCCATCTTGCCCCGCTTTTGAATGGGAGGGGGAATCAAATCACGAAATGCCGCAATCAGCACGTGTTTCCCTTTCCGTCCCCGGAGCTTCAACCGGCCGGAGAGTCGCCCAGCGAACTCGACAAATTCATGATCTAAGAACGGCGGGCGGGTCTCTAAGCTATGGGCCATCGCTGCGATATCAACCTTAACTAGGAGGTCGCAGGGTAAATAGGAGAAGAGATCGGCCAGGCTAATGGCAGAAACAATGTCCCGCGAAGCGAACCGAGAGTAGATTTCCAGAAAAAAATCCTCCGGCACGGCCGTCAACTGCTCTTGAAACTCTGGGGTGTAAAGGGCCAGGCGGCGGGCTCGGTTGAAGATAGCAATCCAGTCAATGTAGCGTTGTGGTGTTGCAAGGGGCAGAGATTCTGTAAAGCGGTGGACTCGACCAAAGAATGATCGCTGACGCGTTCGGGGTGCCCAACGCCATAGTCGCTCATTAAAGATCCAACGAATCCAACGCGGCAAGGACGCGATGCCTTCTGCGAAGGCGGTTGCCCAATACCGCGTGTAACCGCAGAACAGCTCATCGCCGCCGTCACCCGTCAAGGCCACTGTCACATGTTGTCGGGTTTTTTCTGCCACATACCACGTAGGAATGGCGGAACTGTCCGCAAACGGCTCATCGTAGTGCCAAACAAGGGAAGGCAATACTCCGATCGCATCTGGATTGACGCGATGCTCTCGATGTTCAGTCCCAAAGGCCTCGGCCGCAATCCGCGCGTAATGGGTCTCGTCATATTCGGCCACAGGAAAGCCAATGGAAAAGGTCCGGACCTTCTCCCGGGAGTTCTTTTGCATTAAGCCCACTACAATCGTCGAGTCGATGCCCCCGGAGAGGAACGCCCCGAGCGGCACATCGGCCTCCAACCGCATCGTGACGGCCTTTTCCAATCGCGAGCGCAGTTCTTCCTTGATTTCTTCAAGCGCCATTCCGTTTTCGACGCGGCTGAAGTCCGGATCCCAATAGCGATGGAGGGTAAGATTTTTTGGCTCGTAGATCGCCATCGTTGCGGGAGGAATCTTCTTGATTCCCCGATAGATTGTCCACGGATGGGGCACGTACTGATAGAGAAAGTACGCATCGACGGCAAAAGGATCAATTTCCCGGGGAACACCGGGTACTTCCATGAGGGCCTTTAGTTCGCTGGCGAAGAGTAGCCGTTGGGAATCCGCATAATAGACAAGGGGCTTTTCCCCCAAGCGATCCCGCGCCAAAATGAGACGCCGCTTGGGCTCGTCCCACAGGGCTAATCCGAACATTCCATTGACGAATTCGAGAAAATGAAGTCCCTTTTCCTCGTAAAGATGTAGCAGGACTTCCGTATCGGAACGGCTGCGAAAACGATGACCGGCGGCTTCCAACTCTTGCCGTAACGCCCGGAAATTATAGATTTCACCATTAAAGACAATCCAAAGTGTCTCATCCTCGTTGGACATCGGCTGATGACCACCGGCCAGGTCGATGATGGACAATCGTCGGTGCCCTAGGGCCACGCCACAAGCCGGAGCATGACCGTCGGCTGCAATCTCTTTCAGGTAAAAGCCTTGATCATCTGGACCGCGATGCTGCAACACCTCGGTCATTCGCTGAAGCGTTGCAGCACTTATCGCAGCGGTGGGTTCATACCAAACGCCACCGGCAATTCCACACATGGAGTCACCTCGCTCTTACATTCATGCGATTCTGAAATCCCTCGCCGGAGAGCCGGCCAACAATTCCTGATACACCTTTTCGTGCCGGATTACCATCTGTTCCACGGTAAATTCTGTGAGCACACGCTGATAGCCTGCTTCACCCAGGCGGCGGGCCAGGTCGGGATCTTCGAGGATTTTTTTCGTAAATCGGGCAACTCCGGCCCGAAAATGGGGACCCAATGGCACAAGAAAGCCCGTCACCTCGTTTACCACCAGGTCCCGATTCCCTGGGATGTCCGATGCCACCACGGGGACCTTCAGGGTCATGGCCTCCAGGATCGCGTTCGATTGTCCCTCATAACGGCTCGTATTCCATAGGGCGTCAAAATGGGGCATGATTCGCAAAACGTCATTCCGGTGTCCCAAGAAGTGCACCCGATCTTGAATCTCAACACTGTTTCGATACCGAATCAAGGCCTCACGCTCCGGGCCATCGCCAATGATAAGGAGATGGACGTCGCTCCGAATCCGTTTCAAAAGGTCCGCAGCCCAAATTGCGTCGCGAACACCTTTCTGCGGCCAAAGCCGTCCAACCAATCCGATCAACCGGGCATCCTGCGGCAGTCCCAATTCTGCGAGGATCGACTGCCGCGACGTGGTATCCCGCTGGGGAACCATAATCCCGTTGGGAATAACTTCGATCTTCTCTGGTGAAATCCCACGCTGAACATAAAAGTCCCGGACGCCGGAACTATTCGCAATAATGCGATCGGTGACTCGTGCCAGTCGGCGATCAATCCAAAAATGCCATGGTTTCTTCCAAAGGTCCACACACCGTTCGCTGGCAATGATATGCGGAACACGAGCCCGCCGTGCTGCCAACCGACCATAAACGTTGGCTGCGAAAAGCCACGTTTGCACGATATCGGGTCGGACTTCTGTGAGGACCCGTTGCAAACGCCTCAAAGCGAACAAATCAATCTTGCCTCGCTTGCCAATTAACGTGATGGGAATCCCCGCCCGTTCGAGGTCTTCTCGATACGGACCATCACGGGTCAAGACGCAGACGTGGACATCCACGCCCCGGGCCTTCAGCCCCGTGGCTAGATAGACCATCTGCTTTTCGGCCCCAGCACGATCCAGGGTGGGAATGACGTGGACAGTTTTCATCGGCTTCAATATCAAGCGTATTCTGCAACGCTAGTAGCTTGTTGATGATCACGCCAATCAGGCTGGGCGACTGACATTTACAGGTTGATCGTTTCTGGAAATAGTCAATTACATTATCCCCGCGTACGGTAGTGATGCGTCTTGCCGTCTTGGTAGCTAAGTGGTTCTCGCCTCACCCACCGTTCTGTGCAAGATTCTTCATTTCCTCCGGAGAGAGCGAGGCAATGTAAGGGAGGTTGCGGTAGTAGCCCCGGTAGTCCATACCGTAGCCGACGACATACACATCGGGAATCTCAAACCCCACCAAAGTTGGTCCCAACGGGACACGCTGCCGATTCTTCTTTTTCAATAACACGGCAGCATGAACCGAGGCGACTTTGAAATCATCAAACTGGGGTATCAACTCCCAGAGGGTTTCTCCCGTGTCGTAAATATCGTCGATAATCAGCACGTGACGCCCGGCAACTTCTGGGGCTAGAAGGTCGGCCTGAATGAACAGCGGCCCTTGGATGTTGCCTTCTGTCGTCACCTGTCGCGAGGAAATCATTTCCACGCCATAGGGAATCGTTAGACGCCGCATGAGATCGGCCAAAAAAACGATGCTTCCTAAAAGAACACCAACCAATGTCAGCGGCTTTCCCCGGTAACGTTTTTCGATCTCCGCGGCCAAGCGGTCCAGCCCAGCCTGAAGTGTTGCTTCGTCAATCAGGACGTTCATAGGGTACCTCTTTGCGTCCTCCTCCACATTCACCACATTCGTACCGCCATAACAGAAATTAACGTTTACCCATCGTTACGAATGTGTGGAATACTACCTGATAACGATCATCCATGGCAAGAGCCGATAACGCGGGCAACCGCTCCGAACGTTGAGACTTATGGACGTCATTGACATTCCCACGGTTCGGGACTAGGATCACATTTGGGCCGGTTCGCAGCTCCTGTTGCTTGTCATCGAGATCACTATCGGGCTGCGTTTTTGCCAAGGGCGAGGTCGTTAAGAAAGAAATAGGATGGTCCGGGTGGCGGAACAGCTCCTCTTCTATTCTTGCTATTGGCGGCGGCGATTTCCACTGTTCGTGTGGGCAGCAAGCCTGATATGGGCTTGGGCGAGTGCATTCTCTCCTATCAAAGCCCAGCTAACGCCAGAGCACCCTGCTGTTCGGCAGGCGGTCGAACGTGCTCTGGCCTATCTTGCCAGCCGAGAAGCCGAGGAGGGCTACCTCCAGATTGGGGCCCGGGCTTTGAGGGGGTTGGCCTTCCTCAAAGCCGGTCATGCCCACGATCATCCTGTTATCGTCAAGTCCGCCGAAGAGATCATCAAACAAATCCCACCCAGTGGGCTGCCCAAGGACTTTCCCATGAGCAACTGGGACAACTACAGCACCGGGTTGGCGCTGATTTTCCTCTGCAATTACGACCCACAAAAGTTTAGGCAGGAGATTCAGTTAATCCTTCAATACAGCTTCTTCCGTCAAAAGAATCACGGTGGGTGGGGCTATCCTTCCAATGAGACCGGGGACACTTCGCAGACTCAGTATCAGGTTCTCGGCTTGTGGGAAGCCATCCGCGCGGGCTTTGCCGTCCCGAGTGAAGTCTTAGACAAGGTGGCCCTATGGCTTGTTTGGACACAGGACCCAAGCGGAGGCTACGGCTACCAAGGGAACTTCCCGCCGACACCTACCCTGATCCCCCAATCTGACGTCCGCATTGGGATGGCGGTGGCCGGAACGGGATCCGCATATGTGTTGGCTTCACTCTTACCTGGTTTCCGGGGCACGCTGGAGCGGAGCGACCTTCCTCCCGCTTTGGAAAAAATCGCACAAGCCCGTCAGGCGGGTCGTGGGCGATTGACCATTGATCCCAAACTACTGCGGGCTGCCATACAGCGCGGAAACGCCTATATCGCCAAGCATTTCCAAGTCGCGCCTGACCGTTACCGCTACTACTACATTTACACGCTGGAGCGATATTTCACATTTCGCGAAGCCGTCGAAGGTCCGGAGCCCGGTTTGTTCGACTGGTACACCGCCTGCGCCGAGTATCTCTTAAAGAACCAGCAACAAGATGGAAGCTGGATGCACCAGTGCGGAAAGGTGGTGGACACGTCTTTCGCCGTCCTATTCCTTGTCCGCTCGACTAAACAGAGTATGGAGGGCGTGCGCGACTACGGTCCCGGTGTTTTGGTCGGTTCTCGAGGATTACCCAAGCAGACGGACAACGTAATTGTTAAGAATGGTCAAGTGGTGGCATTACCTCTACGAACATCTGCCGAGGATTTGGCAGCGGTGCTAAACTCTCCCGAAATGTCCGATCTTGTTTCGGCGATCGAGGCTGTCGAGGCGATGCCTCCTGAAGAGATACGCCTCTATATTTCCGATCAGGCTGAAAAGTTGCGGCAATTAGCGGGCAGCGATCAGCCCTCTGCCAAGATCGCAGCGATCGCGGTCATGGGGAAAAGTGGCGATCTTAGCTATGTGCCCACGTTGATTTACGCCCTTGGAGACTCGAATCCTGACGTGGTGATCGCTGCGGATCGAGCCTTGCGTCGTCTGACGCGGACGTTCGGTTCCGGATTGCAGCCGGGTTTCTCTGAAACGGAGCGACAGGCAGCGATTGAACAATGGAAGAAATGGTACCGTCAGATCGGCCCTTCGGCAGACTGGGAGGATTGAGAAGGTTGGAACTGTTTTCCGCGATCGGCAATGCGGCAAGAAATAAAGGAATCTGAGCGAGAGTGTGGCACCCATTTTTCTAGGGTGAATGACCCATATGGAAGTTACTTACCGTCAGCCCTGGACCGACTCGAGTTATGGCCTTCGGGTCACGGCCTTCGATCGGGCGGTCAGTATGCTTTTGGCGCTATTGATCCTACTCGGACTTTGTGTCATTGGGTTATTCATCATCTGGGTAACGGGGCGAAACTCTTCGGCACAAACGGCCGTTCCTATCGTTCTGCAGCCCATCGGCGAGGGAGGACTTCCTTTGGGCTCGGATTTGGACATCAACACGGAGAATCCCGGACAACTGGAGGACCTAGAAGAACCCCTATTGCGAGACGCTCTTGCCTCCGTTGCCGACGTGGTGGCCACGCGTCTGGCCGATCTCGACAACCCCGTGCTCAGTGACCCTGATTCGGTGGAGGCTGGGGGCACAAAGGGAGAGTTAGCCCGTGGTTCGGGCACAGGTGGAAATGGTGTTCGCCGTCGCTGGGAAATCTTCTTCGACAAAGGGAACACCCTCGAGACTTATGCCCGTCAATTGGACTACTTTGGCATTGAACTAGGTATCCTCTTGCCGGGCAACCAAGTGCAGTACGTTTCGGGCTTCAGCCAACCTCGGCCTCAGGTGAGGGTGGGACCGGCCGACGCCGAAAAGCGGTTCTATCTGACGTGGCAACGGGGAGAGTTACAGCAGGCTGATCGTGAACTGCTGGCCCGCGCAGGGATTGATGCTGGCAATCGTCTGATCCTTAAGTTCTTGCCGCCCGAGGTCGAGGCACGTCTCGCCGCTTTGGAGCGGGCCTACGCCGGGGGTAGGGCCGATCAGGTGAGCTCCACGCGTTTTGGAATCCGCCGAGAGGGCAACGGTTTCGCGTTCTATGTGATCTCGCAACAATATCGGTAATGCGTCTGTCCGCCTTATGCCGGTGCGATGGAACGTTAAGGGTGTCCACTCGAACCTTTCGAAACTATGACTAGCAGATGACGGAACAACCATGAAACTGGATTTGACTGCCATCATTACCTACCTGGGAACCGCCGATTATATCGCCCTTGCCGTCGTTGCCCTGTGGGGAGCATTTTGTGTTGTCATGGTCTTGCGAAGGATTCATCGTGTCCGGTTCGCCAACGAGCAATTGCAGGAGGAATTCTTGACGCGCGTGGAAGAAGGTATTCTCCGCAACGACTTTGAGTCCGTAGCGAGATTCTGCGAGGAAGACCCTCGGGCACTCTCTCAGTTGACACGTTTGGCGATCGTCCATCGCCGTCTCGGTTTATCGCGTTTACGGACATTGCTTGCGGAGCGTTTTCAACGCGACGTACTAAGCGACCTGGAGTATCGCCTGTCGTGGATCTACACGGTCATCAAGAGCGCTCCCATGCTCGGCCTCTTCGGGACTGTGTTGGGAATGATGGGGGCCTTCGCCAAACTCTCCGGCGGCGAAAAGGTCGATCCCACAAAATTGGCCGATGACATCAGCCTGGCCCTGGTTACCACGGCCATCGGTCTGGCCATCGCCATTCCCCTAGTCCTTTGCACGGCTTCGGTCAGTATTCAAATCAAAAAACTGGAGGATTATGTCAGTTCTGGACTTAATCGCGTTTTGGATGTCTTGCGAACCGCGGGCATTAAGCAGGAAATCACTCCGGTTCCGCCGGTCGGTCCGGCGGTCGGTAGCGGTGCCCCTCGCACGCCCGCCGAGAGGACCTTCCGCAAAGAGTAAACCCAGAGAACGGTATCTGTGCGACCGCTTAGCATGTTTGGGAAGAAAGTCCACACGACGATTGCTGGTCAACAGCGTCTATCAAACTTGGCTGTGACGACAGGTGTGCCATGCCCAAGAGTGTTTGGGACAAGATAGCCGGTGAGGAGGCCGAGGCGATTGTCTTTCGCCGACCGTTGCAAGAGTCGGTCGATTTCGACATTACGCCAATGATTGACGTGACTTTCTTACTGCTGATCTTTTTTTTGGTTACGTCAGCAATCGATGTCGGAAAGGCAGTCGAGCTTCCACCCGCCCGATTTGGGAAAGGGATGAATCCCTCGCTGGCCCTGGTGATCACGGTAGCCTATCAAGGAGAGGCAACTCCGCCGGCGATTTATCTTGCCGACGGCAAAGTGGGTAGCCCACTCTCGGAGAATGCCGAGCAACAGCGGAGCGACATTCTTGCGGCCGTTCGGGAAAGCGTTTCGGCGGGAAAGCCCCGCGTCCTGCTGAAAGCCGAGAGAAAGGTGAAACATAAGGATATCGCCAGAATCCTAGAGATCATCAATGAGGTACCCGACGTGAGTACCTATATTGCCGTATTTGAACGGGATTGAGCGGTGGGCAAAAGAAGACAATACGCGTGAGCGCGGAATCTCATGCATCATGTCGTTTGCCAACAATGCGGAACAAAAATAGCGGTCGCGGACACCCTACGCGACCGGGAGATCATTTGCCCAAAATGCGGCGAAACCATTCGATTTATGGGCCATTCTCAGAGTGATGATTCATTGATCGATAGTTCAGGAGCCACTGAGCCAGGGGAGACCACCCTATCTTTCGAACGAGTCGATGTCCCGGAAGATGCCATGGACATGACCCCGATGGTCGATGTGGTGTTTCAATTGCTCATTTTCTTTATGATGACGGCAGCTTTTAGCCTTCAAAAGTCTTTGGAACTACCGCCATCAAGCCCACAGGACCCCACGGCTCAAAGCATGACATTGGAAGATCTGGACAACGAAAGCGATTTTGTCATCGTGCGGATTGACCACGAAAACAACATTACCGTTGACGGCCAAGATGCCCCGAGTGAACATGAATTGCTCAGCAAACTCAGGGAAGCCAAGGGGGGAATAGCCCGCACAGGACAAGCCCCCCGAACCGGCATGCTCGTGTTGGCCGATCCGGAATGCCGTCACGAGACAGTCGTGATGGTCCTCGATGCAGGCAACGCGGTGGGCATGGAACGGGTCCGCTTGGCCACGGTTGAAGACACAATGTTTTAACTCTACAAGACCGCAAGTGACGAGGCCGACATTAAGTCGTTTCATCATGGCACGACGAGAATGAGGTGGATTGTCAAAGCCGAAAAGTAACTAAGAGTGTTCTGGAAAGCCAAGAGGTGCTCGACGCGTGACCGTTTTCATGATCACTCGAGACGCTAATTAACATCAACCGTGGCATGTCCCGGACAGTGTTTTCTGTCGAATCTGATTGAGTGTAATGACCGATGGTCGTCCTGAAGTTCCGGCACTGGCCATGACAAATATCCCTGCGGAAGAATTGATTAAACTGCTTGCAGAAAAAGACCTCGTGGCCCCTGAGGTCTTAGAGGAGTTGCGCAACCAAGTGGCGATGTCGCGGAAGGGGCCCAAACCGATCCATGCCGCGGCCCTTGCCAAAATCCTTGTGGACAAGGGGTACCTCTCGCGACTATCGGCACAGCGGTTGATGGCCAAACTGGAAAGCGATTGGGCTCAGAAAACGCATCGCCAAAAACCGGATCCTTTGCTCTTAAAGCCCAAGCCAGCGACACCCAGCCCGGCTGAGGGTGAAATAAGACTGGCTGACGAGGAAGAGCCTGTTATCGACTTGATCGCCTTGGAGGACGACGCCTCTGTACCCCCGCCCGTTCCGCAGAAGGCCGCAACGGCCCAGCCTCCTGCCGAGGCGAAACCGCAACAAACGGAACCGCCCGTTCCCGATGAGGAAAAGTCGCAAGTTGATGACTTGCTCAGCACGTTAACTCCGGCGACAACAGCCCCCGCTGCAGCCCCCCCTGTGACCTGGGAACGGCGCCGTAAAAGCCCCTGGGAATCGCCGTTGTTTCTTTTGGGAGGTGGCGTTCTTCTCCTTTTGGTCTTCGTCGGGATTGTGTTACTCTGGTCACTTAACCGCCGGACGGGTGACGAGTTGCTGTCCGAAGCCGATGCGGATTTTCATTCCGGTTCTTACACCCAGGCCATCTATAAGTACGGCAAATTCTTGGAGGATTTCCCCCAACATCCCCAAGCCGGACTTGCACGGGTCCGGAGTGGCCTAGCCCGAATCCGTCAAACACTGGAGAGCAGCGACCCGATCACGGCCTTTCAAACCGTGAAGCAAATCGTGCCCGAAATCGCCGCGCTGCCAGACTTCCACGCTGAGGCCGATGCCGAAATGGCGGCGGTTCTGCCTGGGCTGGCCCAACAAATCGCCCAGCAAGCCTTGGAAAAGCGGGATCCAGCGATTGTCTCGGTGGGCGAGGAGGCATTGAGTCTTTGTAACCGATATGTCCCCAAAGAACGATTCCCCGCGGCAAAGTTGGCCGACATTCAAGCGACGCTTGAACTGGCCAAACGAAGTATTTCGGAAAAAGATGCCTTGGCAGCCACGGTCAGACAAGTCGCAGAATGCCGCGCCAGTGGCAAACTCGATGAAGCCTATGCGATTTTTGAACGCTTTGCTCGTGAATATCCCCGCTCCAGGAATGATCCCGAATTGCAGAAGGCAATGTCTGAACTGGCGGAGGCCGAGAAAGAGCGGGTTCGCTTTGAACCTGCCCAGGAGACAAAATCTCCGGCTTTGCCTGTGTTGCCGTTCCGGGAGTTTGGTCTTTATTCATCCTGGATCGGCGGTCGGGCCCCCTGTTCAGAGAGTGCCATCGCTGTCCTCGGTGATCAGGAATGCGTTTATGCCGTGCAGATGGCCACTGGCCAAGTTCTCTGGCAGCGGTTTGTCGGTGGTATCTTCGCAGAGTATCCTTCGAACACGTATCCACGGATTGCCGTGGGCGGCCAGGAAAC
>Ga0116168_1001677_pt1 | contig 15947 bp, 13 predicted proteins | sample AD_UKC129_MetaG_FD_89795 | JGI IMG/M metagenome (GOLD analysis project Ga0116168, IMG submission 89795) | Active sludge microbial communities of municipal wastewater-treating anaerobic digesters from Canada - AD_UKC129_MetaG | ecosystem: Engineered > Bioreactor > Anaerobic > Digestate | place...
ATTGGACCGGTAAGCGCAGCAACTATTATTGCAGAAACCAGAGGAATTCACAGATTCCAGAAAGAAAGCAAATTTGCAGCATACTGTGGTCTTGCCCCTAAGCTATGGCAGAGTGGCCAGATGAAAACTAAAAATATGAAACGTAAAAATTACAACAGGGTTCTTAAAGGAACTTTTTACAATATTGCTTTTACAGCAGTACGTGTAAATAAACAGGCTAAAGAATATTACCAGAAAAAAATTAATGAAGGAAAACATCATCGTCAGGCATTATTATGTCTTGCAAGACAATATTGTCGTATTACGTATATAATGATGAAAAAGAATGAGACATTTCGCGATAATAATACTTGACATAGGAAGTTGACAATATCTCGTCTGGGAAAGACTTGACCAGCTCAAATAAATTGTTAAAAAAATTTTTTATAAAATTACGGGTATTTTAACATTTTAATCAGTAAGATTACGGATAGACATTATTTTTATTTAATAATAAGATAAACCCAATATGAGCTATTTAAGAATTATATACCAGTAATAAAAAAGATATAAAAGTCAAGGTAGTTTATGGGAAAAATATTAAGAGTCAATATGACATCATTAAGTATTAATGTCGAAGAAAATTTTTCTATATATGGTGGTTTGGGTGGACGGGGGTTAACATCTACCATAATAGCTAATGAAGTTCCTCCTACATGTAACCCATTAGGATATCATAACAAACTTTCAATTGCGCCAGGTTTACTTGCAGGAACTAATGTACCTAACTCAGGAAGACTTTCAGTTGGTTTTAAAAGCCCGTTAACAGAAGGGATAAAAGAAAGTAATGTAGGTGGCACTGCAGCGCATTTTTTGGGTAATCTTGGCATTTCTGCAATTGTGATAGAGGGGCTTCCAGAAAAAGAAAATCAATATCTGCTTTATTTGTCAAAAAAAGAAAGTAAATTACTGCCTGCGTCATCTTATTATGGCATGAAAAATTATAGTCTTATTGAGGCGCTTCGCAAAGAATACGGAGACAAAACGTCAATTCTGTCAATTGGTCCTGCAGGGGAAATGAAATTAGCTACTGCTACAATTGCGTATACAGATATTAACGGGTTCCCTTGCAGACATGCTGGACGAGGTGGTGCAGGAGCAGTAATGGGGTCTAAGGGATTGAAGGCTATTATTATAGATAATCACGGATGCTCAAGGTTTAAAGAGATAAGTTTTGAAGAAAAGTTTAAAGAAGGTATAAGTAAATTAACCAACTCGATTACAAAACATCCCTTTACTGGCTATGCATTGAAGATTATTGGAACAAATGTGTTGGCATCTGCTTTAAATGCCGTAGGCTCATATCAATCAATGAATTTCCGTAAGGGGACTTTTCATTATATAGAAAATGTATGTGGTGAATATATCAATGAGATAATAAAAAAGCGTGGCGGAAAAACGTCTTTTGGAGGTTGTTCAACATGTAATATTCAGTGCTCCAATGTATATCTAGATGAAAAAGGTAATCACGTTACATCAGGATTGGATTACGAAACAGTGTGGGCAAATGGTGCAAATTTAGGTATATTTGACTTTGACCTAATTGCAAGACTAGACAGATTTTGTAACGAGTTTGGACTTGATTCAGATGAATTAGGTTTAAGTTTGGGGATTGCTATAGAAGCTGGGTTGATAAAATTTGGTGATGACCAAGGAATTCTAAGATTACTAGGGGAAATAGAAAAGGGAACTCCTTTAGGTAGAATCCTTGCTAATGGTTCGAAGATAATGGGAAAGGTTTTTGGTATATTAAGGGTTCCTATAGTAAAGAATCAAGGAATTGCCGGATACGATCCGAGAGCGCTTCAAGGAATGGGTATTACTTACTCAACATCGCCTATGGGTGCTGATAGTTTTGCTGGGTGGGTTGTAAAATCAAATCTTTTATCTTTTGGAGGAAATGTAAGTAACTACGAATGTGCCGAACTGATAAATAATTCCTTTAATATCCAAATTTTTACTGCTGCTATGGATTGCACAGGTCTTTGTTGCTTCGCAAATTTTCCTATATTAGATGACCCTGAAGGTAAAGATGGATTTCTCGTTATAATGAATGCTTATTATGGGAGAGATGTTAGATTAGAAGATATTTTTGCCCTTGGTAAAAGAGTTATTAAAACCGAACGTGATTTTAATATTTTAGTAGGGTTTACAAAAGCAGATGATCGTCTGCCAGATTTTTTTAAGGAAGAAAGTCTTCCTTTTAATAATAATTTTGCCTTTACAATCCCTGATGATGAGATTGACCGTTTTTGGGCAAAAATTGACTAAAAAGACAATGAATTGGTGCTAGGAGATGGATAGGCTTGACATTTTAAGTAAAGGTCAGAGATGACAATAAAAAAGTTGGGATTTATGCTTTTTTAGTCATTTAATATTTTTTTTATAAGGCTTTAGGTGCTAATAGTATCTATTTTTTTAATTTTTTAAAAGTAATAGATGATTATTAAACTTAGGCCTTAAATAAAAAAATTAAGGGGGTAATATGGAAAACAAAATAGTTTATTTACCTTATAGGTGGGTAATGTTAGCAGCAACATGTCTTGCTATTATGTCATGTTATATTGATATGATTGTTTATGCGCCTATTTTAGGGGATATTGCAAAAGGTTTGCAAATTGATATGGGAAAGGCAACAAATCTTATGATGGGTTTTGTTCTTGCTGTAGCTTTTGTTCTTATGTGGGGAGGTATAGTTTGTGATAAATATGGGATTACGGCAGCACTTGTTCTTGGGCTTGCCTGTGCAACAATACCAGCAACTTTTATGCCAATAATTGGTTCAAACTATAGCTCAGTGCTTGTGGCAAGACTTATACAAGGTGCTTCAGTTGGATTTATTTTTGCAGTAATTGGGCCTATATTAGCTCTTTGGTTTCCACCAAAAGAACAAGGTATAGCAGGTGGATTAATGATTGGCTGCATTTCCTTAGGGTCAGCAATTGGCGTTCTAATTTCGCCATTGATTTATGGTGCCACCAAGAGTTGGCAAAATACTGTTGCTATCATGTCTATAGTTGGCTGGATTTCTTTGATTTTTGCTTTTGTTACTACAAGAAAAAAACCTAGTTCTGAAGTTGTAAATGCTGTAGTAAAAGCTATGCAGGTGGGGTCTGAATCGCTTACATTTTCAAAAGCTGTTGTTCTACCGCAGACATGGATAGCCACATTTGTAATGGTATTCAATGCCTGGGGGCTTTATTGTATTTATAATCTTGTTCCACCTTATCTTGCAGCGCCAGCTCCAATGGGTGTTGGATTAGGCCCAGCAACATCTGGCGCAATTTCAGTTGCAGTTACGGTTATTGGTCTTTTTGCGATGATAATCGGTGGAATATTTTTTGATAAAGTCTTCAAAGGGAAAGCAATACCAGCCATTGCAATAGGGTTTATTCTTAGTGGTCTTTTTACTTATTTTATTTTATTTCCTTATGTTTATACAAACATGGCTTTGCTTATAATATGTTTGCTGGTCGCTGGATGGGGTATACCTTTCATGAATCCATCAATTAGTGCTTTTGTGGCAATGAATTATCCTCCTATGATACTTGGCAGGATGATCGGATGGATTTTTGGAATAGGAACCTTTGGTGGAGCCTTAGGGCTTTATCTTGGAGGCTATAGCATTGGTGCAACTGGAAGTTTCAAAACAGCAATTACAATGATTTCAATAGCAGCAATAGTCGGATTTGTTTTGTGCTTTTTCTTAAAACCAAGAAAAGCATAATTTAAAAAAAAGGAGGAAAAACCATGTTAAACAAACAAATAAGGCAGTTTCCGTTGCTTTATGTACATCAACATTCAAGGGCAATAGTTGGTTATGGTGCTTACGAAATGGCTGGAGTAGAGTGTAAGATGTATGGCATAACTAATGCTCTCCTGGTGACAACAGGCTTGAAGGGTACAGGAATAATTGAAGAAGTTTGCAATGTTTTGAAAAACGCAGGGATTTCTTATACGATATTTGACAAAGTAACATCTAATCCAAAAGATTTTGAGGTCAAAGAAGGCGCAAAAGTTTATATTGAAGCTAAGTGTAATGGTGTTGTTACTGTTGGGGGTGGTAGTGCTCATGATGCAGGAAAAGGTATACGCCTATGTGTCGCAAATGAAGGCGAAAAAACAGACCTAAGAAATTTTATGGCTGTTCTTAATCCTCATTACACAACTAGAATACCAACCTATAAAGTTGTTAACATCCCTCATGTAGCTATTAATACTACAACTGGAACAGGAGCTGATTGTACAGCCTTTGCAATAATCAATGATACAGAATGGGTATATAAACTTATTTTGGTTGTTCCTGGTATAGCACCTTCTGTAGGAATAAGCGATCCTTTGCTTATGAGGCTCCAGCCAAATCATATGGTGGCATGGAGTGGAATGGATGCTTTATGTCATGCAATCGAACCATTTATAGGTCGACTCAATCTCCCTGTATCACATGCAACAGGTCTTAGAGCTATAAAATTAATTGCCGAAAATTTACGTGAGGCATATGCAAATCCTTGGAATGAAAAGGCTATTAAAAATATGGCATGGGCGCAACTAATTGCATCTATGAGTTACAATATGGGTGGAGGTATGGGAATGGTTCATGGTCTTGCTCATATGGTTTCTGTTATTAAAGAAAAACATCATGGTTTAACAAATGCCATTATGATGATACCAGTAGAAAGATTTAACATGGTTGCAGCACCAGAAAAATTTGCCGAAATTGCAACGGCCTTTGGTGTTGATACAAGAGGTATGACTAAGATTCAAGCTGCAGAAAAGGCAATTGAGGAAATGGAAAAATTGAGAAATGATGTAGGCATTACCGATATTTCTTTAAAACAATTTAACTTTACTGATGCGGATATAGAACATACTGTTAAATGGGCTTTAAATGATCTTTCATATGAAGCAAATCCAAGAAATATGACAGGTGATGATATAAGAAAGATTATGAAATCCATGATGTAAATGATTATTTTTAAAATAAAATCAAATGACCAATTGAAATTAACAAAAAATTTTAAAACAGTGTATATATGGTAACTTAAAGTAAATAAAAACAATTTTAGAAAAAAAGGGAGCTGATTATAAATTTAATATATCAGCTCCCCAGACTCAGAATTAACAAAAAATTATTTTAAAAGAAGGAGTAAACATGGCTGACAAAGACAAAAAGGATAAGGAAATTAAAAAAGATGAAAATGAAGCTAAAGATATTGAAGTAGATATTTTAGAAGAGATTGAAATTGAAGATTTGACCATAGACGGCATTTGTGGTGTCTATTAAATAAATAAGGATTAACAAAATGGAGAATACGATTAAAAACATAAGCTATTCTTTGTCTAAATGGGTTAGGGTAAGAAAAGAAACTTTTGGTTTATTATTTTACAATGGTAAAGAGGCAAAACTTACGTTTGTAAAATCAGGCATGTTGATTGATGTTTCTAATGATAAGGATAAAATTTACAGACTTAATATTAATAATGAGATCAAAGAAAAAGAAAAAGAAAAAGCCCATCTCTTTATAAAAATTTTGTTAAAAAAAGGACTAATAAATGAAACATAATTTTTTGTGTAAAGATTCTTTAAAAGCACCTGTAAATGTCACATGGGAGATTACTGAAAAGTGCAATTTGAAATGTCTCCATTGTCTATCTTCAGAAATTATGGCAAATAATCAAGGCGAAATAGATTTTGCCGGGTGTTGTCAGATTGTTGATGAACTCGAGAGAATGGAAGTGTTTCAAATTAATTTTGGAGGTGGTGAGCCTTTTTTGAGAGAAGATTTCCTTGAGATCCTGCAATATGCACAAAACAAAGGCATTACTACGTGTGTAAGTACTAATGGAACTATACTTAATCATGAATTAGTAAAGAAACTGAAAGAAATGGAGCTTCTTTATCTTCAAGTAAGTCTTGATGGTGCAACACGAGAAACTAATGATTATATTAGAGGATCAGGAACATATGACCTTGTAGTTCATGGCATAAAGCTTCTCAAAGAATATCATATTTCTAATTTCAGCATAAATACGGTTGTAACTCGTGTTAATTTTAATGAAATTAGTGAATTATATGAGCTCGCATCGTATTATAACGCAAAATTAAGACTTTCAAGATTTCGTCCAGCAGGAAATGGTAAAAAGACATGGGATTTTTTTCGCCTAAATCGACAACAGCTCTTTGAACTTTCATGTTTTCTTGGATCTCATAAAGATGTTTTAACAGGAGATTCCTTTTTTTCTATTGCTTCAGAAGAAAGACGTGATTTGGGTCTTAATATGTGCGGTGCAGCAAAAATGACATGTTGTATTATGCCTAATGGTGATATATACCCTTGTGCTTTTCTACAAAATAGTCATTTTTTAGCTGGTAACATCAAAGTTGATTCATTTAGTAAAATTTGGCAAGATTCAAAAGTATTTAAAAGCTTAAGGGAAATAAATGTTGAGTCTTGCAAGAAATGTTCAAGGTTTTCTTATTGTCACGGAGGGTGTCCTGCAGTGGCATATTTTATGTATAATTCACTTGGCTATCATGACCCTGAATGTTTAGTTAAGTTGGATGAAGAGATTAATAACACAATATCTATTCTACCATAATGATGAATATAAAAATAATCGATAGAAATTTGTTAAACAGAAGTTTTTTAATAATCGATTTAAAAAGAGGTAAATGATGTCAAGACAATTTAAATATCTTTTATCACCACTTAAAATTGGAAATATTGTGGTACCTAATCGTGTATCTTTTTCTGCGCATTTAACAAATTTTGCTGAAGATTGCTTACCTTCTGAAAGACATGTTCACTATTTAACGGCCAGAGCTAAGGGGGGCACAGGATTGATAATCACAGAAGAACAATCTGTTCACCCTACTGATCGAGCTTATGAAAAACTTATTGAGGCTTTTAGGCCAGAGGTAATACCTGGTTATAAAAAGATAACCAGAGCTGTGCATGAATATGACACAAAAATTTTTGCTCAACTAAATCATAATGGGCAGCAATGCAGTGGTGCTCTATCGAGACTGCCTGTTTGGGCACCTTCACCTGTTCCTGATGTTCTGTTTAGGGAAATACCAAAACAAATGGAAATAGAAGATATCCAAGAAGTTATCCAGTTTTTTTGCAAATCGGCGCTTCATGTTCGAGAAGGAGGGTTCGACGGCATAGAGCTTCAATTTGGCCATAGTTCACTTGCGAGACAATTTATGTCACCATTGACAAATTTTAGAACTGATGAATACGGTGGAAACTTTGAAAATCGTATGCGATTTCCCATAGAATTAATAACTGCGGTAAGAAAGACAGTAGGAAAAGATTTCACATTAGGAATACGTCTTTGTGCAGATGAAATGCTCCCTTGGGGAGGTATAACCTTAAGTGATGCTAAAGAGATTGCTAAGATTCTTGAAGCAACTGGCGCTATTGATTTTATAGATTTATCCATTGCTACTTTTTATAATCTATACTTAGTAGGAGGAACTATGCATATGCCTCTCGGATATGCAGTTCCCTTAAGCAGTAGCATTAAGGAAGTAGTCAATTTGCCTGTTTTCGCAACTGGTAGAATAAACGACCCTGTGCTAGCAGAGAATATTTTGGAGAATGGGCATGCTGATATGATTGGAATGGTTCGTTCACAAATATGTGATCCTAATTTTGTGAAGAAGGTTAGAGAGGGAAGGATCGACGAAATTAGATATTGTATTGCTGACAACCAAGGTTGTTATGGTAGGGTTGGTCTAAATAGGCCAATAGGTTGTATACAGAATCCTTTTGTAGGTAATGAAAAAAATGAAGATGAACTAAAATTACCTAAAACAAAATGGAAAAAGAAAGTTATGGTTGTAGGGGGTGGTCCTGCTGGAATGTGGGCAGCAAAGATTGCTTCAATGAGAGGACATGAAGTAACGCTTTATGAAAAGGAGGATGCTCTAGGTGGACAAGTTGCAATAGCTATGAAAGGAAGCGGGCGTGAGGAATTTGGGGTTATAATTAGAAATGAGCGAAACCAGCTAATAAAACTTAATGTTCCAATAGTTTTAGGGAAGTATGTAACGCCAGACTTTGTTCTTAAAGAAAATCCCGATGCTGTTATAATTGCAACAGGATCAATACCAAAAAAATGTCCAATTCCTGGTAGTAATAATCCTAGAGTCTTTAATGTTTGGCAAGTTTTAAAAGGTGAAGCTGATCTTGGTGATGATATACTTTTTATCGATTATGATGGTCATCATCAGGCTTCAAGTACAGCTGAGTTTTTAGCTGAATTGGGAAAGAGGGTGCATATTGTTACACCATCACTTTATGTAGGAACAGATTTAGGTCCTAGTCAGGATTTATTTCTTGCAAGACAACGGCTTCTGCAAAAAGGAGTAACCTTTATTTCTGATACCGCCATTATTGAAATACGAGGGACAGAAGTAAGTGCAATAAATGTCTATACCAATGAGATGAAAGTGTTTTCAGGGTTTGATACAATAGTTATTGCCATGGGCAATGAAGTAGATGATTCACTTTATTTTGCTTTAAAAGGTAATGTGAAAGAGCTTTACCGTATTGGTGATTGTGTTGCACCTAGAAAAGTTGATATGGCAATTTATGAAGGTTACTTGGCAGGTAGAAAGGTATGAAGCGAAGATAAATAATTATAAAATAAATATTAAGATGGGTGAAAGTTTAATTTTTTATAAGGAAGAAGGAAGCCCTATATGATCAAACACACCCCCTTTCCTCTTCCCACCCATCTTTTGAGGTTATAAATATGGAGCAAAAAAGAGATGTAATTGTTTTCTTAGAGACATTTGGTGAGATGTCAGAAAAAATCAATAAAAAACTTCTTGGTGTTGGAAATATGGTAGCAACTAAGCTTGGAGGTAATTTACTGGCAATAGTTGTTGGAAACCAAAATTATGAACTTAACTATCTAAAAAAATATAACATTGCTACTTTGTATCATATAGTAAACGAAAAATTATATGAATATAATGGAGAAATATTTTCTTGGGCGGCAAAAGAGGTTCTGAAAAATATACCTTTTAGACTGCTTCTTTTTGCACATTCTGATATAGGTAGTGAACTTGCACCTAGAATTGCATCATATTTAGATACCGTAGCAATTAATGATTGCGTTGACATACGTATAAGAAAGGGAATCCTTTTTTATGTTAGATTTCTTTATAATGGTCAATTTGAACAAGAAATAACATTTAAAAGATACAAACCTGAAGTTGTATCAATTAGGACAGATGCATTTGAAGAAAAGGAAATGGAAAATTCAAAGCAATTAAGTATTAAGACCATTATGGTTGATATTCCTGAAGACCTTAAGGGTTCAGCTATCCTTGAGTTAATACCTCCTGATTATAAAACAGTTGACATCTGTTATGCAAAATTAATAATTTGTGCTGGTTCTGGCTGCGGTGAACAAAAACTTTTAGGTCATATAGAAGAACTTTCAAATCTTCTTGAAGGATCAATTGGTACCACACGTCCTATGGTTGATGATGGTTTTTTTTCGAAAGAAAGAATGATTGGACAGACAGGAAAATCAGTTGCGCCTGATCTATATATTGCTCTTGGGGTTTCTGGTTCTCCTCATCATGTTGCGGGTATTCAACAGGCAAAAAAGATACTTTCTGTTAATGTTGATTCAAGGGCGCCTATTTTTGGAGTTTCTGACGAGTGTTTTGTGGGTGACCTAAATGTTATTCTCCCTAAGTTGATTGATAGAATAAAATGTTTTAAAGGTGAAGGTTTATTATGAAAGCATATGATGTTATTGTTGTAGGTGCCGGGCCAGCGGGTTCCAGCGCAGCACTAAGATTGGCTCAGAAAGGACTAAAGGTGGCCATTATAGAGAGAGGTAATACACCTGGTTCAAAAAATATGTTTGGAGGTATGCTTCCTCGTTGCCCTATTGTAGAGAATTTAATACCAAATTTTTGGGAGGAAGCCCCTTGGGAACGTCATGTAATAAAAAATATAATCACTTTTATGACTGATTTATCTTCAACTTCAATTATGTTCGAAACAAAAAATTTCGATAAACCGCCCTATAATGGTTATACTGTTTTTAGACCAATTTTTGATAAGTGGTTTGCAGATAAGGCATGTTCATCAGGAGCAAATCTTTTTACTGGTTGTTTAGTTGAAAATCTTCTAAGAGATGGTAATGCAATCTCAGGAGTTAAAATAGCAAAAGAAGATGGTGAGATTCATGCTGATATCGTAATTGCATGTGATGGAGTTTTATCCCTTCTAGCAAAAAAAGTAGGGTTATGCAAGGAAACAAAACTATCAGATATGGCTCTCGGTTTAAAAGCATTGTTTTATCTTCCTGAAGAAGATATTAATCAACGTTTTAATCTAGTTCGACGTCAAGGTTTGGTACATACAATTTTAGGATGCACAGAGGGAATCCGTGGAGGTGGTTTTATTTATACACAAACAGAATCCCTTTCTGTTGGTCTTGTATTACATCTTGATGCGTTAAAAGAAAGCAGAGTTGCTCCATATGATATTTTTTATCGCTTTCTTTCAACAGATAGATTAAAAAGAATTCTTAAAGGGGCTAATTTGATAGAATATTCAGCTCATTTAATACCAGAAGGAGGGTATAAGTCTATTCCGAAACTTTTTACAGACGGATTGCTTTTGGCAGGTGATGCAGCGGGGCTTTGTTATACAAATGGTATTAATCAAGAAGGAATGAATTTAGCAATAACTTCAGGTTTTTTAGCTGCGGAGACAGTTTATGAGGCTTTCGAAAAAGGGGATTTTTCTGCTAAACAGCTCTCAAAATATGAAGACCGCCTCAGGGAAAGCTTTGTATTGAAAGACATAAAGACTTTTGAGAAATCGGTTGATTTGATGAATAATGACCGTCTCTTTTCAATTTATCCAGAAATTGTAGGATCTGTTTTTGAAAAGTTGTTACAGAATAACGGAAAACCAAGAAAAAAAATAGGCCATCTTAGCTGGAATATAATTAAAGATTCTATGTCCATTAAAGAGCTTATTATTGACTTGATAAAAGTAGGGAGGTTTATTGTATGATTGTTGATGAGCTTTTTGATTTGGTTAGCTATAGAGTGGATCGTGAGCCTCATATAAAAGTGAACCAAGTTATTTGTCTACAGTGTACTCATAAGGCTTGTACTTTTATTTGCCCAGCTAAATGTTATCTATGGAATGCAGAAAAAAATAGGATTGAGTTTGCCTATGAATTATGTCTTGAATGTGGAACATGCTTGTTAGCTTGTGATAGAGATGCTCTTGAATGGAATTATCCTAAAGGTGGTTTTGGAGTTTGTTTTCGTTTAACTTAGAAAAAAAATAAGGAGAATTCTTTGAAAATAGTAATTTTCATAAAAGAGGTTCCTGATACAAAAATACCCATAATCTATAACGAGTTAGCACAAAAAGTAAAAGAAGACTGGAATGTGTACATGCTAAACCCCTATGATCGTGCGGCTGTTGAAAAAGCTATAGAAATAAAGAAGAAAATTCCTGAAACTAAAATAACTATTGTTCATTTAGGTCAAAGTTCTGGAGAACGTTGGATTCGTGAATGTTTTGCTTATGGTTGTGATGAAGGTGTTCGCATTTGGGATGAAGACCTATCTGATATTAAAACATATGGAAAAGCCTTTATATTTGCACGGATGGCGAAAATTTTAGAATTTGACTTAATTTTAACTGGCGTAAAAAGTCAAGATACAGGAAACAATCAAATAGGCACTTTGCTGGCTTTTCACCTAAATGTTCCTTGTATAAATTCAGCTATATCAATTGATATTGGAATAGAAAAAAGAGTGCAAGTAACCAAAAGACTTGTTCAAGGTTATAGTGAACGTATAGAGGCATCAATCCCTTTAGTTGTAACTATCTCAGAAATAGATAGCAAAGGGAGGCAATATAACTTTTATTCTAAATTATTTGAAACCGTCGAAAAAAAAATAACATGCTATGAGCTTTCAGATCTTGGATTATCAAAATCTATGATTCTCAATAAAGATTCATATCTTTCCTATGGTCCTCTAAGATTTCCAAAGCCAAGATTAAAATATATAGCCCCTCCTGATTCGTCATTGCCAGCTCACCTAAGGATAAAAAAGCTTATAGAAGGCAAAATCAAAAGCAGAGAAGGCAAAATCAATATAGGTTCAGAGGATTATTTAGTTGAACAATTATTTCAAGTTCTTCTCAAAGAAGGATGGCTTGACCATTTGCATAAAAACAAAAAAAGTTTAGAGTTATGATACCGCTTTTTTATAAATTACGCAATGGAATTAAAATAAAAAATCATGGAGATTCAGTATTAGTAATCTCAGAAATCCCTTTAAATGTAATAAAAATAAGTGAGCGTATTGCAAAGATGTTAAAATTGTGCGATGGAACGAAGGATTTGGTTCAAATAGCACAAAAGGTAGGATTACCTGGGAATGAATATGTTTTCGGAGTGTGTGAATATTTTCGCAAAAAAGGAGTGCTTGAAGTTGCATTTAATGAAGAAAAATTAAGGAATCTGCCTTTTGTAAGTATTATTATACCCACAAAAGACAGGATAATAGAGCTTAAAGAATGTGTCCAATCGATAATTAGTCAAAATTATCCTTCAAACAAATTGGAGTTAATAATAATAGATGATGGTTCAAAAGATGGAACTGTTGAATTTTTAAAAAAATTTCCAATACAGGTTCTCTCTAACCGAATTAGTAAGGGTCAGTCTTATTGTCGTAATCTTGGTGCAAGGAAGGCAAACGGGGATATACTTGCTTTTATTGACAGTGATTGCATAGCAAGCGAGAATTGGCTCTTAGAACTGGTGCCATATTTTAACTGGAATAAAATAGGTGCAGTTGGTGGTTTTGTTGATGGTTATTATAAAGAGTCAACACTCGATTTATATGAAAAAGTATTTTCACCATTGAATATGGGGGATAATCTCCTTTATAGTTCAGATGATGATTCTTCTTTTTATGTGCCTACTTGTAATCTATTAATCTTAAAAAAAGTTTTTTTTGAGATTGGAGGGATAACAGAAAGTCTTCATGTAGGTGAGGATGTAGATCTTTGTTGGAGAATGCGACAAAAAGGATATTGTTTGATTTATGTCCCATTAGGAGTTGTTAAACATAAACATCGTAACAAATTAACCAAGATGATAAAGAGAAGGTTTGATTATGGAACTTCAGAGGCACTGCTTTATACGCTTCATAAAGAAAAGAAAAAGATATTACAATTACCACCATTTGCGTTTTTTACCTTTTTGTCTTTTTGCATGGCTATTATTTTTTTATCGCCATTTTTATTATTGCCTGGTATAGGGTGTTTTTTTATTGATGGGTTACAGAAGGCTAATCGATTGAGAGCTTTGAGTGTTGGGATACCCATTTGGAAGGTATTCTTTTCAATCATACGCAGTTATTTTTCCTTTTTTTATTTTGCTTCTTTTCATCTTGTTAGTTATTACATCTCATTTTTAGTTTTAGCAGGGTGTATTTTTTATCCCTTATGGTTTTTCTGTCTTTTTGTTTTTTTCTTTAGTTTTTTTGTAGATTATTCATTAAAAAAGCCTATGGTTTCCATTCCAGCATGTATGTTTTATTATGCAGCTGAACATATTTCTTATCAAATTGGCGTTTTTGTAGGAGCTTTACGTCTGGGAGAATTTGGTCATTATATACCTAAGGTTATTAGAAGAAATATTCGTTATCAATATAACTAAAGGTCTTAATGCTGTATATGATGTAAGATGGGTAAACTTGTTGATTAATTAGAAAAATTTCAAGAAATTAATATCTTTCCTCTATTAGGAGGAAGATAAATTTAAAGAAAAGGAGAAAACCCATGAGAAAGTTTCTTAGAATTAATCTTACGAACAAAAGTTTTGTGTTTGAGGATATTTCGCAGGCATACGCAAACTTAGGAGGTAGAGGTCTAACATCAAAAATTGTCAGTAACGAGGTCCCAGGATTAGCTTCTCCCTTAGGAGGAGATAATAAATTAATATTTGCCCCTGGTATCCTTGCAGGAACTAATGCCCCTAACAGCGGCAGAATATCTATAGGAGCAAAAAGTCCACTGACCAATGGCATCAAGGAAGCTAATGCAGGAGGTGCAGCTGCAATAAAACTGGCTCGTTTAGGGATCCAAGCTATTATTATTGAAGGCGCAGCAGATGAATTAACTACAATAAAAATTACAAAAGACGGGGTTTCATTTTTCAATGATATGGAGCTCAAGGGTATGGGTAATTATAAGTTGATTGAAAATATGAAAGAAAAATATGGAGATAATATTGCTTTATTTAGCATAGGACCAGCTGGTGAGGCATGCCTTAAGGCATCCTCAGTGATTACAACGACTCCAGATTTTAAAATAAGAGTAGCTGCTCGAGGAGGTCTTGGGGCAGTTATGGGGTCAAAAAACCTTAAAACAATTATTATTGATGATAAAGGCAGTGAAGATGTAGATGTCAAAGACCCAGCTAAACTCAAAGAGTCAGCTTCTATTCTTTCAAAGGGGATTCTTGCCCATCCACTAATAGATGGGCTAAGACAATTAGGAACACCAATCTTAGTTAATATGATAAACGCCGCAGGCTGTTTGCCAACTATGAATTACTCCAGAGGCCAATTTGAAAAGGCTGAAAAAATTTCTGGTGAATATATGGTTGAAATAATGTCAAAAAGACCTAATAGTAAAGCTGTCCATCGTTGCATGAATGGGTGTATCATTGGCTGTTCTAATGTTTTTACAGATACTGAAGGAAAAGAGATTGTCTCTGGGCTGGAGTATGAAACTCTTGGGCTTGTAGGTTCTAACTGCGCCATAGAGAATATTGATGATATTGCCCTCATAAATAGATTATGCAATGACCTTGGTCTTGACACAATAGAGACTGGCGCATCTATAGCTTTGGCTATGGAGGCAGGACTTCTTGCTTGGGGTGATGGTAAAGCTGCTTATGAACTTATTGAAGAAATAGTAAAAGGGACTGAAAGAGGTAAAATGATTGGTAATGGATGTTTGCAAACAGGCAAACAACTCGGTGTTTCAAGAATACCTCAAGTAAAGGGTCAATCCCTTGCTGCTTATGATCCAAGGGTACTAAAAGGCACTGGCGTAACTTATGCTACCTCTCCGATGGGTGCAGACCATACATGTGGAAATGCACTCCCAAGTCCTGCAAACCCTGACTATAATCCTGCATCATCAACAGGACAAGCTGTTATATCTGCCTTCCTACAAAGTTATTTTGCTGCCATCGATTCTCTTGGTTTTTGCCTTTTTGCATCTCTGCCCCTATTAGATCAGCCAGAGCTGCAAAAATACCTTATCGAATGTGCAATTGCTGTTACAGGAGAAAAATATAATGATAATTATTTAGTGAATCTTGGTGTTTCTGTTTTAAAGACTGAAAAAAGTTTTAACGAGGCTGCAGGGTTTACAAATAAAGACGATCGTTTACCTGAGTTTTTTACTAAGGAACCACTTCCACCATCAGGATTAATATTTGATGTATCAGAAGAAGAAATCGACTCAACATTAAAGCTGTAAACGCTGTATTAAAGATAATGATTTTTGATAATTAATTTATTTTGTGGTGAAAATACTGGAAAATAATGAATTATTTTTAAAAACCGTCATTTATGAGGTCTTTGCATAACTTTGCAAAGGCCTCAAATATTTTGATTGAAGGTTTATTATAAAACACAATAAAACAATAAAATTAATTACTGTAATTTTATAAAATTTTATAATGAGCAAATAGATAGTGTACTAGCCCCCGTTTAGACCGGACACCCTCCTAACCAAAATAAGTTGTCCCGCTGAGGCGGGATAGCCATAGAGTTATTACTATAATTAAGAGATAAGAGGAGGAAAAAACTATGAGTC
>Ga0116168_1001678_pt1 | contig 15947 bp, 17 predicted proteins | sample AD_UKC129_MetaG_FD_89795 | JGI IMG/M metagenome (GOLD analysis project Ga0116168, IMG submission 89795) | Active sludge microbial communities of municipal wastewater-treating anaerobic digesters from Canada - AD_UKC129_MetaG | ecosystem: Engineered > Bioreactor > Anaerobic > Digestate | place...
AAGACACAAGCGAGATGACCTGGGGGATAAGTATCAAAGATGCCGTTTATCTTTTTGATAAATCCCCCACCGAGAAAACTGCCCAGATTCTCCTACAGGAAGCCGAAAGTCAACTTCTCCTTAAAGAGGAGGAAGCTAAAGTTCAAGCCATCACTTATTATTTAGAAATTGTAAATGGGGAAAAAGATTATAGTGTCGCTCAAAAAGCTGCAGAATTGTATCAAATTCTTCTGGAAGACCAGCAAAGAAAATGGGAAGAAGGAAATGCTTCTTCTATCGATTTACTGAAAGCTCAGGAAAATCTGGAAAACTCAAGATTTTTACTACAAGAAAAAGAGCGGGAGCTCAAATTAGCCCGAGAAAATTTAAACCAGCTCATGGGTGTTCCTCTCGATACTTTCTTTTCTTTAACTCCTATCTCCTCTCCTCCTCCTTTCCGGGAACTGGATCATTCTTCATTATCCCTCCTGCTTCAGGAAAGGAGTTCAGAAAAGGACACTCTCCAGCGAGAGAAAGAGAAAAAAGAAATACAAAAGAAAGAAACTCAAAAAACTACTCAACCTCAAATAGCCTTAGCAGGGCAATACCAGGGAGAGGATTTTCAAACCCAGCTTTCTCTCAACCGGGAGGGGATTCTCTCTTACCAGATTCAAGGAGGAAATCCCTCATATCTGCGAAACAGTAGCTATTTCTCTTCCCCTGAAAGCTGGGGGGTGGGGCTTGAAGTAAGCTGGAAAATTTGGGATGGAAAAGTTACCAGTAACCAATTAGAAGCGGCAGAAATAGAAATCAACCGAATAGAAAGAGAAATGGAGATACTTCCTCAAGCTCTCAGCCTTAAAGTAGAGAAGGCTGTGAACCAATTTCTGCAAACTCAAAGCAATCGAGAACTAACCTCGCTGGTTCGGCAAAGCGCCCAGGATACTTATCAGATTATGGAAGAACAACTAAAAATGGGGTTTATCACCAACCGTGAACTCTTACAGAGCGAGCTCCAAACCCAGCAAGCAGAAGCTAACTACCAGAAAGCAGAAAACAATCTCTGGCAAGCCATTGTAAATCTTTTAAGAACTCTAGAAGAACCAATCCAGGTAGAGGAAAACCAGATAGTAATTCCTTCTTTTCTATCTTAAAAATAACTGGTTTAATCACATCATTTAGGGGGTGGGAATTTGAAAGTAAAGGAAAGGATTTTAAGCTGGACACTGGTGATGTGCTTGATAGGTTTTTTATTTGTCCCGGGGGGAGAAACACAAGAAATCGTTACTCTCTCTTTACAGGAAGCAGTAAGGTCAGGGTTAGAAGAGAGCAACGAAGCCCGGCTAGCCAAAGAGAAATTAGAAGAGGCACGAATCAATTTTGAAGAAGGTAAAGCCATCCTTCTTCTATCTCCTTCTATTATCCAGGAGTTATCTCTTCAAAATACCTGGAAAGTAGCCCAGAGGAATTATGAAATGACTTTGACTCAACACGCCCTCGCTGTGGAGCGAGGATATTACAACGTTCTTAAAGCTCAGCAGAGTTTAGATTTAGCTCAAAATAATCTAAAAAGAGCAGAAAACCAATACCAGAATATCCAGACCAGGTATTCTCTAGGAATGGTAGCAGAAATTGACTTATTATCAGCAGAGCTGGAGCTAAACCGGGCCGAAAATGAAATCCAGAAATCCCGAAGAGCTCTGAGTTTAGCTCAGTTTCAGTTCAATCAGTTAATAGGAAACCGAGAGAGCCAGAATTATCAGCTCTCCGACAAACTGGATTTCCAGCCCTTAGAGGTAAATCTGGAAGAAAGTCTAAAGTATGCCCTCGCTCATCGGTTAGAAATAGAACAAGCTCATGATGCCGTCAATCTAAAAGAAAAAGAGGTAGAAGTAAATAGTAACCCCTATACTCCACCTCTTACTCTCCAAAAATCAAAAGTTCAACTTTCCCAGGCACGAGTAAATTTAGAAAATATTCAGAACTCAGTGATTTTAGAAGTACATCAAAATTATTCCACCCTGAAAGATGCCGAAGAGCGGGTACCCCTGCAGGCTCAAAGCTCTAAAATTGCTCAGGAAAAACTGTACATTGCTCAGGCTCAATTCGATGCTGGCTTAATAACCACCGTAGACCTATTAGACAAACAATACGCTACCTATGAAGCCGAAACCGCTTATCTCCAGGCGGTGTTCGATTATCGAGTAGCTCAAGCCACCTTTTTTACCTCTTTAGGTATGAGCTTAGAAGAAAGGCCTAAAACCTGGCAAGAAGAAAATACAGAGCAACCCCCGGCACAAGATTAAAAGCATAAAAGATAAAGAAAAAACAGAAAAACTACGCTGGAGGGAAAACACTCCAGCGTAATCAGCTACAAGCTCATCACATTAACCACTAACCAATAAAAAAAGCCCGGAGCAAACTCCGGGCTTTTTTTATTGACCCACTTCTATTTCTACTTTTTTCGCTTTGGGTTTACTGGGTTCAACTTTGGGAAGAGTAATGTGCAAAACACCATCTTTGTATTGAGCCTTAACCTCATCCTGTTTTACTTTAGCAGGTAAAGGCAAAGTGCGTTCAAAAGTTCCATAATAACGTTCACGAGCGTAGTAACCTACGTCTTTCTCTTCCCACTCGTCTCTCACTTCACCTTTGATATTTAAAGTATCTTCAGTAACATGCACTTCTAAGTCCTTAGGATCTACCCCCGGAACTTCTACCTTAGCTATTACTTCATTTTCAGTTTCTGCTATATCTACGGGTGGAAAACCAGCAACTAAAGAAGGGGTAGTAAAGAAAGGAAACTCCATCAATTCATCAAAAATCTCATCCAGATCGGTTCGTAGATCAAAAAGATCCCACATTTGCCTTCCCGGACTTACTCTTCTCTCTTCTCTCCGAGCCGGTAAGAATCTTCTAGCCATTTCATTTCCCTCCTTCTTTTATTTATTTTCTGGTCCCTATTATAATCAGAGAAAATTAATTTGTCAATAGCTTGGTCAAAGAAAGTCAAAAAAATTTTTACTCTTCTAAATGGTACTCTAAAACTTGCTTTACCGAGAGATCAGGAATTCCCAGATAAAAACCAGCCACATCTATCAGAGCCTCGAGAGGCAAAAGCCCGATTATCTCTCCTCCTTTTACTTCTACTCCCCACCGCTTAGCTTCCAGTTTCACCAGCTCAAAAGCCTGATAAATGGTGCTTTTCTTAAAATCTAAAAGGTTCATAGAAACTTGAACCATACCTTTGCTTTGTAAATTAACCCCGATAGCTTTAACATAGCGCAATCCCCCTGTCTCCCCCCGCAGCTTGCGAGCAATTGCTTTTGCAATATCGAGGTCCTGGGTTTTCAGGTTTACATTGAAAGCCACGAGAGGCCCTCGAGCTCCAATGACCACCGCTCCTAAGCTGCGGTGAATTTTAGCTGGACCCAGATCCGGATGCCTCTCAGGAACTTTATCTATCTCTTCCTTCAGGAGCTCATATCCTCCCCGACGGATGCGGGAAAGGTCCCGGTGCTCCTCCCGAAGAGCCGCCTCCCCATAAAAGTAAACCGGGACATCAAATCTCTCGGCTACTTTTTCTCCCACCTCCCAGGCTAATTTCTTACAGTCCTCCATATCTACTCCTCGCCAGGGAGTAAAAGGAATCACATCTACTGCTCCCACTCGAGGATGCTCTCCCCGATGCCGGGATATATCTATTTCTCTTTCTGCTATTCCCACAATCTTAAGCACAGCTTTTTCTAAACTTTCTTCTTCTCCCAGGAGAGTTACCACTGAGCGATTATGGTCAGGGTCGGAAGAATAATCAGCCACTTTTAATCCAGAAAGATTGGAAATTTCTTCAACTATTTTTTCCACGAGGAAAGGAGAGGAAGTGCTCAAATTAATAGCACTCTGAATCACTCTTTTCAATTACTTCACCTCTACCCCTAAAGTGTTTTTCATCTCCCGAAGAGCCCATTCGTGAGCCGCTAAATCAAAAGAGGTAACCCCCTTTTCGCGAACTACCACCTGGTAATTAAGCATTCGAGCCCCTGCTGAAGTGTATAGAACACAAATATTAGTGCATACTCCTACTATTTCCAGCTGTTCTATTTTTTTCTCCCGCAAAAGAAGGTCTAAAGAAGTACCAAAGAAGGCACTGAATCTTCTTTTGGGGATAATATAGTCACCGGCTTGAGGAGTGAGCGCTTCTGTGACTTTTCCTCCCCAGCTTCCCTCTATGCTATGGGGAGGAAAGAGAGTAAATTCCTGATCATCGGGACGGTGAGAATCACAAACATAAATGATAGGTATATTTTCCTTCCGATATTCAGAAATTATTTCTTGAGAAAAAGTTATCACTTCTTTAGCTCTTTCTCCTACAAAAAGCGCTCCCTGGGGATGGACAAAGTCATTCAAAAGGTCTATCACGAGCAGAGCTTTCATTTTGATTCCTCCTATATACAGTACTATGAGGGGGTAGCCCCCCCATAACCCCCAAAAGACAACAAACAAAAAAGCAAAAAACTACTAAGAAAATTATAGTATCCCTCAGCACATAGTAATTTTAAGTTTTTGACCTCCGACGTTAATTTACTTTTTAAAGTTTTAGTAGTTTAATAGGTTCCGCGGGGTACTATAATTCATCTTCCACTAAAGGTACAAAAACACAGCCTCCGTGGTCTTCTAACACCAATTTTCCCTTCCTCTTTATCCCTCGCACCAGGTTTTGCCCTCTTTCTTCCTCCAAAGGCAAAACAATTATCCCTCCCTCTTTTAGTTCTTCCACCCACACAGGATAAATCTTTTTAGAACAGGCACTTACTATTATTTTATCGTAGGGAGAGAACTGAGGTAGCCCCTTACTTCCATCCCCTTCTACCAAGATAACATTACGATACCCTAGCTGGGAGAGAATGTCCCCTGCTCGTTTTATGAGCTCGGGAATCCTCTCCACACTATAAACCACTTTGACTAACTCAGCGAGAATAGCCGTCTGGTATCCTGAGCCGGTGCCTATTTCTAAAACCTCATCTCCTTCCTGGGGATTTAAAAGCTCCACCATCAAAGCCACGATGTAAGGTTGAGAAATGGTTTGCCCGTATCCGATGGGAAGAGGGGTATCCTGGTAAGATAGATCTCGGTGAGATGGAGGAACAAACAGATGACGAGGAACACGCAAAAAAGCTTCAATCACCCGCTGGTTCTTTATCCCCCGCAGGATTAGTTGCCTCTCCACCATATTTTTTCTCTGTTCTATAGTTTCTTTGCTATCAAACTCCATCATCAGTAGCCCACCCTAAAATCAGAATACAAACCAGAAAAAGGAAACCACTCTTCTGAATAAGAAGTGATATAAGCACTTACCGGTCCTTGTTTTATTTCTTCGAAGAATTTTTCCACCTCTTCCTTTTTTCCCTCTGCTATAACCTCTACTTCTCCAGTAGGGAGATTTCTCACCAACCCCGTCACATCAAATTCTCCTGCTTTACGCAACACAAAATAACGATAGCCCACTCCTTGAACCAGGCCTCGCAAAACTAACCTTCCCCGCACCCACTGAGCCACACTACCCCCCTCCTCCCCCAATTTTATTCCGAACGGCAAAGAGGAGACAAACCTTTATTCTGCAAAATTTCTCGCAGCTCCTCTCCCAGAATAAAATCGGTAAGATTAGGGCGCAAGGGAGTTATGGAAACTTGAGAACACCAAATCGCGTGAAAATCAGAATTTTTCGGGAAATCTACCTCTCTTTTTTCCTCTTCCAAAACAAATTCTCTCACCTCCGGATTCTGGCTTTCTACCTCCCTCACCCGGGTTAAGTAAAAGCGGTCTCCCAGAGTGGTAATAGACCAACCCTGCAGGTCCTCTTTATCAGGTACATCGGGAATGTTTAAATTCAGTACTACATTTTTCTCTCTTTTTAGAAGGCCCTCAAAGGTCTCAAATACTTCCACCGCCACCTCAGCAGCCAGCTGATAATTGAAATAATTATTTACCACCAAAGAAACTGCAAGAGAGGGAATTCCTGACATAGCCGCTTCCATAGCTGCGGCCACTGTTCCAGAATAAAAGACATCAAATCCTAAATTAGGACCGCGGTTTATCCCTGAAACCACAAAATCAATGAGTCCGTCATCAAAAAGGCGGAGGGCCAGAATTACCGTATCTGCCGGAGTCCCTTCCGCTGCATATCCCCTCACTCCCCCCACCTCTACTTCTCTCACCCGCAGTGGATGGCGAGAGGTAATGCTGTGACTGGAGCAGCTCTTCTCTTCTTGAGGAGCAACCAGTATTACTTCTCCTACTCCCTTGAAAGTTCTAACCAAAGCCTCAATGCCCGGGCTTTTGAATCCGTCATCGTTGGTAATTAAAATCCTCTTCATTTCTTTCCTCCCTCTCTCCTTACTATCTCCCGGGCCACCACTACCCCTGAGGCTGAAGCTTGAACCAGGCCTCGAGTAATTCCCGCTCCATCTCCCACCAGAAAAAGGTTTTCTACATCGCTTTCCAGGTGAGAATTCAACTTTACTCGAGAAGAGTAAAATTTAACCTCTACTCCATATAAAAGGTTGTGAGGAGAGTTAATACCGGGAATAAATTTATCCAGAGTTAACAACATTTCTTGAATATCCTGAAGAAAACGGAAAGGCAAGGCAAAACTCAAATCTCCCGGGCTCGCTCCCCGAAGAGTGGGTTTCACCGGCGATTTACTAATTCTCTCCGGCGTGGAACGCCTCCCCAATTGCAAATCTTTCAATCTCTGGACAATCACCCCTCCACTCAACATATTGGCTAATCTAGCCACATACCTTCCATAAGCAATGGGTTCTCGAAAAGGTTCAGTAAAATGAGTGCTTACCAAAATAGCAAAATTAGTGTTGGAGCTTTCCCGATTTCCGTAACTATGACCATTAACCGTAATAATACCATCGTTATATTCTGTAACCACTTCTCCCCGGGGGCACATACAAAAAGTCCGCACCCGGTCATCAAAAGTAGGGGTATAATAAATTAATTTGAGCTCATAAAGGGTATCGGTAAACTCATCCATTATAGAAGCGGGGACTTCTACTCTCACCCCCAGATCCACTGGATTATTTTCCACTGGCAAGTTCAGGCGCAAACATTCTCGACGCAGCCAGTCTGCACCTACTCTCCCTGGAGCTACTACCACAAATTTGCTTTCTACCTCCTCTCCATTGCGGAGCTTAACCCCCTTCACTTTTCCATCTTCTACTAAAATTCTCTCCACCGGAAGAGAAGTTTTAACTTCTACTTTATCGCTCAGATAATCATACATATTTTTTAAAATATCCCGACATCTATCAGTGCCTAAATGCCTTATCTGAGAAGGGACCAGAACCAATCCCGCTATCTCTGCTTTTTTACGTAATTCTTCTACTTTTTCTAAGTCTACCCCATAAACTTTATCCGTTCCGCCAAAGCGAAGGTAGATAGAATCCACATATTGCACTACTTCGTAAAATAACTGGCTATCAATATAATTGGTAAGCTGACCTCCTACTTCTTGAGAGAGAGTAAGTTTCCCATCACTGAAGGCTCCCGCTCCCCCCCAACCACACAAAAGAGAACAAGGAGAACACTTTTGACAAATACTATTATTTTCTCGCGCCGGGCAAGAACGCCTTCCAATATTTTTTCCTCTATCCACCACAAGAACCTGTAAGTCACTTTTTTCACTCAATTCTAAAGCGGTAAAGACACCAGCAGGTCCTGCCCCTACCACAACTACGTCATAATTTTTTCTCAACTAACTATCACCATGCTTCTTTTTAATTTCTTCTAAAATATTCAGAGCCACCTCTAAGGCATTGGTGCCCTCTTCTAAGCCTACCAGAGGCTTTTCACCATTTCTCACACACTTGATAAAATGTTCCAACTCTAAACGTAAGGGCTCACCTTTTTGCATGGGGGGTTTTTCCATCAAAAGATAAGGAAAAGAAGAGGAGGTTTTTTTATACACTGCCAGCTCTTGTTCTAGATAGTCTATAGAAATGAAAGAATCCAATTGAGTCACTTCCATCCGGCGAATTTTTTTGCGAGTAATACGACTGGCAGTGAGATTAGCTATACATCCATGGGAGAAAACCAGTTGAGCGTTGGCAATATCTTCCTCCCGGGAAAAAACCGGGTAACCAGAAGCATTGATTTTAACCACTTTATCTCTCACTACGCTCATTACAATATCTATATCATGAATCATTAAATCCAGAACCACTCCCACATCGGTATTGCGCCTGGTATAAGGACCCATCCGGGAGCAATCGATAAAAATAGGGTGATCCACTATTTTGGAAAGTTCCACCACCGCTGAATTAAAGCGCTCAATATGCCCTACCTGGAGAACTACCTTTTTTCTGTTAGCCATTTCCATCAATTCTTTAGCCTCTTTCAAAGAAGTGGTCACTGGTTTTTCTATCAAAATGTTTATACCCTCTTCAATAAACCTACCTGCAATATCCCGATGAATAACGGTGGGAACTACTATACTTACCGCGTCCACTTTACCAAAGAGGTCTCGATAATCAAAAAAAGCTGCGGTGGAGTAACGCTCTGCTACCTCTTTAGACCTTTCCTGGTTAATATCCACTACTCCTACTAATTCCACACCGGGAAGCTCAGAATAAACTCGGGCATGATGTTGACCTAAATAGCCCACTCCTACTACTCCCACTCGCACTGGATTCAAAATTACCACCTCGAGTAATAATAAGCTAATGGTTCAGAAAAAATTCCCGTACCTCAAAAACCACAGTATTCAAATCTTCCCCGGTCAACTGAGGATGTACCGGCAAGGATAAAACTTCCCTGCTCAATCTCTCCGCTACTGGAAAGGAAGAAGCAGGCAACAAACCCTGCAAAAAGGGCTGGTGGTGAAGAGGCAAAGGATAATAGATTTCACACCCTATCCCCCTATCGCGCAAAAACTGAAGCAACGCATCCCTTTCTTCCCTTATCCGCAACGTGTACTGGTGAAAAACGGGCAAAGCGTAAGAAGGAAGGTAAGGAACATCTATAAAGGGGATATCAGCCAGTTCTCGATTATAAAAAGCGGCATTTCGACGCCTTTTTTCATTAAACCTCTCCAGTTTAGAAAGCTGAACTCGACCTAACGCTCCTCCTATATCAGTAAGACGAAAATTATAACCTAACATTTCATGGTAATATCTTTTTTTGCTTCCATGATTTATAAGCATACGGCATTTTTGGGCTAAAAGGAGGTCGTTGGTAGTGACCATTCCTCCCTCACCTGTGGTCATATTCTTAGTGGGATAAAAACTAAAAACTCCCATATCTCCCCAACTTCCTACTTTCCTACCCTGACACTCTGCCCCATGCGCCTGAGCACAATCTTCTACAAGAAAAAGGTTGTATTTTTGAGCTAAAAAAGTTATTTCCTCTAAGTCACAGGGAAGCCCATAAAGATGGACAGCTATTATTCCCTTGATGTTTTTCTCTTTTTTAAGGATATCCTCAAGCTTTCCCGGGTCAAGGTTAAAAGTTTTTTCATCCACATCACAAAAAACCGGTATTCCTCCACAGTAGAGGATAGAACTAGCCGTAGCCACAAAAGTGAAGGGAGTGGTAACAACCTGGTCTCCCTCCTTAACTCCTAAAGCTTTCAGAGCTACAAATAAAGCAGTAGTTCCACTGCTTGTAGCTATGGCTTCTTTGACTCCTATATAATGAGCAAATTCTTCTTCAAATTTTTTAACATTTGTACCCTGAGCCAGAAATCCCGAGTCTAAAACCTCCTCCACTGCTCTTTTTTCTTCTTCTCCTAAACAGGGTTTACTCAAAGGTATATTTACCATTATTTTATCCATCCTCAAAACAGCGAAAACTTTCTAAATAACTAAGATAATTTTGGAAATGAGCTTCTACTTCCTCCATAGAATCACCACCAAATTTTTCTCGGTAAGCAGTGGCTAAAACCCAGGCTAACATTGCTTCTCCTACTACCATTGCTCGGGGAACAGCACAGATATCAGAGCGCTCAAAACGAGCAGGAACGGCCTTTTTCTCCTTTACATCCACGCTCCTGAGGCCCCGCCGAAGAGTAGGAATGGGCTTCATGGCGCATCTAGCCCAAATTATATCCCCTGCTGAAATTCCCCCTTCTATTCCTCCACTCCGGAAAGTCTGACGATAAAAAGGAAAAAGGGGATGATGAGGATCATAAAAAATCTCATCATGGAACTGGCTTCCCCGCAGAGTTGCAGAGCGAAAACCTTCCCCTACCTCTACGCCTTTAATTCCTGGAATACCCATCAAAAAGAAAGCTAACCGGCTATCCAACCGCTCTTGAATTTCGCTATAGCTTCCCAGGCCAGGGACCACTCCTTGAGCCACCACCACAAAAGTGCCCCCTAAGGTGTCTCCCTCTTCCCTTACCTCTTCTATTAATTCTATCATCTCTTTTTCTCTCTCCGAGTCATAAGTATGCAGAAGAGAGCTCTCTGCCCGGGATATCTTTTCTTCCCAACTCAGCTCTCCTTGGGCACTAATTTCTCCTATGCTTTCTACAAATCCCCCCACCTTTACCCCCCAGTGACGGAGAAAAATCTTAGCCACTGCCCCGGCCAGGCATTTTCCCACTGTTTCTCGAGCACTGGCCCTCTCAATAACATTTCTCAGGTCAGAAAAACGGTACTTCACCATCCCCCCCAAATCGGCATGGCCAGGACGAGGAACAGTAATCTCTTTATAGGAAGAAGGAGCACTGCCTTGAGGATCCATAATAGTAGACCAATTCTCATAATCTCGATTTTTAACTCCCAGCACTACCGGACCCCCTAAGGTTTTCCCCCACCGCACTCCTCCTAAAATTTCTACCTCATCTTTTTCTATCTTCATACGCCCTCCTGAGCCAAAACCACTTTGGCGTCGGGAAAGCTCCTGGTTGATGAAAGGAATATCTATTTCCAGATTGGCAGGAAGCCCTCTAATGAGAGTTATAATACCCGGGCCATGAGATTCACCGGCGGTGTGAAATTCTAGCAATGCCTTTCTCCTTAAGACGCACTATCTCCTCAAGATAAGATAACAACTCTTCTTCCTCACCTTCTCTTATAATCTCTATCATCTTATCTAAATCTCTTTGAAAAAAATAGATTGCTTTTAATATCTTATCTCGATTGGTGATAAAAATATCCCTCCACATCCAGGGAGATGAGCCAGCTACTCTCGCCCAATCCCTAAAAGAAGGACCAGCATACTGAGGCAAATCTTTCCCGTAAGATAAAGCTGCAGAAAGAAAACAATTAGAAAGGACATGAGGGAGGTGACTGATCATGGCGCATATTTCATCATGTTCTTCAACAGTTAAAAAAAAACCTGCCCTCCCAAAAAATGGGCTATCTCTTCTACTATATTTTTACCACTCACTGATATCGGAGGAGGAGAAACCAAGATTGGCACATTCCTCAAAATTCCCCGCCGGGCATGTTCTATTCCGCTTTTTTCTCCACCCCCCATAGGGTGAAAACCAAAATATTCTAACCCACAAAGAGCAGGGGATATCTTTCTCCACACCCACTCTCTAGTACTTCCTAAATCTAAAACTCGAGCGGAAGGAGAAAGGTAAGGACGAATCTCCTCAAACACAGAAGGGGTGCTCATCACCGGAAGAGCCAAAAAAACCACATCCGCTTCTTTCACCACTTCTTCTAAAGAAGAGGAGATGAAATCCACCGCTCCCAAATCTTTTGCCTTTTCTGCTACTTTGGGGTTTATATCATAACCTTTAACAAGCTTTTTATAAGGCCAATTGGCCAACTCTAAACCCAGAGAACCACCCATTAACCCTAAACCAATGATAGCCACAGTTAACTCCTCCAAGTTATACCTCCTTCCCCATTGTAGCTGCTAATTTCTTTATTTCTTTCATCAAGTGGTTAAACTGCTCAGGAGTAAGGGATTGAGGACCATCTGATAAGGCCTCAATGGGATTGGGATGAACTTCGATGATAAGACCATCAGCTCCGGCAGCCAGCGCAGCTAAACTCATAGCTTCTACTAAATCACTTCTTCCCGTACCATGACTGGGATCAGCTAAAATGGGAAGATGACTCTGCATTTTTACTAAAGGAATACAGCTCAGATCCAAAGTGTTCCGCGTGGAAGGCTCAAAAGTCCTTATTCCTCTCTCACACAAAACTACCTGATAGTTTCCCTGAACCAGAATATATTCAGCAGACATCAAAAGCTCCTCTACTGTGCTCATCATACCTCGTTTAAGGAGTACAGGTTTGCGCAACTTACCCACTGCTTCCAGCAGGCGAAAATTCTGCATATTCCGAGCCCCTATCTGAATCATATCGGCATATCTGGCCACCAAAGGTAGTTCCTCTACTCCTAATACTTCAGTAACTACAGGTAGTCCGGTCACTTCTCGAGCCTTAGCTAAAAATTTTAACCCTTCTTCTGCTAACCCCTGAAAACTGTAGGGAGAAGTTCGAGGCTTAAATGCTCCCCCTCGTAAAATTTTTGCTCCAGCTTCTTTTACCCGCACAGCGGTTTCTACAACTTGCTCTTCTGACTCTACCGAACAAGGACCAGCTACAAATACCAGTTTCCCCCCTCCTATTTCTACATTACCTACTTTTACTACAGTATCTGTTTTCTGATACTCACGACTGGCCAATCTATAAGGGGCAAGAACTGGTATTACTTTTTCTACAAAAGGTAATACTCCAATTTTTTCTTCTAAATTTACTCCTCGCTCATCACCGATGGCACCAATAATAGTTCTCTCTACTCCCCGAGAAACATGAGCCCCGAAACCAAGCCTTTTCAGTCTTTCTACTACCTCATCGACTTCTTCTTGAGTTGCTCCACTTCGCAACACAATAATCATCGCTTTTCTCTCCTAACTATAAATACGATAAAGTTCTCCACAAGCTGCCTGAATATCCTGTCCTCGCCGCTTTCTTATCGTTACCTTTATCCCTCTTTCTTCCAGAACCGAGGCGAAAGCTTTTACTCTTTCTGGAGAAGATGGAGAAAAAGTAGAATAAGAAACTAAATTACCAGGAATAAGATTAACATGAACTAGCAAATTCTTCAATAATTTTGCTACTTCTTGAGCATCTTCTTTACTATCATTTATCTCCTGCCAGAGAGTGTATTCTACAGTCACCCGCCGGTGAGTAATAGCCAGATATTCCTTTATCGCTCCTAAAACCTGCTCTAAGGAATAAACTTTATTAATAGGTATCAACCAACTACGTAATTCATCTCGAGGAGCGTGCATTGACCAGGCCAGGTTAACTTCTGGCCAATCTCTTCCCCATTTTACGATTTTGTCCGGTATCCCCACCGTAGAAACAGTTATTCTCCTTGCTCCCTTCCGGAAGCCTTCCGGAGAATTCATCACTTGAAGCGCTCGATGTACATTCTCATAGTTGAGCAGGGGCTCTCCCATCCCCATAAATACTAAGTTATTGGCCACCACCCCCGTTTCTTTTTCTACCACCCATACCTCTTCTACTATCTCCTGGTAGGTAAGATTTCGCCGGAACCCAGCAAGACCAGTAGCACAAAAAGTGCAACCCACTGGACAGCCCACTTGAGTAGAAAGGCAAAGAGTTCGATGATCTAGATGGGGAATAAGTACTGTTTCCACTGTACCTTGAGGAGGAAAACGAATTAAAAACTTTACTGTTCCATCCTTCGATTTTTGAACCTCCTCAACTCGAGAGCTACCCAGAGAAAAAGTGCCATCCAGCTTTTCCCGCAAGGTAAGAGGAAGGTTGCTCATCTTATCAAAGGAATCTGCTTTCTTTTCATATACCCACTGGAAAATTTGTTGAGCTCGAAAAGAAGGTTCTCCCTCAGTTTCCAGCCAGGAATAAATATCAGAAGGCAAAAGTCCAATTAAGTTTCTCTTTTCCATCTGTTCTAATCATTATCCCCAAGTGAAAAATTTAAAGAAATAACTTAATGGCGGAGAGGGTGGGATTCGAACCCACGAGACCGCTCAGCACGGCCTACTCGATTTCGAGTCGAGCGCCTTCATCCCCTCGGCCACCTCTCCTCTTTTTAACTTGAAATAATTTTTAAGAATTTCGCTGCATTTATCTTCCAGTATTCCCCCCTCTATTTCCACACAGTGAGGGAAGAGTTTCTCATCAAAAACATTGATTACGCTTCCCGCTGCCCCCCACTTGGGGTCCCGGGCTCCAAAAAAGACTTTCTTAATCCGGGCTTGAATTATAGCTCCAGCACACATAGGACAGGGCTCCAGAGTAACAAAAAGAAAAGCCCCACTCAGGCGCCAGCTGCCTAAAATCTGAGAAGCCCGATTGATAGCTATAATCTCAGCATGAGCGGTTACCTCTTGCCGCTTTTCCCTTTGATTATGAGAGCGAGCTATGACCTCTTCTTCTGAAACAATACAGGCACCTACTGGAACCTCGTCTTCCTGGAAAGCCTGTTGAGCTTCCTCCCAGGCAATTTCCATAAATCTTTCTTTCATAATATCTTCATTCATTTAACCGAGATCACTCGTCCTTCAGTTAATCCTACTAACTCCCCAAAAGAAAGCCTGAACACGCTGCGAGGGTCACCAGCAGCTGCCCAGATTTCTTCGTATTTCTCCAGGTCCCGATCAATAAAAGTTTCTATCCTCTCTTTGTGACCCAGAGGAGGAACTCCCCCGATGGCAAAACCGGTTTTTTCCCTCACAAACTGAGCATCTCCTTTGCGGATGGGCTCTCCCACCAAGCATTCTAGTTGCTTTTCGTTAACCCGGTTCTCTCCGCTTGTTAAAACTAAAAAAGGACGATGCGTGTGTACTCCCTCAAAAACCAGAGATTTAACGATCTGCCCTATCTCGCATCCAATCGCTTGAGCTGCTTCTTCAGAGCTTCGAGTAGAGCAAGAAAACTCCACCATCCGTGAAGATAATCCCACTTTTTCTAACACTTCTCTGAACCGATTTACTCCTGCCTTTGCCTCTCCAGACATAGCATTCCCCTCTTTTATTATACATTGTACCTTTCTCTCCCTACTTTGCAATACCCCTTGAGTAAACACCAATAATCTTCCGTTATTTCTTCCAATCTCTTCCCGCCTGGAAAAAAGCATCAATATTTTCTAAAGGTACATCCTGGGGTAAATCACAGCCAGTACTCAAAATAAAAAGAGGGAAATCTCTCATACTTTGTAAAAGATCCCATGTTTCATCATAAATTTCCTGAGGAGAGTTAAACAACATGTTAACCGGGCTTATATTACCAATGAGAAGGGTACTTTCTCCCACTATTTGAGATGCTTCTTTCATATCCACCAGACTATCCAAACTCAAGCCTGCTACTCCCGAATCTATCATCTCTCCTAAAAGATGGAAGGTATCACCACACACATGGAGAGTGATTTCCACATCATCGAAAATTCCTACCATTTCCCGATAAAAACGAGAAATGGTGTGACGAAATTGTTGGGGACCAAAAATCACTGCTGTAGGATCCAAAATCATAATAGATTCTGCACCGTTTTCCCGTAAAGATTGTGTATATCTCATAATTACTTGATGAGAAAACTCCATAATTTCTTCAAAAAAGTCTGGCTCCAGAATACTTTTAATCGCTAACTCGTTAGCCCCCATTAATAAACCCGATAAAGTTAAAGGACCTATGACATAAGCTCCCACCGGGCAGGGAAAAGCCGCTCGCATATGCTTTAAAGTTTCTAAATAAACGATGACTCTTCCATCCCCCAGAATATCGATTCCTCGAAATTTATCCAGGTCTCCACTGCTTTTTACCAGATGTGCTTCCACCGAAGGAGTTTCCTCTAAAGGAAAACGCACTGGTAATCCCAGAGCGCTGGCTTCTACTGATAGATCCATAAGGAAAAACATGGCATCGGGGCGGAAACGATCATACAGGCGGCTCAGGGAGCGAAATTGCACTAAGTGATTGAATTGATTTTGCTTGATGGTAGTTCCAGTA
>Ga0116168_1001679_pt1 | contig 15944 bp, 14 predicted proteins | sample AD_UKC129_MetaG_FD_89795 | JGI IMG/M metagenome (GOLD analysis project Ga0116168, IMG submission 89795) | Active sludge microbial communities of municipal wastewater-treating anaerobic digesters from Canada - AD_UKC129_MetaG | ecosystem: Engineered > Bioreactor > Anaerobic > Digestate | place...
ACCATCAACGGCTCATGCACCATCAACCACACCTTCATGCAAGATATAGCCATAATAAGTTCGGTTCCAGAGAAGGGCCGCATCCTCAAATCAATGAACAACCGGAGGATAATCTACCATGACATGTGGGATCCATCATCAGCGGCAAACGACTGGATAATGGAGTATGTCAACTTCGCCTACCTGGACATGGCCATGCCCGGGACAGGATGGGGCGACTCATGGTACCCCTACCTCCTCAGGAGCCCTGCAAACCAGAGGAACATGATAGCAGCGGCCTTTGGTTACCCCACAGATACAGACAGCGACCCCTGGGGGGGCACGGGGCTGAACCTCCTGGGCGGAACCCCTGGAAACGACACATCAGACACCATCGAGAACACCTACATTGCAAGCTACTACGCCCTCGCATCAGGAACAGCTGCCAGGGAGAACCTGGAGAACATGGTCAGGTACATCCAGTACCTCATGGGTGAGACCACCTTCAACCCCGTGGAGAATGGCCAGGGCCCTGTCATGGCATCCCCTGACTGGGGACTCTACCACCCTGACCGTGGCGTTATGAGCGTCTCGGCAACCAGGGAACAGATAAGGGCCTGGATAGAGGGCAACCCCGGGTTCATCCCACCCTATGACAGCCTGAGGTGGATAGATCAGAACTTCTCATCATGGGCAGAAAACCAGCGGGCAGATCTCTACAGGAACTTCGAGAACTGGTACAGTGCAAACAAGAACATAACAGGACCCTTCATTGTTGTTGTAAGTTACGGTCCATCAGCTACAGTGGACGCACTGATCAGGGAGGCCGAGAGGCAGGGAAGGGCCGCCTTCAACCTCTACCAGGGCGCCACCAGCCCTGCGGTGAGTTCACTCCTCGAGGAGCTCACACTGGGTGTCAACGGTAAGGGGCCCCTGAACCGCAACATAAGCGCCGTCATATCCCTCTACTCATGGTCCCTCAACTACGCAAACCTGCCATCCGGCGGGGCCCTCAGCGAACTTGAGAGGATCAACCTGCCCGTACTGAAGGCTGTGCAGCTCTACAGCAACTCAAGCCTGACAAACCCCCTGGGTGCACAGTACGAGTGGACCTGGCAGGTCACAATACCTGGATTTGAGGGCGTTTTCTCACCCGTGGTTGTATCATACACCGATTCATCACAGAATGAAGTCGTGGTTCAGTCAGGGGTCCAGAAGATGGTCAAACTGGCTGATGCCTGGGCCAGGCTCAGGGAACTTGAAAATTCAGAGAAGAAGATTGCGGTGATACTCTACAGCTACCCCCCTGGTAAGGATGGATTCACGGCATCATACCTTGACGTCTTCAGGAGCCTCCATGAACTCCTTGTGAAGCTCAATGAAAGCGGCTACAGGGTTGAGAGGATACCATCACCTGAGGAGCTCTACACCATCGTCTCAGAGTTCGGTAATAAGGGCACCTGGGCCCAGCCACTTCTTGAGAGGTATGTGTCAGAGCACAGGAGGGAGCTGGAAGCCAGAGGTCAGCTGCTCGACATCCAGAGGTACCTTGAATGGTTCAACGCCCTCCCTGAGAAGCTGCGCTCAGAGGTCATATCAAGGTGGGGCCAGCCCCCAGGCAACATAATGACGGTTAACGGGTCCATCGTCATCCCTGGTCTGATGCTGGGGAACATCTTCATAACTGTCCAGCCGGCCCGTGGCTGGGATGAGGTCACAGACTACCATAACCCATATCTGCCACCCCACCACCAGTACCTGGCCTTCTACCGCTGGATCGATGAGGTCCTAGGCGCCGATGCCATGGTCCACCTGGGGACCCATGGAACCCTCGAGTTCCTCCCGGGAAGGATGATCGGCCTCATGGAGGATGACTGGCCCTTCCAGCTCACCAGTCTGCCCAACATATACCCATACATAGTCTCAAACCCTGGTGAGGGAATGGTGGCAAAGGACCGCAGCGGTGCACTCATCATAGACCACATGACACCTGCAATGGTCCAGAGTGGCCTCTACGGTGCACTCATTGAGATCCACGACCTCATCCACCAGTACGAGAACGCCCTTAAGGTCGGTAACAACCAGATACTCCCTGCACTGGAATCCCGGATAAAGACTGAGGCCTCAGAGATGGGCTTCAACATGACCGGTAACTTCACAGAGGCCCTTGAGAGACTCCACCTCAGTCTACATGAGATAGAGTCAGACATAATACCCCTGGGACTCCACAGCCTCGGCAGGGTCCTTGAGGGTGACGAGCTCCTGGAGGAGGTTCTCACCATAGCATCATCAAGGTCAGATCTCCTCGAGAATATCAGGAAACAGCTCTATCCGGGTCTGCCAGCCTACACTGAGATGCTGAAGGACCCACTGCGCTACAGTGACGAGATAGCCTCAGTGAAGAACCTTGCACGTCTATGGATAGGCAGCATCATAAACGGTACTGTGCCCTCCGGGATAAATGCCACGGACCTTGAGTTCATCAATGACACCATCATGAAGATACGTGGAAACACCGAATGGCAGAGCATCCTCGCAGCGCTCTCAGGTGGATTCATAAGACCTGGACTTGCAGGGGACCCTGCCTGGTGTGACGTACTTCCAACAGGCGCCAACTTCTACTCAACAAACCCCAGGAAGATGCCCACAAGGGCTGCATGGGAGACCGCAGTGAGGATAGTTGATTCGATGCTTGCAGAGTACTACCAGAAGCATGGCAGCTTCCCTGAACTCATCGGTATGGTTATGTGGGGCACTGAACTCCTGAGGACCGACGGGATAGCCATTGCAGAGTTCCTATACCTTCTCGGAGTTAAACCCCAGTGGAACAGTAACGGTGACGTCAACCCAGCCCCGGTCCTCATGAATGCATCAGAACTCATGATAACAGTGAACGGTACCCGGATACCAAGGCCACGTATAGACGTATTTGTAACAGCAGTCACAGGTAACCAGCTCTGGATAGACCTCATGAATAAGGCCGTTGAACTTGCAGCTTCAGCCAGTGACACCGAGAACTATGTGAAAAAACATTACAGTGAATGCGGATCCCTTGACCGTGTATTCGGTCTCAGGGGACTCGTACTCGAGGGTACTGGTGTATCTGATATGACACCTGCAACCTCAAGGTGGAACACCAGCAGTGAACTCGCAGACGTCTACCTGTCAAGGGTATCCTATGCCTGGAGGTCCACCCCTGGAGGCGTGGATATACAGCAGAACCGTGGCACGTTCCAGTACCTCCTGGGTAAGGTGAACCTGGTGACACAGAACCTGGACAGCACCTGGAGGCTGATGGATACCGATGACTACTATGACTGGTTCGGTGGAATGGTCCTTGCATCAAGGCACCTGGGAGGTAATCCAGATACAGCTCTTATAGATATAAGGAACAGGAACACGGTTACAGTGAGAACTGCGGCTGAGGAGATTGAACTTGAGGTCAGATCCCAGCTCCTCAACCCGAAGTACATGGATTCACTCCTAAATTCACCCAGCGGATGGCTGGAGTACGCTTCAAGGTACAAGAATGTCTTTGGAATTGCAGTTACAACCGGCAGCGTCAGCAATGAACTCTGGGACCAGCTCGCAAGGAACCTTCTGAGTGACCGCTTCAGGGCATCCGGGGGCTATGAGGGCACTGCAACACAGTCCATGATTGCCTGGGTCCTTGAAGCCGCAAGGAGAAACATCTGGAGCGCCGACGGTTCCCTGGTGAGGGATCTTGCAAACCGTTACATTGAACTCGCAGGAGAGTACGGTGTTGTCTGCTGCCACCACACCTGCGCAAACATTGTCTTCAATAACTGGGTGGTGAAGGTCTCATCCCTCAACCAGGCATCCCTCAAGAAGTTTGCAGCTGCACTGGCTGCAGCCACAGGGAAGTCCATTGATGTCCCTGGCTCTGATGGTTCACAGCCAGGATCAGCAAATGATGGTAGTGGGGTCGGCGAGACAGGTAAACCGGATTCAGGTTCCGCAGGATCTGCAGGTAGCAGTTCATCAGGCAGTGCATCCACTTCATCATCAGATGCTGCTGGAGAGTCATCATCCAGTGAAGGAAGAGAATCAGGGAAGGCCTATGAGGTTTCAGCCTCAAATAGCAGCGGTTCAGCAGAGAGTCAGGTGCCCCTCTATGCAATTCTGGGTGTCGTGGCACTTGTACTGCTCGTAGGATTTGGTTACTTCAGGGGTAAATAACCCCAATTCCTTTTTTTTAAGGCTCATAAAATTAATCATGGCCATGAGCTGCATCAGCTCTTAAACTAAGCATCATTCTAAAGGCAGCCCACCTGTTTCCTGAGTTCAGTCAGAACACGCAGCAGAAGTTTGCTGGTGAGGTGCCACTCCCCTCCCCTCAGCTCCACGAGGCCCCGGAGCTCAAGCCCCTCAATTTCCTCATCACCAACAGCCCCCTCTGGTATGGGGGCGTCACAGAGATCAGAGAGGATTCTCTTCTCCACGGGACTGAGCTGTGATAGCTCCACCATCCAGGGAAATGCGATCTGCTGAAACTTGGCAGTGAAGTTCTCCTCCAGCAGCGCCGGCCCATAGATGACCCCATCTGAGAGGACGTTCAAGAAGCTGTCAATGAAGAGGGGAAGCCCCTCTGTGAGTCTGTAGATGTAATCCAGGCCTGCAGCTGTGGCCCTGAATTTGGGTGCCTTCATGCGGATGTAGTTCTCTGTTTCCCTATCCCTAAGGGGTGGTATGTTGACGATGGCCAGTTCAGGTATTCCCTCTTTAATCTCATCCAGTAAGTGTCTGCTGTAGGTGGTGGAGACCGCGCATCCCATTGAGTACATACTGCTCATCTTCCAGGCCTCCCTGAAGGCTGATGGTTCAGGTGGCATTGAATCTATGAGGATGTTCCACTCAACAGTCCTGGCCAGCGCCATTATCCTCCTGAAGTCTTGTATCCCCTCATGGACCTCCCTTATATCGGCGCACCTCATATCGATTAGAGTTGTCCTGCTGGGGTTCTCCCCATGGAGTTTCCTAAGAATAGCTGTTTTTCCGGAGCCCCTCATACCTGTTACAATCACGAATCCAGGGTCATTGAGGCATTCCCTGATCCTTACAAGTTCCCTTTCCCTTCCAAAAAACACATCAGTCCTGTTCAGGGAGATTATGGGCATAAATACACTTATTCATGTTTTAGAGTACTGCGAGTTCGCCGGCTGAGGTTATTTCAAGCTTTTCCCGGTCGATGAACCCCATGTCACGGAGTTCCCTTATGTGGTTGTAGGTCATCCCCCTGCTTATGCCTATCTTAACTGCAAGGTTTTTAACGGATTTTTCACCGGCCTTGAGCTCCTCAAGGACCTGTTTCTTTGTCTTGGAGATTCTGAAGCTCAGTATCGGGAGGTCTATCAGTTCATTGTCCTCCTCAGTCACATAGACTATGCGCTGGACGTCGTGGTTTCTTGCGTAGCAGCCAAAGAGTGCGCCGAGTGCCTGGGTCTTCCTGCCCCCGCTTATGTTCACAACCACACGCCTTCCATGGGCCCTTTCCTCGTCTATGATCTCCACCATATCCCTTGCAATGCTCACAACATCGTAGAGGCTTGTCTCAAAGGTTGTTATCTCCACGAAGTTACCGAGTGTGTCCCTCAGCACCTGTTCCACCTGTTCCTTTTCCCGCGGAGCCTTGTCCTCCTTGAGTAGAACCACCTTTCGCGGTGAGAACTGTGTTATGCAGAACATCACAGGTTCAATGGAGTATATCGTGGATATCAGTGTGGTATCCATTATTATCACGTCCCTCCTGTTTTCCTATCCTAAAATTTTGTTTATGGAAAACAATTCATTACAGTTAAAGGTATATTCTCTGATTATTCTATATATAATTTTCCTACCTTGATTTTACATTCCTAAAAACCGCTTTCTTCTATTAAATATCAGAGCATTTTTCAGAATTAAATTTAAAGTTACATGCATCCATCGTGTCTATCTTGAATTGTTTCATCCATGTCTGGAGATGCCGGGATTTTTAATGATCATGACATCACATTTAAAAATGTTAAAATTTAAATATATAACTTACTAATTAAATTTTAGATCCATTGACACATTTTATACTGTGGTGTTAGGTATGAGATTTAAATATATATGTCACAGAAAACCAGAGCGAACATTTTCATTCAGGGGGCACTACTTTCCTGTATGTTCAAGGTGCACCGGCATATACGTGGGGGCATTCACCTACTTCCTCTACGCATTCCTCATACCTGTGAAGTATACAGCAGTCACTGTGCTTCTGGCATCGTTTCTTGTGATCCCCACATTCATTGACGGATTCACCCAGCTGATGGGTTACAGGGAAAGCAACAATTTACTGAGATTCTCAACTGGCCTGCCAGCAGGCATTGGACTGGCAGTGCTCACAAAGGCCCTCAAACATCTCATACTCCACCTCTGATACGCAATGGATCAAAAAAAGGAGGTATTCTAAATGAGCTGGTGGAATGAACAGAGTTCAGCAACCAGGGCCGGCGTCCTCATAGGGGCAGTGTGCCTTGGTATGGTACTGATAGTTGCGATAGCTGGAATGATGGCTCCTGATAATACCAAGACAATGACTCCAGATAACACACAAAGCGGAGCAGAATCCGTAGAGGACAGCTCTGGAGCCACGGAAACCGGATCAGGTGTCAAGGTTGAGGATCTTCATGTTGTCGCAGAGGGCTATGGAGGATACTCTTTGAAGGGAAAGATCACACCCCTAAGTGACTTCTCATACCTGGAGATGCACCTCAAGTGGTATGACTCAGAGGGGAACCTTCTGGGAGATAATCCCCTCGCATGGAACATAAACGATGCCAAGACTGGACAGGCAGTTAAGTTCAGTGCAATGGACTACATTGACACAGGAACACCAAGCAAGGTTGAGGTACTCATCTTCGATTCCCTGGCAGCGGATGACAGCTCAGCTATCTACAGGACAACAGTGAATGTTTAAAAGGAGGTGAATGGATATGACGGATGCTCCAGAAACATCAAGGACACTGGAACTCGTTCTTGGAATAATAGGTGGAATATTTGGTCTGCTTGGAGGACTTTTTGCCATTGTGTTTTCGGTTTTCGGGACCGAACTTCTATACCTTGGTACGAGCGCAATTCTGGCCTCGATTGTGGGTATCATAGGCTCTGTGTACGTCCGGGAGAACCCCCGCAGGGGTGGTGCTGTACTTATAATAAGTGCTGTATGGCTCCTCATAAGCATATCCGCCTTTGCGATTCCCGGCACAGTTTTCCTTGGTATTGCAGGAGTCCTTGCCCTCATAAGGTAGGGCTCCACCAATTTTTTATATGGAGGTATCGTGTTGAAAACTTGCTCGAAATGTGGATCAGAAAACAGGGATGGTGCAGCATTCTGTTCAAAATGTGGATCAGGGCTTCCCCATGAAGATGGGATTAAAGGATGGTGGAAAATGCAGAACAGATCCTCAAAGTTTCTTATCATCACGCCCTTTGCCATTCTGGTCCTGATTCTACTGTTAGGTGCATTTACAGAGCCGTCCGCTTACAGCGATGTTAATTATGATGATGCAACAGTCTATGATAACGATGCAGCTGATGTTTCAGGCGCATCCAGCACAAAAACATTTGAGGGAAGCGGCATCTCGTTCAGCTATCCAGACACATGGAACATATACACACCCGATGAGAGTGATGATGATAGCGTTGTCTCCCTTGAGTCATATCAGCAGGGCATGTATTCAATTCTTAGTGTATACCGTAAACCAAACACCCTCGACCTTGAGACCCTGAGGGACTCCTGGATTGAAGGCTTCTATAATATAGGTAATGAGGTGACTTACGTTAAGGAGACCACCGTGGACGGCAACAGGGCCTACATCGTAGGATCATCCTTCTACAACTCTGAGACTGGTGAAGGTGAACATGAGTGCGTGGTCTTCATTGAAGGGGGTTATTCCTATGAGATCCTTTTCACATCTGAAGACATCTCCACCATAAGGGATGACATAGATACCATAATACACAGTTTCAGGGTTGATTGAGATGTCAGATAGGACCATACTGGTAATTGTGGCTGTCATGGTTATCCTCGCCGGGGCAGCGGTGGCACTGCAGTTCATGGACACCGGCAGCACTTCAGGTGCCGGTGAAGAGGCTGTCATCAAAAAAACAGATGATGGATACTACCTCAACCTCCAGGCCGCCCTGGAGCTTGCAGAGATGGACCCTCGCAATGGAACCGTGAACTACAGGGGCTTCAACTTCACCGGACCACAGCGCCTCTACATCTTCTCAAGGGCCGTGGTAATGATAGAATTCAATGACACTGGCATGATACACGTCAGGGATTACGGGGGACCGGAGGACCCCTACGGCTACCTTGACACCGCCACCCTCACAGAGAGCGAGTACCTTGACATGGCAGAGCGCACCTATACATGGATGGAATCCCATGGCAGAAGCCCCAACCATGTGGGGATATACGTGGAGGGTTCACCTGATATAACGCCAGAGCTTGCAGAGAAGATCTTCAGGGATGTCCTCCTTGAATACATGAGGACAGGAATGCTCCCTGAAATCATAAGCGTCTGAAGAACCATTCCATTATTTTTTTAACAGGGGATACCCATAAATCCTGTTACTGACAGATCAGAGATTATCTGAATAGGTTCGTCGGCAGAACCAGAAAGAATAACTGTGAACACCACAGAATCACAGAGGGATGCGATAACTTGAGAAGGAAACTGATCTTAACGCTACTTGTCTTAACCCTGATTACTGCAACATACCACCTTATAGGCCCCTTTGAGCCTTCTCAGGGCATCCATGAGCCTCCAGATGATGTCATCGGCTCGGATGAACTTGGCACCGTTGAAAGGCTGGGACCCTACGGTAACCCTGATTCACCCATCAGGATAGCCATCATAACCGGCGTCCACCCCCTGGAGGCGAAGGCCCACAGTGCCATGATACAGGCTGTGGAGGAGAACTCAGACCGCCTCAGGTACATGTACGTCATCTACCATGTGAACGTAACCAGGGCCCCATCAGACTATGAGAAGGGGAGGATGGCTGGCCAGATACTCGCAGGAAGGTACGTGGTCCCTGACGTATCAGCCGGGGACTACGACCTTGCCGTTGATGTGCACTCCAACAGGGGCAACTACGCCATGAGGAGGTTCGTATTCACACCACTCCCTGAGGAGAGGAGCAGAAGGATAGCCATGGAACTCTCATCAAGGATCAGCTGGCTATCCTACCACTTCCCTGAGTCCCAGACAAGCCCCGCCTATGTGACAGAACCCCTCATAAGGAACGGGACGCCCGCAATCCTCTACGAGAACTACATGTACCAGGACCAATCCAGGACACTTGAAAATGCCAGGGAATTCCTGCTGACACTCGACTCCCTTGACGTTTCCATGTTCACCTGAGGTCCATGGGGAGAAGAACCACCATATCACTCATGAAGTCCCCACCGGAGGTCCCTTGAGAAAACCACCACCAGATTAATATACGTGGTGGATGAAATATTATAGTCGATGATACACTACAGAATGGACCAGCCAGACAGGGTGAGGTGCAGTGTCTGCGGCGGCATCGCAGATGAGGTCGAGGAGACCTACCCCGAGGAGGGCGACTTCATCCTTGTGATCTACAGGTGCCGTGACTGCGGCCATCTCGAGAAGCGCCAGTACGGTAAACCCGTGAAGATAATTGATTGAGGTGATCCAATGGTTGATGTGTGCGGTGTTAATGGATACGATGAGATCTCAGGAAAACTGAAGGATCTCCTGGGACTTGAAAAATCCCCGGTGGCAATTAAACTCGTTCTGAGGGAGGACGACCTCCCTGAGGGTGTTGAAAAGATAGAAAAACCAGCAAGGCACTGTGAAATGGTCCAGATGGCTGCAGCTGGTGAGGCATTCTATGCCACAGCAGAGGCCCAGGCATGCAAGGGAGGTGCCGATGCCCTTGGAATCGATGAGGCCCCTGAGAAGGTCCGGACAGGTGAGTTCTACTATGAACTTGGACGGTTTGCAAGCTTTGCATCAGCCAAGAGGACCTTCGATAAAATACCATCCATTGATCTCAGGTTCTACGCTGCTGTCTACGCTCCCCTGGAGAAGGCCACATTCGACCCTGACGTCATAGTGATAATCTGCAACCCTGCCCAGGCCATGAAGATCTCACAGGCCCTCGTATACACCCTGGGCGGCCGTTTTGAGGCAGACTTCTCAGGTATACAGTCCCTCTGTGCAGATGCCGTTGCAGGACCCTACATGAGGAAGAGGCCAAACATAACCATGGGATGCAGCGGGTCAAGGCAGTACGCGGGTGTGCGGGACGATGAACTCATTGTCGGTCTCAACGGTGAAAACATAGGATGTGTTCTTAACGCCCTTGAGGCCATAAGTTAGACCATCATGGGGGTGATAAAGTGGTTGAGACGAAGACCTTCAAGATCCTTGAGGATGTTGCCGACCTTGAGGAGAAGATAAGGAAGTATGAGGGTGAGGCAGACCAGGAACTTGTGATCAACTGGATCTACGATACCCTTGAGATCCTCAGGAACGTTGGTAAACTCCTCGAGGAGGTGGAGGACCGTCTGGATCTACTTGAAGAGGAGACCGAGGAAAAGAAATTCTAGGTCTCCACCCTTCTATTTTTCTGGGGAATGAATAACACTCTATTTTCCATCAGATCTGCTGTTTCTGGTAAGGATACTACTTTCCATCAGCATTGACCCTGAGAAAATGATCTCTTATCCTCAGATAATCACTGTAATGGTTTATGTTCACAAGCTCAATGGGGTCAGAGGCCTCCACACCGTAGAGCCTCACACCATCCTCCAGCATCATCCAGAGGAGTGGGTTTATGTTGCCATCCCCCAGGGGCAGGTACCCCCTGAGGAGATCGGCGCCTGCTGCAAGGGGCATTCCGATCCCCCTGGCATTATCAAGCCAGCCACTCTCACCCCTCGCGAGGATTGAAACCGTGGACCCATCAGCACGTGCAGCTATCCTCCTGAGGGTTCCTGGTGATACTGCTGGCTGGTCCCCTGCAGCACAGAGGATTATATCCCCCCCTGCGGCCCTAACACCCCTCAGTAGTGACGCTGATAGGGGAACATCCACGGGGTCGTTTCTCACCATCCGGACATCCAGGCCGGATAGGGACTCCTCCACCTCCCCTGCCCTGTGGCCGGTGACGACTATGCACTCGTCAACCCCTGCCGAGAGGACAGCCATGACTGTAGCCTCTATGACGGTCAGGCCATTAATGGGGAGCATGAGTTTGTGGACCGGTTCGAGGCCGAGTTCAGCCATGTCCCTCATCATCCTGCTTCCCCTGCCGGCTGCAGCAACAACAGCGGATATCACATTAACCACCCTATGCCGGTTCAAGCCTGTATAGTCTGGCGTATATCCTTGTATTGGCACCTGAACCCGTTGTCCACATCTCTATGAGTACCGGGTATTTCCCTGTGTTCCTGACCTTTATACCCGTTGCCGGGTTGAAGCCGAAGAGGACCGCATGGAACTCCCAGGTCATACCCCTGGGGAGGGGCATGCCAGCCGAGGTCACGATGGCCCTCAGGGCCCTTGCAGGTGGGCATGACCCGTGGGACGCATACCCCCCCGGAGCTTCAGGATCCCTTGATGCTGTGAATCTCACGGTTTCCTTACCAGAGGCCTCAGTACCTGGAGGAATTATTGTTCCATTCCAGGCTTCGGCGAAGGCCCTTGCATTGAAGGCCCTCTTGTTATCATCGTACTCGGGGTAGGATCCAAGGAAACTCACTGCACTGGATACCAGGACCCTCCTGCTGTCATCAGTGTAGACCATCACAGGGGAGCTTGAGGGGTAGTTCTCCATGTACTCGAGCACCGAACTGCCGAATAGTTTCTCTATCATTTCTGGAGGTACAGGAAGTCTTCCGTCGCTGAAGTTTGAGAGCTGATAGTCCAGCACAATCCTGTCACCCTCATCGGCCCGCCTGTACCATCTCTTTATCCTCTCAATGGATCTGTATCTGTGGGGGACTGTACTGTTACTTATGCTCCCTGCAGGCACAAAACGGACCCTTTTTCCATTTTCAACTATCTCCACACCATCCTTCATTTTAACCCCGTAGGTGTAGGGTGTCTTGTAGGCCCAGAGGAAGGTGGGGGGCTCCTCAACCACAAGCCTACCCCCCTGGACCCTGAGGGACCCCGGCCCGCTTACAGCGGACCTGCCCCTGGCATCCACACCCTCAGTCATCTCAGATATGGGGACGTGGACAGCCCCTGTCAGCACGGCCTGGATGAGGTTTGATGGGCTGAGGTAGTTGAATTCGTCAAGGATGTATTCAGGGTGCAGTATGAGGGGCACGCTCCTCACCCTGGACTCATCGATGACGTCCTGACCCTCAAGCACTGTACTGCCAGTGGGAAGGGCCGCTATCTCCTCCGGGTCCTGGGGTTCAACCGTTCCCTCAAGGTACCATCCAGCAGCCACCGCTGCTAAAATCAGAATGATTAAAATTATCAGGTGTTTACCTGACAGCTTCCTCACCATACCTGTATCCCCCCTCTCCTATTATGAGTACGGTGTCATCTGGTCCTGCAATTTCAAGGGCCCTGCTGACGGCCTCGACTACCTGCTCCCTGCTGGCCCCCAGGGTGCCTCCACCAGCCCTCCTCCTGCTTGACTCTATGTGGACAGCCTTCTCCCCGAGGATGTCTGAGGCCCTCCTGGCAGCGTAGGATGCAGGTATGACCACTTCTGCATCCTTGAGGATAGCTGCGATTTCCCTGTCCCCATCGATTCCGCTCTCTGATGCCACGGTGTTGACCACTATGAGTCTGCCCTCTCCCCTGAGCTCCTGCATGACGGCCCTGACACCTGCAGGGTTGTGGGCGTAATCCAGGATTATCCTGGGCGACTCTGAGATTTCCTGGAACCTCCCTGGGACGCCCTTGAATGACTCGATGCCCCTGACTATGTCATCAATCCCCACTCCCAGGGTCCATGCGGCTGCAGCCGCCGCAAGGGCATTGTAGACATTGAAGATCCCAGGGGTTGCAAGCCTTACGTCCCTCATCTCCTGGCCGATTAAGAGTTTGAAGCCCCCCCGGGATGCCTCTATGGCCATGACGTCTGGCTGGGGCCTCCGGTATCCGCAGATGCACTCGTAGTCGCCGAGGTGCCCCATGGTCCTCCTGGTGTACCTGAGGAGCTTCCCGCACTTGGGGCACTCCCTGCCCTCAGGCACCACGCCACCGGATTCAGAGCTCTGTATACCATAGAACACAACCCTCTCACGGGGCAGTCCATCTGCAAGGGAGGCGACAATGGGGTCATCTGCATTCAGGATGAGGTCCTCTGCAACCTCCACCATTTCACCCTTGCATTCTATGTAGTCAGAGAATCTCCGCCCAGCTGAGAGGTGGTCCCTTGATATATTTGTTATAACACCCACCGAGACGCCGGAGAGCATTGCAGAGCTTCTTATTTCACCCCTCCTCCCGAAGGTGCCTATCTCAACAACGGCGAGGTCACCTGGCAGCCTGGCCTGGAGGGCGGGTACAAGTTCAGTGTTTCCCTGGATCTTCAGGTGGTGCTCCGGGACCCTCATACCCGCAGTCCTCATTACGGATTTGAGCATGCCCGTGGTTGTTGTTTTCCCGTTGGTCCCTGTAACGCCCACCACAGGTTTATCAACCGGGCACATGTTGAGTACGTCCTCAACACCTATTATGTCTGCTTCAAGGTCCTCTATGAGGTCAAGTATTCTCCTGTTATTCTCAAGGGCCGGTGTTATGGCCACCGTCCTCGCCCTCCTGAGTATATCCGGGTCATGGCCTCCGAGGTCGAGGTGTATCCCCTCCTCCCTCAGCACATCCGCAAGGGCTGTATCCTCCCGGAGATCCGAGACCACGACCCTGTAGCCACGGGCCCTGAGGTTTCTTGCCATGAGGCTTCCGACGTTCCCCAGGCCCCCAAGGACGACCACACAGTCATCCATGGATTTCAGGGCCTCCTCGATGTCGTACCTTACATTTTCGTAGGCGTTGACAACCCCGGGGCCTATGTGAAGGATGGTGTCCCCTGGCTCTGCAATCTCAAGGGCCCTCCTTATGCTGTCGTATACACTCTCTGTCTTGATGGTCCTCGCCTCGCCGGCGCCCCTCGCAACCTCGTCCGCGGCCTCCATGTCTGTGACGCCTGTTGTCTCGTTCTTTGCACTTACGATGATGGTGTCGGCCCTCTCAGCCAGGACCCGCCCTATCCTCTCCTTGTCCCTCACCGTGAGGGTGTCAGGGTTGTCCAGGCTCACTATGAGCCTGCCCTGGAACTCCATGCCCTCGAAGAGTTTCTCCATGCTCTCCGGGTTGTGGGCTGCGTCCATGTATACCCTGACACCGTCAACCTCATCTATAAATTCAAATCTGCCCCTGATGCCCCTGAAGTCCTCGATACTCCTCTTAATATCATCCATGTCGAATCCGAGTATGAGTGCGACGGTTATTGCTGCAAGGGCGTTTTCCACGTTGAATATGCCCGGTACCCGGAGGTTTATCCTCTCACTGATGGGCCCCACAGAGGCCACACCGTCATGTTCCCTGCAGTTGAGGACTCCGCAGGTACTGCAGATGGCTGTGGGTATCTCAGAGACATGGAGGGTGAAGCTTGAGCCTGCAAGTCCCTTCAGCTCTATATCGGAGGCCCTGACCTGGGTCCTGGCTGAGCCAGCGAATTTCCTGCCCATGAATTCAAAGGTCCTCTTCTCACCCACACCATAGACCACCTTTTCTACTTCAAGGTCGTCGAGGAGACCTGCTATGACGGGGTCATCACCGCAGAGTGCCAGAACTCCGCCTGGGGCCATGAGGTCCTTTATTGAGAAGTTCCTCTCAATGTAATCATCGTAGTCACTGAATTCGTCCATGTGATCGGGTGTGAGGTTTGTCACAACCCCTGCTGAGAGCTCAAGGCCTTCGGCCATCCTTATCGTCCCGTGGGGGAGTTCGAATACCGCCATGTCCCTGTCGCCTGTATCCCCCTTCACCACCAGTTCCACGAGGCCCTCTATCACCAGTGAATCCTGGAGTGATGAGAATGACACTGTCCTGTAGCGTGAGGAGAGGATGTGGTCTATCATGTTGGTTGTTGTGGTCTTTCCGTCTGTTCCCGCAACTCCAACCATGGGGATCCCTATGAGTTCGTTGAGGGTCCTCCCTATATCTGAGGTTGTCAGGTGTAGAATACTCCCTGCTTCCCTTATCATTTTACGTACCGGTGCGTCCTGGGGGATGTTGGGTGATATGAAAACAGCGTCTGCCCAGAGTATGTCCTCCATGCTGTGACCCCCGAACCTGAACATCACCCCCTCATCCTCCATCTCAGCTATCCTCTTCTGGGCCTTCTGGGGGAGTTCATGGAGTTCCCTGACATCGTTCACAAGGACGCTGTTGTTGAGGTGGTTGAGCAACCTCGCTGCTGGTCTACCTGCGTTTCCAGCTCCAATCACAAGCACTTTCATGTTCCTGATCAATTATATGCACCCATAAACGTTTTTATTAAACACGCTCTCCTTTCTGATAATCTGTGAATAAGAGTCACCTGATGGCACCCCTCCCACCTTATCCAATGTTGGGGGGTGTACCGATATATGATCAGCCGGCGGGAGACATGTACCGACCTGAGGCAGTATACCTAAAGATATGTTCTCATCCTATATAGCTATCAGGACCCGGGTCAGGCATGGCTCAGCACTTCCTCATCTCTCCGGGGGCATGTTAAAGGTGAGCTAGAGACAGGATGCAAGTCCCTCAAGTTCCTCCTGGATCCTGATCAGCGCATCCTGACCGTTACCAGCCACAAGTATCCTCCTATACTCCCTGGAGAACTCCCTGACCATCCCGGGGATGTCCCCCTGGTCATGGGTGGTGATGACCTCTGAGGGGATCATGAGTTCCCTCAGGTGCTCAAGG
>Ga0116168_1001680_pt1 | contig 15942 bp, 16 predicted proteins | sample AD_UKC129_MetaG_FD_89795 | JGI IMG/M metagenome (GOLD analysis project Ga0116168, IMG submission 89795) | Active sludge microbial communities of municipal wastewater-treating anaerobic digesters from Canada - AD_UKC129_MetaG | ecosystem: Engineered > Bioreactor > Anaerobic > Digestate | place...
TCTAATCCTTCCCTGAATGTTGTCATTGGCTCATAATCTAGGAGTTTTTTTGCCTTTTCTATGGATGATAGTAGGCGGGTTTTAGCATCCCATTCTCTTCTCGGCTTGTAAACTATACCTGCCTTGTTTCCTGTGAGTTCATTGATGATGTTGGCCATTTCTATTACCTGGTGTTCTTCTCCAGATCCTAGGTTTATGGCTTCTCCTATTGCTTTTTCGCGGGCTCCCATGGCTATTAGACCGTTTATTATATCATCTACGAATGTCCAGTCCCTTGTCTCTGTACCGTCTCCGGTTATTGGTAGGGGTTGGTTGTTCATGGCCCAGTAGAAGAAGTTTGGTATGACGTTCCGGTATTTCCCTGGGACTTCTCCTGGTCCGTAGACGTTGAAGAATCTTGCATTGACTATTGGGAGGTCATAGAGGTTGTGGAAGTAGTTGGTGTATAATTCTCCTAGGAGTTTTGTCACCTGGTATGGTGTGTGTAGTGAGATTGAAATGTCATCTTCTTTGAATGGTATCTTGGAGTCTAGGCCGTAGACGCCGCAGCCGGATGATGAATAGATGAAGCGTTCAACGCCGATGAGCTGGGCGTATTCTAGGACTTTCAGGGTGCCGAGTCCATTAACTAGCAGGTCCTCCTCGGGGTGGTCTACACTGTTCTGGTTGGCGAAGTGGGCTGCGAGGTGGAAAACATAATCTGGTCTTTCCTTGTAGACTCTTTTCAGGATCTCATCATCGAGTATATCCCCTCTTATGAATTCTATATTCTCCATTACTGGGATATTCCACTCATAACCTGATGATAGGTTATCCAGGATTATCACATGCGCCCCGGCTTCGCCGAGTCGCCTTGAGAGGTTGCTGCCAATGCAACCAGCGCCTCCTGTTACAAGCACGCATTTACCATCATATACTTTGATATCTTCCATAGATCATCAACCTCTTTATCATCTTTTCTGGGCATATTCTATAATCATCTTCTTCATGGAATCTAGTATTATGCCTGTGAACATGAAGAATGTCCCGAATAATGTTAGCATTATTGCTAGTATGGTCGGCCCCATGTGGATACTTTTTCCCATGATGTAATCGCGTAGGAATATTAATGTGAGGATGGCTCCGATAAGTGCTATTATCAATCCTGGGAATGTGAAATAGTATAATGGGCGTCTCAGTTCCATGTCCCTGATTATCCTGTAGAGTACTGAGGCTCCATGACTTAGGGGGTGTTTAGTGGAACCTTCAACATCATATGTGACGCCGATTTCAACCTCGACTATTCTAAGGTTTGATTCGGCGGCGTCTGATAGCATTTCACTTTCTATTGCAAACCCATCCTCTTTAAACTTGAAGTATGGGATTGTGTCCCTTGAGAATGCCCTGAAGCCGCTTTGTGTGTCTGTTATGTCTAGTCTAGTTGTAATGTTTGTTGCCTTGTCAAGTATCTTCTGTCCAATCCTCCTATAGAATGGTGTGTTCTTATCCGCCCCTGATAGGTAACGACTACCATTGACGATATCTGCTATGCCATCTATTATGGGCTGTACGAGTTTAGGTATCTCCTGGGGGTTGTGTTGTCCGTCACCATCCAATGTCACTATTATATCAGCATTAGTTGCCTTGAAACCTGTTTTAAGCGCAGCACCCTTACCCTTGTTCCTATCGTGTCTTATAACCTTTGCACCGGCCGCCTCGGCTATCCTAGCTGTCCTGTCGGTGCTGCCGTCATCCACGACGATAATCTCATCCACATACTCTTTACATAAGAGTACTATGGTTCCAATAGTTAGTTCCTCATTATATGCTGGTATCAGGGCCGCTATCCTCATCTTTTATCTCCAGGTTATTCTATCCGGTAGTACCATTTCATCCACTCGACCGTACGCCTTATACCCTCCTCTGGGGGCACCTTCGGGTCGTGTTTAAGGTCCCGCTCGGCCTTGGAACAGTCAACACGTTTAACCTTTGTTGTGAAGGCTTCGGCCTCTTTATAGGTTACGATTGAATCATCTCTTCCAACAGTCTCTAGGATCATGTCAGAATATTCTTTTATATCATGTTCCCACTCGGGGCGGCCGCCAACATTATAAACCTCTCCTGGGATGAAATTATCCACTATATTGGCGAAGGTCCTAACAGAATCGTCCACATAATCTATTATACGCTTATGGCCCTTGTAGACTGTGTAGGGTTTGTCATGTAGTGCATGGTATATGAAGATGGGTATGAACCCCTTGTATGGTGTGTATTTTTCATGGGGCCCGTAACAGTTGACGGGTCTCACCCTCACGGTTTCTGTGCCGAACATCTTTGCTGAGTTCATGCACATGAGCTCTCCAACCCATTTGGTCATGGCATAGTCGTTCATCTGATAGGTGTCCTTTATGGGATTCTTCTCCATAACATCCTCTGTCATGACTCCGGTATAGTCTCCGTAGACTTCAGCTGAGGAGAAGAATATCATCCTAAAGCCTAGTTTTTCTTGCAATCTTATAATGTTCTTTGTCCCGATGACGTTGGTCCTCCAGAGGTTTTCATAGTATGCTTCGCCATTCCATCTACCATATTCTGCTGCTAGATGATAAACGTAGTCAAACTCATAATCCTCAAATACTCTTTCAAGTTGCCTGTATTCCCTCACATCAGCCCTCACATAATCTTCACGGCTTGTATGCATAAGATCCAAGGCTATGACCTCATGGCCTCTCCTTTTAAGTTCGTTAACAAGGTTGGTTCCTATGAACCCGGCTCCTCCGGTTACGAGTATCCTCTGTGTTTCCATACTATTTTTTCCCTCCTCTATAGTATCCTCTGGTGGGGTGTTCAAACCCGCCTAACACTATTTATGTCCCAATATAAAATCTTAACATATTTAGTATTATTGGGGGATTTTCTCGGCGATTATCACACCACTATTATTATAGATTATCCTGTAACCGTGTATCTTTGGTTGGGTGGTTGACCAGTATATATAATAGTCTGGTTTGAGCTCGTAGAATAGCCTATAGGAGAGTTCAGTATTATTCTTATTGATTCTCCTTGTGAAAACATAATCTTTAAGGTACCATGTGAATGCAGGGCCTCTATCAGATGCTATCACTTTATCATGGTAGTTTGGGTCATATGCTTTGAGCCATTGGGCTGCTTCATGTTCAGCATCTACGATAGGATAATCCCTTGGCATCCCAAGGATATAATAGGCTGCGGATGATAGCATCAAAAACATGACTAGGATGGGGATTAGGCGCCTGACACGCCCCAATTTTAGCGTCTGCGAAATTTCACTTATGCTAAGGGGCATTGCATATGCAATGGCTGGTAGAATTGTTATAATATACCTGTCAACTTTAACGGGATGAAAACTATGCATATAAAGGAATGCTAAGAACCATGTTACCATGGCAAGGTTAATGTCAAGATTATCCGGCTTATGATCCTCTAAGAGCCAATATATGCTAAGGGCCCAGAGGAAGATTAAAACTTCAGCCAGGGCATAGGATATCCTCCCGAAGACGGCTACTAAAGCAGCTGATAATAAAAGGAAGACTATTAATCTTCTGGTCCTCAGCCCATTTAATATCATCCTATTGCGGATGATATAGAATATGATACCGACTGCTAGGATGGCCAGTATAAGATATGCTAATGGGGTTGGACCCGCACTTGAGGGGTTAATAATTAACATGTAATTGTCAGAGGGGAAACTTGAAAGATACTCTGGGAGGTGTTTAAGATAGTATAGGCTGTCAAGATTATACCCAGGGTTAACTGCCGTCACTGACCCGCTTGCAGTTGCTGTGAACTGGCCCAAGAATGGTAGGGGCTCTTTGAGGTTCCTGTAAAAGAATAATCCAAATGGTGAATAAAATAGGATTCCAAGGATTATACCCCCTGTGATTTCACGGAACTTGGGCCTAGTATCCATGATAATCACAAGGAGAATGGGAATGATTATAAGGGCTGAAACATACCTTGTGAGGAAGGCTGCCATCGCCACTGGGAAGGCCAGATAATAGAATCTCTTGTCTTTTCTTTTGGCAAGGAGTGTCAAGTAGATTGCCCATATTGATAATGATATAGCTGGAACGTCGGTGGAGCCTGTAACGGCCCATGCCAATATCAGGGTGAAGGATGCGAAGGTTAAAGCCCCAAGGAGGCTTTCAATTTCGTCAAATCTCAGCCTTAGGAGGAGGTACATTCCAACTGACCCGAGTATATAGAATGCTCCACAGACAATAAAGAGCACGTATTCTTTGACGAATCCTAATCTGAAGAATACTGATAGGATGCTTGGTAAAAGGGGTGGGAGGTATAATGTGTCACTGGTGCCAAGATGGGCCATCCTGAGGGCATTATTAAGGTAGAGGAATATATCCCAGTAGTATACTCCAATACTATCTTGTGTTGTTATGAGCTTATATGTGATTATCGAAACGATCGAAACTAAGAGTATGAGGATTTTCCTATCGTGTGCTGATGGAAACTTCATGGCTGGTTGCTCCTTTGTAGATTTCATCGAATCTCCCCCACTATCCTTCCGGTTTCGAAGATCCTGGACATTATAGGATGTGACAATCCACTCTTTAGTATTTTCTATGATGGCGTCTTTTATGTTTTTCCATCTGCATATTATGGGACTCCCTTTTGGGCGTCAATCCACCACCCGGTTGGTCTCGTATCCTCCTTGAAAATTTTTACACTTCTTACTGGTACTGAACCATCCATTTACAGGAGAAGCTAAGGCCTATATTATAAAACTTTTTTTATGTTCCCTCACGCAGTTGCCCAATGAAAGTTTCCTTACAAAAATCCCAAGAGGCCCTGCCCATTGAATCCTTCAACTCCGGGTTAAAGGTGTGCGAAGAAGCTTGCATGGAACTTTATTGTAATGAGAGCCGGGGGGATCCAACGTTCTTCGGGGTTTCCTGGGGATACTTCTTGTAATCTCCTTTCTCAATCCCTTAATTGGAGATCTTACACTCTGATGGGAGGATCTGATCATGTTTTGATTTTACATGGATGTATGAAACCTGCCCTTATCATATGGTCTGCTATTATTATCGCGACACTTGCCTCGGCTACTGGCACTATCCTTGGACATATGCATGGGTCATGTCGTCCTTTTATTCTTATGGTGGTTTCTTTCATGGATTTGAGGTTCACTGTCCTCTGTGGTAAGGAGATTGATGGTGTTGGTTTGACGGCTATCCTGGCGATTATTGGCATCCCATTGGATATTCCACCTATTATACCACCTGAATTGTTGGTTAGTGTTCTTATTCTACCCTCTCTAATGTAATATTCGTCATTTATTTCGCTTGCATTGTATTCTGCGACTTTGAAGCCCAAGCCTATCTCAACGCCTTTCACTGCACCTATACCCATTAGTGCATGCGCTATATCCGCGTCTAATTTTGAGAATACTGGTTCTCCAAGGCCTGCTGGCGCCCCGGAGACTATGATTTCGACTATGCCACCGACAGAATCTCCTTTCTCCTTGGCTTCTAGTATGAGTTTTATCATTTCTTCTGCGGCCTTTTCATCAGCGCATCTTACAGGATTCTCTAGAGTGTGCTCTTCTATCCTTTTAGGATCTATCCTCTTCGCCTTTATGCGGCCTATCTGCGTTACATGGCCTATTATCCTAATATTGAAGGTTTCTAGGAGTTTCTTTGCTATGGCCCCTCCTATGACGTGGCCTATGGTGACTCTGCCACTGCCTCGCCCGCCTCCACGATAATCATAGTGTCCGTAGCGACTTATCCAACCATAGTCTCCGTGTCCGGGTCTTGGCTTGTATTTGATGCTCTCATAGGCTGATGGGTCCACGTCCTTGTTGTATACTATGGCTGCTATTGGGGTGCCATCGGTTTTGCCTTGGAATGTCCCTGATAGGATTTCTACTTTGTCTTCTTCCTTTCGTGGGGTTGTTATTTCACTTGTACCTGGACGGCGTCTGTCGAGTTCCCTTTGTATGTCATTGGCATCTAATGGCAGGCCTGCTGGGCATCCGTCGATTACTGCGCCTATGGCCTTGCCATGGCTGGAGCCGAATGTTGTAACCTGGAAGATTTTACCTAATCTGTTACCTCCCATATGGGGTCACTTTACTCGCTTTGTCGGGGCAGATATGGTCTCAGCCAGTTAATGAAACTGTCAACACTCCTCGTCTGCACATATACGGTTCCATTACCATTAAATTCGGCTACTAGACCCTCACCGCCGAATATTGTGCTTTTGAGTCCGCCTATTCTCCTAACATTGAAGTCTAGACCATCTGTGAATGCCACAATATGTCCGGTGTCTATGACAAATTTTTTGTTTTCCACCCTCCTTTTATATATGCCTCCGAAACTTGACAAGAAAAGGGGACCATAACCTGTCAATTTTAAAAGGAATAACCCCTCCCTTGCAAAGAAGGTTTTAAAGCCTCCAAATTTTGTTTCGATTTCAATATCCAGAGCTGATGCTAGGTATGATCCGCTCTAGGCATATATTGTACCTTCAACTTCAAGGGCTTCAATGTCACCGGTATATGGTGGTGCAAGTTCAATGGTTCCTGGACCACCATCAGCATAAAAGGTATTCATGAAAAACCTTTCACCGCCTACAACCCTACCAAGGGCCTTAAAAACGCCCCCAGTATCTGTTTGCACCTGGATGTTATCACTCATGGAGACCATGGCCCCGGGTTCCGCCTTTATACGCTCACCAGCATCTAGTTCAACCTCAACTAGACTGAAACTTGGCCTATGGATTATATTATATTTCATAGTATCACAAAGGAAAGTATGTGCCCCCATCCATATAATGTTATAGTCATGAAATTCTCGTATTTCGTGGCGGGTTCCATCCCCTATAAATTGTTATGGTGAAGGAAGCCATGGATAAGATCAGAATCATCTATGAGAGGCTATTTTCGGCATATGGAAAGCAAGGTTGGTGGCCATTTCTCAAAGATTGTAAATTGTCGTATCATCCTGGAGATTATTCACCACCACACAGTGAGGAGGAGGTATTCCAGGTTTGGGTGGGTTCCATCCTAACGCAGAATACTACATGGAGACAAGCGTCAAAGGCCCTTATAAGACTTGGGAAATTAGGAGCTCTCAGCCCATATCGTATTATTGGAATGGATCTTCCGAGGCTTGTTGAGCTGATAAAATGTGCAGGTTTCCCAAACCAGAAGGCATACTATTTAAAGGAGATTTCAAAGTTTTTCACAACTCTTGAGGGCGTCCCCAGAAGGGATGAGCTGCTCTCAGTCAAGGGTGTGGGTGATGAGACGGCGGATACGATACTATTATATGCATATAAAATGCCAGAGTTTATCGTTGATACTTATACACGGAGGATACTCCAGAGGCTTAAACTAACAAGGGGTGATGAGGATTATATGGAAGTCAAAAAATTGTTCGAGGATAATCTAAGAAGAGATTATCGGGTATTCCAGGAATATCATGCCCTCCTAGTAGAACATGGCAAAAAATATTATACTAGGGGTAAACCCGCGGATCCGCTCCTGAAAGTCTAATGGGGGGGATCTATTATGTTAGATTTCACTGATATAAGTATTAGAGTTATCAAATTAACATTCAAGGGAAGGTTTAGATTGGCGAGGCTAGCTAAAAGGTCGAAAACTTTTAGAAGGATTGTTCACAGGTTATTCTTTGAAGGAGATGACATCCAAGCACTCCCGAGGGATGAGACCATAACCTTAAATGTTAAGGTTGACCCGCCAAACACTTCTATTTTACCAAGCCAAGTCCTCAAGGAGATGATATCCAAGTCAAGGTACATATTCAGGATGAATTTCTGTATATGCAGGGTTTCATCCAATTGCAGAGACTACCCCCACAGACTAGGATGCTTATTCCTTGGAAAAGGCGCTAATAGGATATCAAAGAAGGTTGGGAGGCTAATATCAAAGGATGAGGCCATAGCCCACATTGAAGAGTGTGAAAAGGCCGGTTTGGTTCATATCATCGGCAGGAATAAAATAGACACGGTATGGTTGAATACAGGTCCCAAGGAGGAGCTCTTATCAATATGTAACTGTTGTCCATGCTGCTGCCTCTGGAAGATGATACCGGAACTCCCAGAGGAACTCGCCAGGAGCATAACCCCAATGAGTGGCGTTAAACTGAAATTTAAAAGAGAAAATTGTATTGGTTGTGGAGATTGTCTCGAAAAATGTTTTATTAAGGCGATTAAGATTAAAAATGGGAAGGCCCAAATAGATAATAGACTTTGCAGGTGTTGTGGCAGATGCGCCATGGAATGTGAGAATGATGCCATAAGGATCCTAGTAGATCCGGATGCTGTTGAACGGGCCATAGGACGCATGGAGCCACTGGTGGATGTTAAAGCAGAATAAACGTGATTAGTATGAGATTCCCCACAAAAAGGATGAGGAGACTGAGAAAAACCTCTAAGATGAGGGAGATCGTGAAGGAGACAAGAATATCCCCTAGTAATCTAATATACCCAGTCTTCGTGAAAGAAGATCTTAAAAGAGGATCTAAAGAGCCAATAGAGACCATGCCTGGACAATATAGGTATTCGCCAGAGGCCGCCGTTGATGAACTCAAAAAACTTGAAAAAAAGGGACTAAAAACTATTATACTCTTCGGGATACCATCAGAAAAGGATAATATAGGATCGTCAGCATTTGATGAGAATGGGATAGTCCAGGAGACCATCAGACTACTCAAGGAGGAAACAAAACTTGTCATCATAACAGATGTGTGCCTTTGCCAATACACGAGCCACGGACACTGTGGAATAGTTAAAAACAGGCAAATACTCAATGATGAAACCCTAGAATACCTAGGAAAAATCGCAGTATCACATGCGAGGGCAGGAGCCGATATGGTGGCACCCTCTGATATGATGGATGGTAGAGTAGCCGCCATAAGAAAAAAACTAGATGAGAATGGCTTCCAGGATGTTCCAATAATGTCATATGCAGTTAAATACGCCTCATCATTCTACGCACCCTTCAGGGGGGCTGTATACTCCACACCATCATTCGGCGACAGAAAAACCTATCAGATGGATCCTGCCAATGCTAGGGAGGCCATACTCGAAGCAGAACTAGACATAGAAGAGGGTGCCGATATCATAATGGTGAAACCAGCCCTACCATACCTTGATATTATAAGGGCTCTCAGGGAAGAGTTTAACACGCCAGTGGCGGCATACAATGTAAGTGGGGAATATTCAATGCTAATGGCAGCAATCCAAAAAGGCTACCTAACAGAAGAAGCCATATACGAATCCATATTATCTATTAAAAGGGCGGGCGCAGACCTTATAATCTCACATTTCACTCCAAGACTATTACTAGATGGGGGTTTAACGGGATGAAACCATCATTAGTCGCGAAGATAGCCCAAATGGCAGCCGCCCTGGAAGTTAGCGGCCACCCGAAGCCCGGGAACGTGCACAGGACGCGGAACTTCCATGACATGAGCTTCGAAGATTTTATTATAAGTGCTATTGTTATAGGAGACACCATGCACGAAGCAGCCAAGAGAGGCGCTAGACTAAAAGACGAATTAGACTTTTCACCAATCAGGGTAGGTAACCTCATACTAGATGCGATAAAAGAAACGCGCAAGTGGGTGTCCACAAACACCAACCTGGGCATTGTAATGCTACTAACACCACTAGCATCCGCCGCGGGCATGATAACAGAAAAAGACCTACAAGGCCTCAGAGAAATGGTTAATAGGATAATGCTACAGACAACACCACAGGATGCTGTGAACCTCTATGAGGCCATATCAATAGCCCAACCTGGGGGGATGGGAAAAAGGGACCAGTTTGACGTTAATGATGAAAAATCCAAGGATAGAATCCTGGAAGAGAAGGTTACATTATTCGATGTTCTCAAACTCTCATCCTCGTGGGATCTTATAGCAAGGGAACTTACAAGTTCCATGCCAATAACATTCAACATAGGATTCCCAACATTCAAAGAAACACATAAGAAAGCTGATATGAACGCGGCTGTCGTTCAAACATTTCTAACAATCCTATCAAATTTCCCAGACACCCTCATACAAAGACAATATGGCAAGGAAGTGGCCGAGAAGGTGACAAATGAAGCCAGGGAAATACTCGACAAAGGAGGGATATTAACAGAACAGGGACTAAAAGCCCTTAAAAGCCTTGACAGGAAACTGCAAAAAGAAGGTGTAAATCCTGGGACAACCGCGGATTTAACAGCCTCCTCCATAATGGTGGGACTCATAGACTACTACTGGGATAAAATAGAATAAAAAAAGGTGGCCCTATGATGGACGTTGAACGCATAATCGACGAACTACACCTATACGAAAAGAAGGTTCTAAAAGCCCTGGAAAAACTTGAACCACCAGTAAGCCCAGATGATATTGTGAAATCGCAGAATATGGATATAAAAGCGGTTATGAGCGCCATAGGATCGCTAGAATCTAAGGGACTTGTAAGTGTCCATAAGAGCGTGGACAAACTACTCAAACCCACCAGGACAGGTAGAGAATATGCGACAAAGGGCCTGCCAGAGAGGCGAATACTCCAACTACTCTCAAAGGAGGGTCCATTAAAGGTATCTGATATCATGGAAAAAAGTGGCCTAGACAAGACAGAAGCCAAGGTAGGTATAGGCTGGCTGATGAGGAAAAAATGGGCCACCATCAAAGACAACATCCTCAGGATAACATCAGAGGGTGAAAAATCACTAGAGAGGTTAGGATTCGATGAAATACTATTACAGAAACTTGCAGAAAAGGGCCGAATAAGAGTATCATCCCTATCAGATGAACTAAAAGAAGCATTCAAACTACTCAACCAGAGAAAGGGACTCTTAGAGGTGAAAAAGGTTAAAGAACATAGAATTAGTTTAACAGATAAGGGTAGGGCCATCCTAGAGCGGGGATTCGAGATACGCGAAGAGGCCACGCAATTGACCCATGAGGATCTCAAAACTGGAAGATGGAGGAAACTATACTATAGGGGATATGACATCCACGCAGAGTATCCAATAATCTTCCCAGGGAAAATGCACCCATTAAAGCGTATAATAGAAGAGATCAGGGACATATTCCTTAAGATGGGTTTCACAGAAGCTAGGGGTCCTATAATAGAATCTGCATTCTGGAACTTTGACTGTCTCTTCCAACCCCAGGATCATGCTGCCAGGGAAATGCAGGACACATTCTATGTTAAAAACCCCCCTGAGACTAAATTGCCGAGTGAAAGTTTAGTTGATAAGGTTAGGACGGTCCATGAGTGTGGTGGATTGACTGGTTCAGAGGGTTGGCAATACAAATGGGATGTTGAAATCGCGAAAAAGAGTGTGTTGAGGACTCATACAACCTGTGTATCTGCACGTTTCCTCCTTGAGAACAAACCACCCCTTAAGATGTTCTCAGTTGGTAGGGTTTTCAGGAGGGAGACCATAACCTATAAGCATCTCCCAGAATTCCACCAGGTTGAGGGTATAGTCGCAGCCGAGAATGTTACATTCAAGAACCTCTTGGGGATTCTCAGAGAATTTTATAGGAGGTTAGGATTCAAGGTAAGGTTCAGACCAGCATACTTCCCCTACACTTACCTGTCAACTGAGTGTGAAATTTATCTCCCTGAAAAGGAGACTTGGATAGAACTTGGGGGGGCTGGGATGTTCAGGCCAGAAGTTCTGGAACCACTCCAGGTTGAAACTCCTGTAGCGGCCTTTGGCCTTGGCATAGAAAGGTTGGCGATGATAAGGTTGGGCATAGAGGATATAAGGATGTTGTATCAGAGCAACCTTGGATGGCTTAGAAGTTTACCGGTATGCCATAGGGGGAGATCATAGTAGCTTGTAGTATTCACCATCTTTTCTTTTGATCTTTTTTAGGATTTTTTTATTTTCTAGTGAGAGTAGGAGCCTATACATTTGGAGGTTGTCTAATTTTAATTTGCCATAGAGTAGGTTCCCTTCGAGGGTGTACCTTGGGATCAGACCATCCTCTGCCAATTTTTTGATGATTTTTATAGCCTCTTTTTCTAGTTGGTTTAATTCTTCGATTTTAACCTCCTTTTTGTTTTCAACTACCTTGATTTGGTCTTTGACCTCTTGGGGTTTTATTTTACCATTTTCGCGTATTATAAGATTCTTTGATTGTAGATTATCGAGTATCTCATGGTAGTCGTGTTCTGATATGTCTACTTTCATCTTAATTATCTTCTCTGGTATCCCATCTATGAATTCTGGTTTAAGATCCTTTATCTCCTCGTATATGATCTTCTCCTTCCTGGTTATTATTATCATGGTGTTCCACCATGGTCTATATGGGGACTAGGATACCAGCGGCTACTAATCTGCAAATATCTGTTTTTGTTATTACACCAACAGCTTTCTCATCCTCTACTACGAGGAGACCCGAAACATCAGCCCTTAGCATGAGATTCGCAGCATCTTCAATATCATCCTTGGCAGATATTGTGATAACATCTGTGACCATGATATCCTCTACTTTTAGTCTCTTTTCAGGTTTCCTGTATCCTAGTACTCCTACAAGGTCGGTGTATGATACCACGCCCACTGGTTTTCCATCCTCATCTAATACGAAGAGTCTTCTGATACCATGTTTGTACATTTTCTCAAAGGCTTCAATTGGCTCTGTTTCAGGGCTTATTGTTATAACCTCTGGGTTCATGGCCTCTTTAACTTTCATCTTTAACACCTGCTGGAGACCCTTTCCTCAAGGGTGGGTTTCTCACCTCCCTGGCTTAAATACTTGGGGGGCTTTTGTGTGGGGGCTCTTGGAGGTTAGGCTATCGTCAATCGTTGAATTTGTGGGGGTCGATTCAGATAAGATCAACTTGTAGGCTCTTTTCCAATCATTGGGGGTGGTTGACTTATATACGTGTCATGGGGGGTTTTTGCGTCTTTTTATCTTCTCTTGTTTATGGGTTATGGTAGTGGGCTATCCAATTTTTGGAGCCCCTTATGAGAGTATTTTTTGATAATCAAATTATTTTATTGGGGGTGATAAATTTTGTGTGTCTTGAAACTTTAAATATTATGTTAGATTATTAATATAATATCTTAATATGAATTTAGAGGAGGGGTAATAGTTATGATGCGTATAAGCATGTCATTACCAAAGGATTTGCTTAACGAATTTGATGAGGTATTACGTGATAGGGGCTACCAGTCAAGGTCTAAGGGTATAAGGGATGCTATAAAGGATTATATAGTCCGTTACCAGTGGATGAAGGAGATGGAAGGAGAGAGGGTGGGTGTGATCGCAGTAATCTATGATCATCACTATACTGGTGTCATGGAAGATCTTGCGGACATACAACATGCCTACCGCGAATATATAAGTGCTGTTATGCACGTGCACATGACAGAAAGGCACTGCCTCGAAGTCATAGTGGTTAAGGGGGATGTTGAAAAAATCCGTGAACTGACAGAGAAGATGATGAGACTTAAGGGAGTTGAACATGTGAGACTGATAAGCACATCCACGGGCAAGGACATAGAACATGAAAAATGAGATTCTTTGTGACAGCGTATCATCACAATCTCCTAAGGGACTATGAAAGACTTTCAGGTTTTTACGAGGCTATAAAAGAACATGCACATGGTATAGTCTATGATATAGGTGCCGGGAGCGGGATCCTATCCTACTTCGCGGCACCCTATTCTAAAACTGTTTTTGCAATAGAAAAAGATGAAAAGATAGCATCATACGCCTCCAGGAACCTTGAGGGTCTCCCAAATGTCAGGGTGGTTAACAGGGATGTTCTCTTATATGATTTCCCCTTCCAAGCCGATACCATAATCTGTGAAATGTTAGACACAGCCCTCATAGATGAAGAACAAGTACCCGTGGTAAACAAGTGCCTGGAACACTTAAAAGAAGACGGGCGGATAATACCCTATGGTGTCATCAACGGGGCTGAAGCGATAGAGATGGACTCAGAGACGATCAGATACGATGAAAACTACCAATACAAGACCAGGGGGAGTCTAACAATCTATGATATCATAAAATTCAATAAAAGAGTAGATGAAAAATTTAAAAAAACATTCAAGGTCCCGGCAAATGGTAGGATCAACGGATTAAAAATAACCACATTCACACTACTAACAGAGAATATCATAGCAGGTCCCACAGAGATGATGAACCCACCACTGCTTATACCATTGGAAGAAATCAAACAGGAAAATTACATGATAAAGGTCACCCTATCCTATAAAATGGGAGGAGGACTCAACACAATAAAAGCCAAAATCAAAGACATAGAGGACCAACATGAATATAAAAAAAGAACTTGAAAAATTCCTCAAAGGCTATAAGAAGATCCTCATTCTCACCGTTGGAAACGAGCTAAGGGGAGATGATGGCCTAGGACCGGCCATCGCAAAAAAACTTTCAAAAAATGGAAACTTCACAGTAATAGATGGTGGCACAGTACCCGAAAACTTCACAGGGAAAATCAAAAAAGAGAACCCAACACATATCATAATTATAGATGCTGTGGAGATGGGAGCCAAACCAGGCACAATAAAAATCATAGAAAAGGATAAAATAGCCAATTACAACATATCAACCCATGCAATGCCATTATCATTCCTCATAGATTACCTCCAAGCCCATAAAAGTTACAGGATAATCCTAATAGGGATACAACCCAAGAGATTAGACTTTTCCACTAGAATATCAGAGCCCGTGAGAGAATCCATGGGAAAACTCATCTCAATCCTCAACAAGACAATCCAGTGATAATAATGAAAATATTATTCATCGGCGCCCGCCTATTCAATGATGTGGCAGATTATGCTAAAAGGATGGGGATAACCACAATACTCACAGAATCAAATCCGAAAGCCCCCAACCTGGACCTAGCAGACAAATACTACATAGTACCAAGGGGCATGGACAAACCTGCAGAAATAGCCCTCCAAGAAGACGTGGACGCGATAGTGCCGCTCATAGGCGTGGACCCGCCCCTAATCGAAGTCGCAAAGATGAAAGAAAAACTAGAAAAAGAATACAAAATACCAGTGGTAGCATCAAACATAAAAACCGTCACAGTATCCACCAACAAGAGGAAAACAAAAGAATTCTTCAAAGAAAACAATATAAAAACTCCAAGGTATCATATAATAGAGGATAAGATCCCAGAAACAAGTTACCCCACAGTCCTCAAACAAGAAAAGGGACAAGCCGGCCAAAACCTAATAATAGCAAAGGATGAAGAGAGTATAAAATCCTACCTCAAAACCTATAAAAGGGCCATAATGGAAGAGTATATCAGTGGCCACGAAATCTCAGTAGAAGTCCTAAGATGGGATGATAAAACATATCCAATAGTAGTGGTAGATAAAGGAAAAACAACAATCCAGGGGATACACCCACTCCAAAAGGTGAAAAAAGCACCAGCAAGCATCCCAGGACTGGACAATAGGAAAGTGTTGAGATTGGCCCAGAGGATAACAGAAAAACTCCAAGCAGAGGGAAACACAGACATCGACATGATATTCCACCCAAAAAGCCGAGAAATATACACCATTGAAGTCAACACAAGACCCAGCGGTACAAGATACCTATCAGCCGCCTCAACAGGAATCCACCCCCTAGAACAACTCGTTAACATGGCCATGGGCGAATGGAAACCGGAAAAACTCACCCGCAGAAAATTCCACGCACTAGAAATACCCATAGGAGAATTCGAATATGATAATCCGCCAAGAACCTTCAAGGGTGAAAATAGTTGGATACTCCACGGACCGGAAGGTCATAGGAGGATAACCATAAGATCCACCAATGAAAATAAGACCAGAGAAATCCTTAAAAAATTGAATATAAGGTTGATAAGATGATCCCAAGACTCATGGAAATCCTCATCACCACAATAATACTCTCAGTAATATTCACATTCTTTGTAAGGAAA
>Ga0116168_1001683_pt1 | contig 15935 bp, 14 predicted proteins | sample AD_UKC129_MetaG_FD_89795 | JGI IMG/M metagenome (GOLD analysis project Ga0116168, IMG submission 89795) | Active sludge microbial communities of municipal wastewater-treating anaerobic digesters from Canada - AD_UKC129_MetaG | ecosystem: Engineered > Bioreactor > Anaerobic > Digestate | place...
CGGCCACGCTGCGCCCGACGACTGACGACTGACGCCGCCTACTCTACTAGGTTCATGGGTTCAAAGCGCGAAATTCCATTTGGGAGAATTCTCTCCCCGCAAACGGCGCGGGGCGAGGGGAACTCGAAAGTCTGCCAGGGCAGATTTGGAGATTGCATCGCTTCGCCCCACGTTTCATATTCGCCTCCGTTGCCCCCGGGAGTTCGGCAATTCACATGCACGATCTGCTCAGAAAATACTTTGGGTTCACTTCATTCCGGCCGTTCCAGGAAGACATTATTCGCGACACATTGGCGGGCAAAGATGTGTTCGCACTGTTACCGACCGGCGGCGGCAAGTCGCTTTGTTTCCAGCTTCCCGCCCTCGCCCGGCCGGGGCTCACGGTCGTCGTTTCTCCGCTCATCGCTCTGCAAAAGGACCAGGTGGACGCGCTCCAGGCGGCGGGCGTGGAAGCCACGTTTCTCAACTCGTCGTTGCCGCCGGGCGAATGACGCCCGCGCATCCGGGGATTGCACGAGGGCCGGTTCCGGCTGTTGTACGTCGCGCCCGAGCGCCTGATGCTGCCCGGGTTCCTCGACGATCTGAAACGCTGGAACGTGAACCTGTTCGCCATCGACGAAGCGCATTGCATCAGCGAATGGGGCCACGATTTCCGGCCCGAATACCGGCAGTTGTCCGCGTTGCGCGATGCGTTTCCGAAAGTGCCGATGATGGCGTTGACGGCGACGGCGACGGATCGCGTGCGCGCGGATATCATCGAGCAACTGCACCTGCGCTCGCCGTCGTGTTACGTCGCGAGTTTCAATCGTCCCAATCTCACGTATCGGGTCGCGGCGAAAGGCCGGGCGTATGAGCAGGTTCTGGAGTTCGTGCGCGCGCGGCCGCGCGAGAGCGGCATCGTGTATTGCCAGGCGCGCAAGACAGCGGAGGCGCTGGCGGCGCGGTTGAACGCCGACGGCGTTCCCGCGGCGGCGTATCACGCGGGCATGGAGGTGAAGGACCGGACGCGCAGCCAGGAACGTTTTCTCCGCGACGAAGTGCGCGTGGTGTGCGCGACGATCGCGTTTGGCATGGGCATCAACAAGCCGAACGTCCGCTTCGTGATTCATCACGATCTGCCGAAGAACATCGAGAGTTACTACCAGGAGACGGGGCGCGCAGGCCGGGACGGTCTGCCGAGCGAATGCCTGTTGCTGTTCAGCCCGGGCGACCGCGTCAAGTATGGCCGGTTCATCGACGAAAAGCCGGACCCGCGGGAGCGGGAGATCGCGCGGACGCAACTCGAGCAGATGGTGCATTACGCGGAATGCTCGACCTGCCGGCGGGAATACCTGTTGAACTACTTCGGGGAATCGCTCGCCGGACCTTCGAAAACGGCGAACGCGGGGCCGGCCCGGTCTCGGCACGCAGAGACGGGAGCGGACGCTGACGGAGACGAGGCGCTCCATTGCGGCGGGTGCGACAACTGCCTGGCACCGCGCGAGACGTGGGACGGGACCGTGCCGGCGCTGAAGTTCCTCTCCTGCGTGTATCGGATCCGGGAGAAGAGCGGGTTCAACGTCGGTATTCAACACGTGGTGGAGGTTCTGTGCGGAGCGGACACGGAGAAGATCCGGAAGTGGGATCACCAGAAGCTTTCGACGTATGGCATCGGACGCGAGCTCAGCCGGGCCGAATGGTCGGCGTTGGGGCGCGAGCTGGTGCGGCTGGGTTATCTGCGGCAGAACGCGGAGCGGTTCAACGCGGCCGAGCTGACGGAACAGGGCAGGGCGGCTTTGAAATCGCGCCAGAAGATCCTGCTGACGCGAGCGGTGGCAGCGGCGCCGGTGAAGCATCAGGCGGGAGAGATCGCGTGCGACGAGGTTCTGTTTGAAAGGCTGCGCGAGCTGCGCAAGCGGCTGGCGGACGAGCGCGGCGTGCCGCCCTACATCGTGTTCTCCGACATGTCCCTGCGGCAGATGGCGCGGTATTACCCGCAGACGGAGGACGAGTGCGTCCGCATCAGCGGCATGGGCGAGAAGAAATTGAGGGAGTTTGGCCCGACGTTCATGGCAGAGATTGCGTCGCATTTGCGGGGCAACCCGCGGCAGATTTTCGCCGACGACTCCTTCACGAGTCCGACGCGGCGCGGGGGATTGAACGGCACGGCGCGGGAGACGCTGGAGTTGTTTCGGCAGGGCAAGACGGTGCCGGAGATCGCGCAACTGCGCGGGCTGAAGGAGAGCACGATCTACACGCACCTGGAGAACGCGTTGCTGGCGGGCGAGGCAGTGGACACGAGCCGCATTCTGGACGCGGGCGCGCGGGAGGCGATTGCGAAAGCCTTCGCGCGTTTCGGTCCCGGCAACATCAGCGGGGCGCTTGAGTTCCTTGGCGAAGAGTATTCGTACGGGCAACTGAAAGTGTACCGGGCGATGACACGAAGAACCGACCAGGGAAGGCCCGCGTTCGGGGAGTGACGAGGACGCGGGCACTGGAGCGCGGAGTATTGCTCCGCAAAGTCCGGAGCGCGACTCTGCGAGTCGCAGGGGTTCGACAGCATGGGTGCCTCGGATTTGCATGAGATCAGGGCGGCTGCTGTGGGAAGGGAACGGCCTGGCTTCGTTGCGACTTGGCGTCCTGGCGACTTGGCGTTGAAACAGGTTTGGGAGTACGCCGCACGATCGTGGTTCCTAACGCAAAGGCGCAAAGACGCCGGGGCGCAAAGGACGGCGAACGGCAAAGGCCTGGACCACGAAAGGCACGAGAAGAAAGGCTTTGTGTCGCGCGAAGCGGCCAAGGGCAACGGAGCGCGAGTCTGTGAGTCGCAGCGGGTTCGACAGCACGGCCTGCCGTGGGATCCGAGATCAAGCCCGATCGGCTGATCAGGGTGATCGCACGACGGCTCGCGAGGACGCTCGCCCCACCAGGGACGCGAATGGAGGTCGGAGCGCGGAGCATTGCTCCGCGAGTTGGAAATTGTTTGGCCGGCGCCGGTTGATCCGGGCCGGGATCGGGCGTTCAGGCCTGCTGGGCTTCCTGCTGCGCCATGCTCGGCGTTTCGTAAGGCGGGCACACCGGCGGAGCATGGCGGATCAGGTGATAAATGTAATCCTTCAGCTTGGCGCGCCGCATTTTCTTTTCTTCCAATTCCTGGTCCGTGGCGAAATCGATTTCCTCCTCGATCCGGTACACTTCGTCGTCGAGACGATGGTACTCGTCATACAGGTGGCGGAAGTGATCGTTGGAGGCTTTGAGGCGGCGGATGGTGTCGCGATATTCCGGGAACTCACGCAGGATTGGATGATGCAAGTCCATGGGACATTCGGGAGGTTGACTGTGGTGGTTTGTTGTTCGGAAGAGGCGGACGGGCTGAAGGGAGGCGAACCGTGGGAAGGATAATTGGCTTCTGGAAGTCAGCCGGTATGCTTTGGGCGCCGGCCGGCCGTAACCTTACCGATTCGTGCCTGTTCAGGTCCATTCGCCATGCCGCTCCGCGCGGCTGCTATATTCTAAACCAGAGTCTGATTCAGTAAAGGGCTCGATTGAAAAATAAAGCCGGCGCAATCAACACCTGCAGAAATCTTAATCCATGCCCAGAGATCTCAATCCATGCCCAGAGCCGCCACGGCTTCCCGCAGGTCCGCGCTGATGCGCTTCGCCGATTCCTTGTCATTGGGCAGTGCCGCGTACGAGCGCGGTTTTCCGATCCGCAGGTGCAGTTTGCGCGGGCGCGGAAACCACTTTCCCCTGGGCCAGGCTTCGAACCCGCCGCGGAGATGGCAGGGCACCACGGGCAGATCGGTGCCGGCGACCAGCGATCCGATGCCGGGCTTGAACTCACCGAGCGCGCCGGTGCTGGTGCGCGTGCCCTCGGGGAACAGCACGAGCACGTTGCCCGGGTTGGCCAGCAGGCTGCGGCAAAGCTCCAGGCTCTGGCGAATGTGTTTCTGCCGGCCAAACGGGAGGGCGTTCACGACGATGGCGGCGATCGCCAGGCGCGGCGCGCTGATGAAGAAGTAGTCCTGCGCGGCGGCCGGGAACACGCGATGCAGCTTCGGCAACGGCATGGCCGCGAGCACGCACAGCGTGTCCAGGTGGCTCGTGTGGTTGCAGACGATGACAAATGAACCTTCCTTCGGCAGGTTTTCCCGGCCCGTGATCCGGAGGCGATGAAACAGGCGCAGCCATCCGCGCAGGAGCAGCGCCGCTGCAGAACGCACGGCGTACACCGTCAGGTCGGGTTCGCGCGGGAAACGCCGGAGCCGCTCGGCCAGCGATTGGTCGAGATCCGCCGCGGGTTCGTATCGCCACGTCATGTCAAATCCCGGTTCACGCCGCATCGCCGTCACAATGCCATCCGGCGGTGCCGGCCGGACAATCGAAACATTTTCCCGGGCAATGGATCCAATGCATGTTGCGCGCCTCCAGCCGGCGTCCGTTCAACGCAGTCCATAAAAGTATCCCGCCATGTGAAGGAACAGCGGGGCGACGTAGATCAGGCTGTCGATCCGATCCAGCACGCCGCCGTGGCCGGGGATGCCGGAGCCCATGTCTTTGATGCCGATGTCGCGCTTGATGACGCTGATGACGAGGTCCCCCAGTTGTCCGCCGATGCCGACGATCAGGCCGGTGAGCAGGAGTTGTTTGGCTCCGAAGTGCGGAAAGGAAAAGCGCAGCAGCCAGGGCAGGATCAACGAAACGGCGAGCGCGCCCAGGGTGCCGCCCCAGGTCTTCTTCGGACTGATATTGCTTCGGAACGGTCGCCGGCCAAAGAGCCTGCCGCAGGTGAACGCGGCCACGTCGTTGATCTCCGTCGCGAAGATCACGTAGAGCAGGTAGCCGTAGGCGTGGGTGGCGTTGGCCATGAACGCGAGGTGCCCGAACATCCAGCCCATGTAGATGAACCCGACAATGGCGAGGGCGACTCCCTGGAGCTGGCCCTGGACGCGATTGCGTGCGATGGGGATGAGGAGGATCAGCGCAACGGCGAACACGGGCAGGGCCACGAACAGGCCGTACCAGCCGTTGCCGGGTTCCTCGCCTTGCGGTTGCGGTACCAGGCAGGTGATCCCGACGGCGATGATGCCGATGTACACCGCGCCGGTGAGCCACCAATCCCGATAAAGACCTGTCGCGCGGGCGAACTCCTTGAACCCGATTCCCGCCAGGAGGCAAAGGACAACAATAAACACGACGCGCCCGCCGAGAATGCTTCCGAAGATGAGCGGCGCCATGATCAGCCAGCTCCGATACGTCAGCCAGACGGACCCGACCTCCTTCTTCAATATCCAGCGGAGCACCGCGAGCGCGAGTCCGGCGGCGACCAGCACGCCCGCGACAATCCAGGCGTAGGTTCGGAAAATCTCGCTTTGCAGCGCGGCCTGGGGAGTCATGCCGTTCCACTACGATTCGAACCCCGCGCAGCCAGGGCCCGCATGATGCGTTTGAGCCGCACGATGATTGTCTGAAGACAGCCCGCGAGGATCACAACGCATGTCCAGTCGAGAACGGTGAGCCCTGCGAACCGGATGCCGCCATTGTTCCATTCGAGCAGGGCCCATGTGATCCACGCGCCCAGGTGAAGCGTCACCATACGCCAGGGTTTGGACATGATCCCGCTGAATTCGCGTTGGACGCCGACGGCCTGCCCGAACAGGCCGACGTACGCGGTGAGCAGGGCGAACAGAGCGGCCCAGTATCCGCTGACCGCGGCGTTGAAGCCCGAGTGAGCCACGGCCGCGAAGATGAGCGTGTCGGAGATGCGATCCGGCAGGTCATTGAGGATTTCGCCGCGCCAACTGGCCTTTCCCGCCGCGAGAGCGACCATGCCGTCGAGCATGTTGCACCAGAGACGCAGATAGCAGAACGCCGGGCCGATCAGCAGAAGCCAGGCATGATGCTGCGATTGCCAGAAGCAAACGCCCGCCAGCCCAGCGGCGACGATCGAGCAATACGAGATCGCGTCCGGGTGGATGTGATGACGCACGCAGAACTGGACCGCGCGATGCGCTGTCTTGCGGAAAGGATCGGCGATCGGCCGACGGTATGCCGGCTGGTAGCCCGTCGGAGTTGTTGGGGTGACGCTCAACTGATTGTTCGTTCAGACGTCATCTGCTCGCGCAGTTGCCGGGATGTAATCAGACCCATCCGCCGCGGGCAAGCGGAAGGAGCGGAAGGGGGCGGAAGGGCAAAACATCCAACATCCAATGAACGCGTTGGATTCTGGTGGGGCGAGCGTCCTCGCGAGCCGTCGTGCCACTACCGGAATCAGCGACAGCGAATGACGCGCGCGGCAAACCTGACCCGGCGTCACGCGAATTTTTCCCAATTCCATTTCAAATCCTGGTCCTGGCAGCGAGCCACGCAAGAAGTGGTCATGTTTTCGCAAGATATGCGCGAGGGGTTTCGGCGGTTCGCAACGTATTAAGTCCGGAACACAGTTTACGGGGCGATGCGAACTGCCAACGACGCAACGGCCTCGTAAACGCAACCCAGGAAAGAACGAATGAAGAAGATGAACATGAAACTCGTTGCTGCTTTAACTATTGCTGTCTTTGCGATGACCGGAGCCGCCACCGCGCAGTACAAAGCCACAGGGCCTGACGGCATCACGGCGTCCCCGAAACATCGCGAAGTGATCAACAATGGCGCCGCCAACACGGTGTCGGCCGCCCCGGCTTCGCGATCCGCGGTGTGCCCGTCGTGCAAGGACGAGTACACTACTCGCGTTGACACCAGCGAGCGGGGCGCGATCAAGCGGACCGTGCTCGTGGCGAAGCACCTCTGCTCCGGCTGCAAGACGGAGATCAAGCGGATGGGAGTCGGCAAAGCCGCGTCCCAGGTGGCCACGCATGAATGCAATGTGGCGCCCGCGGAGAATCCGAAGTGCTGCGTGACGAACAAGACCTGAACGAACCCCGTTGGGGTTTTTTGAAAGATCATCGCTACCCAGGGTAGTCCCGCACTTGCGGGGCTACCCTGGGCTTTGCGACGGAATCCCTTTGGGATTTCTCCGAACTGCCCCGGTTGGAATTCGAAGAACAGACGACGCAAGTCCTGCGGAACTCCGGTGGTTCTTCCACGAATTTTTGATCGCGATTTGGATACTGGATCCCTTGAGCCTGGGGATATAAAGTCCCGGAAGTTATGGACCCTTTGACATCTTCTTCCTCGGGAACCGTTCCGGCCGTTAATCGCCGTCGCTTTCTCGGCTCGTCGCTCGCTGCGGGAGCCGCATTGATCACCGGCACGAGCCTGCGAACCAGGGCCCAGGAATCCTCGACTCCCGCCGCCAGATCTCCGCACCGGTACCGGATCGGCATCTGCGACTGGATGATCCTTCAGCGCCAGAAGATCCGCGCGTTGCAGATGAGTGCCGAGTTCGGCGCCGATGGAGTTGAAGTGGACATGGGCAGTCTTGGTCAGCGCGAAACATTTGAGAACGCGCTGGCCAATCCCGAGACCCGCAAAGCCTTCCTCGACGAGGCCCGCAAACTGAACATTGAAATCTGTTCTCTCGCCATGTCGGGTTTCTACGCTCAGAACTTTGCCACACGTCCCACCGTGCCGCGCATGATCCAGGACTGCATCGACACGATGACAGCGATGAACGTCCGCGTGGCGTTTCTCCCGCTCGGCGTCACCAACGATCCTGCGCGCCATCCGGAGCTCAGGTCCGCGGTGGTCGAACGGTTGAAGACGTTCGGGCCCATCGCCGAGCGCGCCGGAGTCATCCTTGGCGTCGAGACCGAGCTCGAAGCGGCGGAACAGGTGAAGTTCCTGGACGAGATCGGCTCGCCCGCTGTCCGGTCGTATTTCAATTTCTCCAATGCGCTTCAGAACAAGCGGGATCTGATTGCGGAATTGCGCACGCTCGGGCGCGAGCGCATCTGCCAGATCCATTGCACCAACCAGGACGGATTTCTGTTGAAAGACGATCCGGCCATCGACATGCCGAAAGTGAAGGAAACGCTGGACGACATGGGCTGGAAAGGCTGGCTGGTGATTGAACGATCGCGAAAAGCCGGCGAAGGCGGCAACGTCCGCGCCAACTTCAGCGCCAACGCCGCCTACCTGAAATCCGTGTTTCAATCGTAGCCGGGGCGCGTCCGTATCCCCTCCGGTTGGGCTGCGAGATGCGGCAATAACTCCGACAAAGCTTCCGACAAAGTTTCCGGCAACGAAGCGGCGGGAGAGGTCAGGCGGGCGGAGTGATGGCGAGGCCGGGCTGGACGGTTTCCTTCCGCGTTGCGCTGTTGGCCGCGCCGGCGAGGATGCGATCGAGGATCATGATTTTCTGCCAGATGGTGCGGGAGAGGCCGTTCGTGAGAGCTTCCACCTCATTGACCGCGGCCAGGGTGACGGGGTCATTGAAGTTCTGGACATACAATGCCGCGATCTTGCTGATCAAAGCCAGCAGGTCGCTGCACGCGTCGAGATACCGGATCAGCTCAAAGGGAGTCTGCGGCCGGCGCGGACCGTCCTCGGGGGCGGGAGTGCCGGAGAGAATCCGCTCCGGATCCTTCGTGAGCTGGTGCATGTCGATGATATGCGCCAGCGAGCGGAGAACGTGAATGGCGTCGAGCGCTTTCCTGCGTTTCATGCGGTTCTCCAGCGTGACGAAGAAGAAGATCGCCACGGAGAGAAAGACGATTTCGTTGATCGCCGCTTCGGATGCCTGGAGGAAGTCCGCAAAGTTGGTGAACCGCGGTTCGGCGTCGATGCTCAGGAAGACGCCGATGACCACGCAGATGATGGCCACGATGGCGATGATGGAGAGGCCGCGCAGCCAGTACTGCGGGCGGGCGAGCCACGCGCCCGTTTCGGCGGCGTGCGTGCTGACGCTGTGCAGCTCGCCGGCAACCCGGCTCAGGCCGGAGCCGGGGAAGCGCTCGCACACCTGCTCGTGCAGCGCCCGGCACGTCTCCACAATCTTCGAGGCATCGAGGGCGAGATACATGGGGTGTCCATGGTCAGACCAGCTTCCTGAGCTTCGGATCGGCGGCCAGCCGTTTCACCAGTTCCTTGACCTTCTGCGCCTGGCTCTTGTGCGCCAGCAGCACCGCGTCGTCCGTCTGCACCAGGATGGAATCCCGCAGGCCCACCACGGCGATGGGCGTGCGGTTCTTTGTGCGCGCGTCGAAGATGACATTGCGCGCGGCGTCCACATGAACGAACTGGCCGACCGCGCAGTTGCCTTCCGGATCGGCCTTGAGATGCCGCGCCAGCGCGTTCCACGCGCCGAGATCATCCCACTCGAAGGCGCCGTCGGCGACCACCACGTTCTGCGCGTGCTCCATCAGCGCATAGTCGATCGAGATTCGTTTGATTGACGGATACTCCTTCGCGAGAACGCGATTGAGCCTGGCGGGGTTGCCGGCGACTTTGAACCATCGCTGGCAGGCTTCGTACATCTCCGGCTGGTGTTTCTGAAGGCCTTCGGTGATGGCGACAAACGACCAGATGAACATGCCGGCGTTCCAACGGTATTGTCCGCTGTTCACATACTCGAGCGCCTTCTCGAAGTGCGGCTTTTCCACGAACTGTTCCGCGCGATGAAACGCCGTTTTGTAGGGCTTCGCCCCGGTCGGCGGCGGCAGCCGGTCGCCCACGCGGATGTAGCCGTACCCCGTGGCGGGTTCGGTCGGCTGAATGCCGATGGTGATGAGCGCCTGGCCGCGGCCCGCAAGGTCGAACGCGTCGCCCAGCACCTGCTGGAACTTTTTTTCTTCGGGAATGACGTGATCCGCCGGCAGCACCGCCATGACCGCGGTGGTGGAACGGGCGCCAACCAGCGCCGCGCCGAGGGTGACGGCGGCGCAGGTGTCGCGTCCGATCGGCTCGGCGATGATGTTGTTCTTCGGCAATTTGGGGAGCTGTTTTCGAACCTCGGGCGCCTGGGCCTGGTTCGTGATGATGAGCACGTTCTTGATCGGGACCAGCGGCAGGACGCGGTCTACCGCCTGCTGGAGGAACGAACGGTTGCCGAGCAGACGAAGCAATTGCTTCGGCGTTTTCTCGCGGCTCAGCGGCCAGAAGCGCTCGCCGCGCCCGCCTGCCATGATCACCACAAAACGATCTTTCGAGTCGGTTTTCGGTTTCATTGCGCAGAGTTCGAATTCGTCTTCACCGCATCCGCCAACGATTTCACGAAGCCGGCAACGCGCGGCACGAGATCCGGCGATTTCCCGTGCTCGGCGATCCGGTTCACAATCGCGCTGCCTACGACCACAGCGTCGCCGTAGCCGGCAACGGTTCGCGCCTGTTCGGGCGTGGACACGCCGAACCCGATGGCGACGGGCAGTTGCGTGTGCGCGCGGATCTTCGCCGTCATGGCGGCGATGGTGTCGGACACCTTTTCCTGCATTCCGGTGACGCCTTCGCGGGAGACGTAGTAGATGAAGCCGGTCCCGCGGCGCACGATCAGCTCGATGCGATCCTCAGGGGTGGTCGGGGCGACCAGATAAATGTTGCAGAGCCCCGCCTGTTTCATGACGGCCTCGTAATTCCCGCTTTCCTCCGGCGGCAGGTCGAGCACCAGCAGGCCGTCCACGCCCGCGCGGGCCGCGTCGTTCACGAAACGCTCGAGGCCGACCTTGTGAACGAGGTTGAAATAGATGTAGAGGACGATGGGGATCTGTGAGCTGCGGCGGATCCGCGCGACTGTCTCAAGAACCTTCGGCGGGGTGGCGCCGGATTCGAGGCCGCGCTGCGCAGCCAGTTGATTGACCACGCCATCGGCCAGGGGATCGCTGAAGGGAACACCCAGCTCGAGGACGTCGACGCCTGCTTTTTCAAAAGCCAACGCCAGGTCGTGCGTGGCATTCAGATCGGGATCGCCTGCTCCGATGTAAACGATGAAGCCCTTCGATTGGGCGCGCCGGAGCCGGTCGAAGCGTGCGACGATTCGATTCATCAGGCGCGGAGTTTCAAGGGTTGAACGGCTTGTTTCAAGCGCGAAGCGCGGCCGGCGGGGCTGCCTGACCGGGATGAAACATCCAGCATCCAACATCCAGCCGAACGGCGGGGAATCGAACGTTCAACATCCAACGCTCAACAGACGTTACTGCAACTTGCAGATTCGCGGTCGAGGATTGCAGTCACCCTGGACCCCGGAGCGCCCGCGTCAATCGTCAATCGTAAATCGTCAATGCGAAGGCTACAGCGTGCCCCACAGCGGTTCGTCCGCGTGTTCTCCGGAATCCAATGCCTGTTGGACGGACTTCAACAATTTGTCCGGCGTGAACGGCTTGGCCAGGAAACCGGCTCCCAGCGACGCGATCTGAGCCGCCGTGTCGGGGCTTTCGCACCCGGTGTAAATCACCTTCAGACTCTGCCGGGTTTGCTGGAGCTGGTTGGCGAGGTCGAACCCGGTGGATCCGTCGTTGAGCGCGAGTTCGGTGAGGAGCAGGTTGATTTGAGCGGCCTGGCTTTGCCAGAACGTCAGCGCAAGGGAGGTGCTGTCGGCTTCGATGACGCGGTATCCCTGCCAGTTCAGCGCGCAGCGCGCGAGGTTGCGGGCGCGATCGTCGGGATCGACGAGGAGCACCGTGCCTTTGTGCCGGAGAGTGGCCGCGGCCTGGACGGGTTGCCCCTGCACAACGTCTGCGGGTGCGCACGGGATGAACACGAGGAACTCGCTGCCGGCACCCGGTTGAGTGGCGAATTCCACCCAGCCGTTGTGCTGGTGAACGATGCCCCTGACGCTAGCCAGCCCGAGGCCCAGCGCCCGGCCGCCGTCCTTGGTCGTCACGCACGGCTCGAACAGGTGTTCCTGGATCTCATTGCCGATGCCGCGGCCCGTGTCGCGCACGCTCAGGCGGACGAATTCGCCCGGGCGGCCTTCGCTCGCGCCGCACGCGTCGCCGCGCACAACGGAGGTGGAAATGGTGATGGTGCCGCCCTCGGGCATGGCGTCGCGCGCGTTGAGCACGAGGTTGACCAGCACGTGCTCCATGAGCTTCGGATCGGCGAGCATCGGGACCATGTAGGAACCGTACGCGAATTCAACGGTGATGCGCTCGCCCACGAGGCGATTCAACATATGGTTCATTCCGCGAAGCAATGAATTGATGTCCAGCACCTGGGGCTGGCAGGGAAGTTCGGCGCCCACGGCCAGCAACTGCCGGGAGATCGCCATCCCGCGGGTGGTGGCCGCCGAGATCTGCCGGATGTCCTCCACCGCCTTGCCTTCGCCTATTTGCGTGCGCAGCGATGCCGCTCTCTGGTCGATGGCGGCCAGCAGCGGCTGAAGATGCCGCGCCACGCCGGCGCTCATTCGCGTGATCACTTTCAGGCTCTGGTCGCGGCGCAACCGCAGTTCGCGATAGTGGCGTTCGGTGACATCGCAGGCGACGACCATGCAGGCGTCCAATCCCGCGGCCCGGATGTCGGCTGCGAGCACTTCGGCATTGAACCGGGAACCGTCCTTGCGGCAATGCTGCCAGACGCCGCATTCCCGGGTCCGGGCATTCGGCGCAACCGCGTCCTCCAGGAACAGCCTGGCCTTCTCCGGCGCGATCAGGTCGCGCGCGGCAAGCGTCACGAATTCCCGGGAATCGAATCCGTACTGTCGAATGGCGGCATGGTTGGCCGCGAGAATCCGGCCCGAGCTCCGGTCGAAGATCCACGTGGGGGCCGGGTTTTCCATGAAGAGCTGATGATAGTAGGTGGCCGACTCGGCGAGCGCCTTTTCACTCTGTTCGCGCCGGGCGACTTCGCTGGCGAGAGCGCCGTTCAGGCGCGCGAGTTCGGCGGTTTCCTCCTCCATCTTCTGTTTGTATTCCGCGTGCAGGCGTTCTTCGTTTCGGAGCGCTTCCTCCTGGCGGGCGCACAGGGTGTGCGTGTGGCCCATGCCGATCAGCAGGAGCAGCGCGCCGACGGCATAGGCGGCGTCCAGGGTGAAATCGGCCGGCAGGCCGCGCACGGTGGATTGCGCCGGCGCCAGCAGGCGCAGCAGGGCAAGGCAGGAGAAGACGAAAACGATAAACCAGCCGACGCGTTGCGCGCCAAACCGGCGAACGAGAGTGAGAGCGTATGACGGCACGGTCAGTTGCAGCGCGCCGGACAGGAAACTCAGAATGCCAATTCCACTCATAGGACCTCATTACCAGGTTCGAGAAAACAGCGGTGCTCGTGTCTATTACTCAGGCAGGCCGGGGCACGCCGGCTCCAGATTGAAGCCACGAACCGGACAGGAGCGGCAGGTCGAGACTGTTCGGGCTGATTTCTCATGCTTGGCCCGGGTTTGAGCAGTCGGCAGGCCAGCGGTTGCTTCAATGCGGATTGTTTTCCTCCACCAGCGTTAAAGTGGCTCTGGCATTTTGCTCAAGACATTTGGCAGCACGTCAAGGCCCGGCGCCTTGACACAGGAAGCGTCTTCCGGCGAAAGACTTGTCTGATGAAAACCCGAATCCTTCTCCTGGCCGTATGGTGTGCTGCGGCCCTTGCCGCCCCGGGACAGGAATCTTCCGCCGATACCGATGCCGAAGCCGCCTATACCCGCACCATCAACGAGCGCGCCGCAAAGATTGTCGATACGCTCGGCCTCACCAACGCCGACCAGGCAACGCGCGTGCGGGCTATCATCGCCCGGCAGTACCGCGACCTGCGGACCATCCACGACGAGCGGGATGCCGCGATTCGCCAGGCGCGCCAGTCCGCCGGCGACAAGGCGGCTGTGGACGCCGCCGTGCGGAAGCTCGAGGACGAGGCCAGGGTGCGTTCGGACAAATTGCACGGCGAGTACCTGGCGCGATTGTCGGCCGAGCTCTCGCCCGAGCAGGTGGACAAAGTGAAGGACGGCATGACGTACGGCGTGCTGGAGGTCACCTACAACGCCTATCTCAAGATGTTCCCCGACCTCACGGCCGAGCAGAAGAAACAGATCCGGGATTGGCTCGTTGAAGCACGTGAGATCGCGATGGACCAGGGATCCTCGAACGAGAAGCACGCCATCTTCAACAAGTACAAGGGGCGAATCAACAATTATCTCGTTCGCGCGGGTTACGATCTGAAGAAGGGCGAGGAGAATCTGAGGAGGAATTAGCCGCTCTGGCGTTCATTTTATGAAGAATCCCATTTCAGTCTCAGTGCTCGCCGCCGCGGTGCTGTCGGGAGCGTTCGCGGCCCACGCCCAATACCCAAGGGTGCCGTCGGAGGTGCAGGCGGAAGCCGATGCCAGAAAAGCCGCGGCGGATCGCCGTTCGGACGAGGCCTTCAAGAAGGCGGAGCCCCTCATCAAAGAATGGGAGGAAAAGGGCAAACCGTACATACCGTGGGCCGCCAGACCCGGCGACCTTCCGCAGGCAAAAATCCCCGCCTTCCCCGGCGCGCAGGGCGGCGGGATGTACAGCTTCGGCGGGCGCGGCGGCAAGGTGTTCGTTGTCACCAACCTCAACGACAGCGGCCCCGGCAGCTTCCGCGAGGCCTGTGAAGCCGGTGGACCGCGCATCGTCGTCTTCAACGTCGCCGGCATCATCCGCCTGAAGGAACGCATTCGCATCCGCGCCCCGTACATCACCATTGCGGGCAACACCGCGCCCGGCGACGGCGTGTGCATTGCTGGCGACACCGTCGAGCTCGAGACGCACGACGTCGTGATCCGTCACATGCGGTTTCGTCGCGGAGAGACGTGGGTGGGCGACCGCAACGATTCGATCGGGGGCAACCCGATCGGGAACATCATGATCGATCATGTCTCGGCGAGCTGGGGGCTGGATGAAAACATGTCCATGTATCGGCATATGTATGCCCGGCAGGAAGGGGGCCCGGCGGCGAAGCTGCCGACGGTGAACATCACGATTCAGAACTCCATCTTCAGCGAGTGCCTGAACACGTTCAATCATTCATTCGGCAGCACGATCGGCGGGTTGAACAGCACGTTCCATCACAACCTCTGGGCCTGCAACGCCGGGCGCAACCCGAGCGTCGGCATGATCGGCGACTTCACCTTCGTCAACAACGTGCTCTTCAACTGGGTGCACCGGACCGTCGATGGCGGCGACCACCGCAGCCAGTTCAACATCATCAACAATTACCTCAGGCCCGGCCCGGCCACGCCGCGGGACAACCCGGTCGCCTGGCGCTTTCTCAAGCCCGAATCCGAGCGCAGCAGGACCGTGGTGGACAACTTCGGCCAGGCCTACGTCAGCGGGAACATCGCCGAAGGCAACGAGCGGGCGACGAAGGACAACTGGGACGGCGGCGTGCAGCCGGAATCGCAGGCGCCGGTGGGCACCGTGCTGCCGAAAATCCGCCGCGACACGCCTTTCCCGCATGCGCCGCTGACCATTCATTCGGCGGAGGAGGCCTTCGAGTTTGTGCTGGCGAACGCGGGCGCGACGTTGCCCCGGCGCGACGCCGTGGATGAGCGCATTGTGAGGAGCGTGCGCACCGGCGAGGTGAGCGTGAAGGTGGACGCCGATATTCGGGAGAAACTGGGCGGCGTGGGTTACTCGGACGAGGTCATTAAGCGGATCGTCGCGCTCATCCCGAAAGGGATTATCACGCACCCGTCCCAGGTGGGCGGTTATCCCGAGTACAAGGGCGAGCCTTACAAGGACTCGGATTCCGACGGCATGCCGGATGACTGGGAACTGAAGCATGGTTTGAACCCGAACCGGGCGGAGGACGCTTCTGAAGACCTGAACGGCGACGGCTACACGAACATCGAGGACTTTATCAACGGCCTCGACCCGCGCGGCCCGAAGGTGGACTGGACGGACCTGCGGAACAACGTGGATCCGAGGCACCGGAGGTAGACGCGGCGCGCGGCTGTCCTCAGCCGCAGCAGGTGGACGAAGCGCGCGACTGCCGGTTCTGCCGGCGCCCATCGGCGCCATGACTTTGAACACCTGCCGGTATTTGAAGCGTGAGTCTTTCTGCTGAACTCGAAGTCTTGCTGCTGTCTCCGTGCCGGTAGACGCTCGGAGCGCGGCTGTCCTCAGCCGCAG
>Ga0116168_1001695_pt1 | contig 15811 bp, 18 predicted proteins | sample AD_UKC129_MetaG_FD_89795 | JGI IMG/M metagenome (GOLD analysis project Ga0116168, IMG submission 89795) | Active sludge microbial communities of municipal wastewater-treating anaerobic digesters from Canada - AD_UKC129_MetaG | ecosystem: Engineered > Bioreactor > Anaerobic > Digestate | place...
GCCAATGCGTTAGCAGCAATAGTATTTGTAGCTATCTTACCACCATTAATTTTCGTAACACCATCTTCAATCATGGTGATCGTTTCCAAAACGTCTAAAGCGTTTTCGCCTAAATTCCATTTGTCCATGTTATTGTTAATTATGTCTAAAGCGTCTTGGCCATAGCTAATTCTTTCTTGTGCTTCCTTGTCTAACCCATAAAACGTTACTAAACCATATAAATTAATTTTTTCTGCAATTAAATCTACAAAACCTTTGCTCTCTATTTTGCTTACGCTTATACTATTGGTTTTTATCCACTCGGAGTCTATTCCTATAGCCGCAATTTGATTCAATATCGCATTGCCTTTGACGTCAATTCCATATCGCCAATTCGGAAACCCTTCGTTCCAACCTTCATTGGTCCACGCATATCCTGCTGCACTTCTGACGCTTATGTAATTACTTTCTTCTAAAGTAGGTTTATCGTGTGAATATACAATCTTACCACCTTCCGTATCTTCTCTAACGGTGGTGTATAAACCTAATGAATTGTTTATCTGTTCGTTTAAATGCAACAATAACGTTTCATAACCCGTCAGTTCCTCACGTGTTTCCTCTCTCATGTTTTGCAATATTTCTTGCTCGTGTGGGGTAACTGGATTCAACGCCGCATATCCTTTTCTCGTTTTGGTTTGCCCAACCGCCTTTACTGTACTGCGGCCATTCAATCTGTATGTATGGTGTGTTACAATGCTCGGATATTCTGCATTATTCTTGTCCACATATTTTATTTTTTGCAACGGCATCAACCCAATCTGCGATTTTACAACCACATTGTATGGATGGTAAACCAAACCATTGATTCTGTTGTATATATTACCCAACACGGTTTCCAACTCTTTCATGTTGTACAAAATCAAATTTCCGATAATTTCAATTGCATATTCGTCAGTTCCAACCAGAACATCTTTATACTTTACGCCTGTTATCTGAATCGGCTCTTTGTAAAAATCTGAACCTTCGTAACGTATGCTTCCATCTATCTTAAAATCACTATCCTTGTACCAACTCATTTGCAATTCGCCGTTGCCATCAATATACGCACACGTTCCAGTAATTTCGGCACACCATCTCAATACCGTACGGAACGTATCAGCCTGTGGTTTTTCGTTTATTACCACATCTTCGTTAATCAAATCCAAATTACCTATCACAATATCGCATTTATCACAACAATCACTGATTATGTCAGCAACGGTCGCTGGGAATAATAGGTCGGTCTCATATGGTTGGTCAAACTGCACCATTCTATCCAGCGCTCTTATTGTTATCGTGGATAATTTTCTAGGAGGTTCATCAACAGTAAAGTACCCCATTGGCACGTCGTTCACACGAACAAACAAATCTTTTCCTTCAAAAACAAAATCGTCCCAGCGACCGTCACTATTAAACATTTTAAAAGACAGTTCGGCCGCTACAGCCGAACCCAACTCTATATTTGCACCTGTTGCGCTGTATCTATCAATTGTCAAACTGTTTTGCACTATGTCGGCATTAGTAAGCTGTATTCCATCACCATTTATATATACCCTATCCATTTGCCTCATCCTCTGCGTGACATTTTTCAGATCTAATATTGAATTGAATCTGTTCCCATACGCCCAATACAGCGTTATATAAGTTACTGTTTTTGTCGCCTGAATAAAACCGTTTTGTAATGTATCCACCGGCTTTCAAGTCCAGAAATTCGACATCCACATATTCCGGCCAAAACAAATTAATTACATGGGAGCCTTGCTCGGTTGTAAGGTTTTGCCAACCCAAATCTATTCCAACGACAGTTCCAATTCTGCTTTTAATCATTGTTCCATCTTCGGTTCTTCCGGCATCCTCGCTTGACTGGTCTGAATAAATCAGCCTGTATTGACTGGGCTGTACCAATAATGATTGACCGTCAACCGTTTTAATTGCTTCAAAAGCCATGCTTTACACCCCCATCGCAATAACTGTTTTCCCATCTCTACGGTTCTTTCGTTCAGCAGCTGTGATAACGTCACGCGCTTTAACGTTGCCGGATTCATCCATAATAACGATTGTCCAATTGCCCTCGTTGCTATCACCACCAGCTTCACGCATTCCTTCCTTTATTGCGGCTTTTAATGCTTCTGTAATCTGTTGATTGCTTGCAACTACTGAGCGGCTGCCAATAGTGCCTAACAATTCAGGACCGTTTTCGTTGGCGATAAACAGTTCGCCTCTTGCAGGGAATCCGCCGGTGCCGTAAGGTGGTATAATGCTGCGGAAGTCCCGGGTTTCAAACGGTGGCAAAGGTTTGCTTCCAGAACTTGGTTTATAACCAGTGAGATTGCGTCTTGCTTCTTGAATTTTTTCAATTTCTCTCCAAATAACGTTAAACGATTCCAATTCTTTAGTGAAGTTGCCCGGAATAAAAATATCTGCAGCATGAGCACCTATCATTTCAAGAACATGCAAAATTGGATTTTCGGAATAACGAAACATTTTTTCATCAAATGGCAATTGGTTTATTAGCGCATCTTGAATCGCTCGGAAAACCGCCTCTGTATTAGCGCCCAAATCAGCCAATTGTTTAGCATATGCTTGTTCAACATCTGCGAGTGCTTTTTTTAGGCTAGCGCCTGACAGGGTGGATTCATACAACGATTCTTGCGTTATTCGCCATTCAACTAGCTTTTCATATCCTGTACGGAACTGTTCCATTGCTTCGTTTACAATGTCGCCAACGTTCTGTTTGCTAATTTTGCGCCTACCCGTTCTAATGTCCTCTAGCAATACTTGCGACCGTTTAGCCTGCAGCTTAGATTCAAAACTTGCCAGGTTCGTCATTTCGTTTATCAACTGCTGTATACGTTCTAACTCGCTGGTTGTTAGCTTGCCACGCTCTTTCATTGCATTTTCATATATATATGTTATCTCACTCTGGATCTCTTCAATCCTAGACTTCTGGCTTGCATAATTGTTGCTAATCTCATCCAGGATTTTCTTCTCTTCCTCGCTAATGAATCCATCATTCATCAATGCCAGTTTTGTATATTCCTGCAATGCCATGTCGGCTGTGGTTTTCAGTTTTTCCTGTACAGTGCTTATCATGCCTTCCAGGTCAGCCAATGTATCGCTTATGATTTGCTCGTTCTCTTCCGCTGATTCTCCAACTCTTGTTACGTTGTAAGCAAAACTGTCAGCATATTCATTGAAACGTGTTTCAAGATTCTTAATGTCTATGCTGTATTCCTGTATAGCACTATGCATTTTGTCGATTTCTGAACCCAAGTTCTGTGTCAGTCCTGCCAGTTCATAGCTCGACAATCCTATTTCATCATACAGTTCCTTTAATGCCGCGTCCCTTGTTGCTTTCGCGTGACCAACTATAGCGCCTGTCAATGCGCCAATAGCACCAACCACCAAACCTATTGGACCTAACGCAACGTACATAGCCGTACCTACACCTGCAATAGTTAATACCAATTGTGGCAATACATCTTTCAAGTCCTTTGTTCCACTCGTTAGGTCATATGTAATATCCTTGAATGATGTAAATGCAACCAATGCACCACCAGCGCCTATCAAAACCTTTGTTGCTAACGGTATTGCACTTCTGAATCCTTTAAGTCCGGCATTAAATGCTGCAAATCCTGTCGCACCGCTGTTCAATGCTATTGCAAATGCATTCTGGAACTCTATCAATGGTTTGAATGTTCTAAGGAACAATGTAATCGCATTAACTGTCGATATTACTTTCTCGGCCACGAACAACCCTGTAAACACAGCCAAAAACGGAACCAACTTTTCAACTATGCCTTTTACTTTATTGTAAATTTCCGTTCCTTTGTCAACGACTTTGTCAAGCCAGTCATCAATGCTTGGCAGCTTAATGTCTAAATCGAAACCGTCCAACCCTGGCGCAAGTGCTCCCTGCTTCGGCTTGCCTAAAATATTTATTTCGTCAATGCCTGCCATTGCATTTTTAAACTTTGCAACCTCTTCATTGACATCTCCGAAGGCGTCACCTAAATCTATTATGTCGTTAACCATTCTTCTGTCATAATCAATTTTTGTCAGCTCAAATCCCAACAATGTTGCGACTTTGTTTGCCACATCCGTCAAAACCTGCACAAACGCCTGTACGTAAGGTATTACCTTAATCAATATAGGTATCAGCATGTTACCCAATGCTCTACGCAACTGAACTATTCTCTGATTCAATATTCGCAATGCGTTTGCAGGTGTCTCTAATGTGGCCCCCATATCGTGGAATACATTGGTGGACTGCTCCATGATTGTTACATATCTTAATAGTGCTTTCTGTGCTTGTGTAAGCTCGTTGAAATTTATTTTTATACCATGATTTAAAGCTGTCTGTTTCAGTGTTGCTTGGTCAAGCGCATAACCCCACCTACGCAGCGGTTCCAACTCACCAGCCAAACCGGACTGGAACTTCAGCGCCGCAGTTTCAATATGTACGTTAAAAAACGAAGCAGCGTCATAAATTAACTGCGTCAGGTTTCTGGACATTATGGTTGCCTTGTCCTCAAGCACACCAAAACCATCCAAAATCTGTTGAAAAATACCTTGGTAGCGCATCCATTCTGAACTGTCAACACCCATGACACGCTCAACAGCTTTTGCATATTCATATGCAGATTCAGCTGCCTTGCCCATAGTAACTGTAAACAAGTTCAAGTTTTCTTGATACTTGTTCGATTCAATTATCCAATCGCTTATAATGTTTACGGCTTTTCTAAGGGTGTAATAATACAGATTCAGTTTTGCGAATGCCCACGTCAAGCCACCGCCTATGCTCGTAAATGAATTGCCAGCTTGTTTATTGGAAGCTTGCAGTCCTTTGTTGCTTTCAATTATTTTCTGTATCCTGATCGGGAATGCCGCAAAACCTTTGGATACTTTCTCCATTTCGGTAGCTAACGGCCTTATCGCATCTGTGACTTTTCGGATTTGTTCCGCAAATTTATCCAAATCCATTTCATTCAATAATTGCGATATTTCGGGCAATTTTCTCAAACTGTTCAAAAACGAATTTAAGTTATTCTTTTCCAGCTGTTTTAAAATGTTGCCTGCGTCAACCAATTTTTGCATTTTATCGGTTATGTCAGGCATGTTGCCCAATGCTTCCAATGCTTGTGGCAACTTGCTAAGTCCGGTTACGCTAAACTTAAAATTGCTTAAAGGCTTGAGAGCTTCCGCAAGCTTGCTCAAGCCAGAATAATCAGTAGTTTTTGCTTTTAGTTTATCAAGTGTTGCTATAAGTTTCTCCAGACTACTGGAGGCACTTTCAGAGCTGCCCTGTATCTCTATTTGAAGTTCTTCAATTGTTGCCATTCTCTCGTGCCTCCTTCTTCCGTTTACTTGATTCTGCTTGTGCTCTTAAATACTTTGCTCTTTCTTCTATCTTCCTACGTTGCACTCTCGCCATATCTTCCTTCGTCAACGGGTAAGGCTCTTCCGGATATGGCGCTTGTTTGCTTCCGTGCAATGCACATGCTATTGCGTCCATTGTGTATTTATTGTGCAACCAGGCTCTGAAGTTTTCGTTGTGCCTCTTTATATCCCACGCCTTGCGATATGTGACAGTCAACCAAGGATCTCCGTTCCAAAACTCGTCTATTGTCATTCCTATTGCAAGGTAATGTGGTAAAACTTCGTTAAATAATTCTGTGTACTTTATGTTTTCGTCGGGAGAACCTTCGTCTACCAGTTCTTCCCCCACTTGGCGTTTCCCTCGCCACTGCCTGTCAGCAACGAATCGAGTGTATCCACATACATTTCAATAAGCGCTTCGATTAATCCATCCTTGTTCTCCAAATTGTCGAAAATTTCTTCAACAACTTTTCTTTTAATGCCAGGGTGGTTCTTCCTAAATGCGCCGTAAAACAACAGTGGTGTCATTGTAGCTGGTTTATCTGCTAGATCTTTCACAACAAACCCCTGCTGCTCCAAAAATTCAACAGTTTTTCTGTTGATTTCCAGTGTGTAATCTTCCCCTTTATAACTAACCGTTAATGTTTTTGCCATTAAAATTTACCCTCCTTAAAATCATTAATCCAAAAGTTCAATATCGCTTGTTGGCAAAATTCTTATTTGCATATCGTGCGGTTCGCCAACACCACTACCCAACACTCTCACTTGCAAATAGCCTTTATATCCAAATTTACCCAACGAACCTTCCAGATCACCCAAATATTCAGCAAACATCTGCTCTGTGCCTTCCAATGCTTCCAGTGTTTCAAAATCAGTTGGGTCATAATTTGCCGTAAACACTTTAACTTCATTGGCCTTTATTCCTGGTTTGTATTTTCTGACAACATCAGATTTTGTGGTTATTTCGTAAGCTTCGATTTCGCCGTGTATGTCAGGCGTGTCTTTTACGTCAACCAGCTTTGCATATGTAACTGCACCGCCTTCCCCTTCAGTGCCCAACATTAAATAATGCAAAAAATCAGCAGTACTCATGTCTTTACCTCCTTGTATAAATATATCCGTTGTTTCCAACTGTGCCTGTAAATCTTAAAACCTTTCGTGCAATGCTTGGGTCTGTCAGATTTGGAACTTCCGTTACACTAACCACTGAAAATCCCATTTCAAGCATTGCGTCTACAATTATTTTTTCAATTGCTTCAAGTTCGTCCAAAGCTCCTGCTTCCTTGTTGCTTGCCAATTGCCATTCATATCCGTGATTCCACATCACAGGTTTGTTGCCTATTGCAGTTTTCTTGTCCACAGATTTTTCAATCTGTGTCATATAACAGTATGGAAAATGTTCAGGCCTCCATTCTAGCTTGCGTGTCAGGTATACATAACCTTCATGATATTCTGCTCTTACTTTATTCGCAACCATGTTAAAAACCGTTTTAGCGTCAATCAAACCTGAACACCCCCTTTGCTTCCTCTTCTGCAATATCCTCCAAATACCTTGCGGTGTAATACATGAATGGCCTACTTGGCATACCCGCTGTCCATGCTCTTAATTGCCCTTGTGGATCAGTCCACTTGTACGGATTGCCGTCCGATTCGTCTGTTGGATACCACCATCCCGCTGTGCCATGATTGTTTATGTCGTACTGCCACTCAAACTCATTCACCAACGGATGATGAGGTGCTTCTTTCCCAACGAATCCTGTTCCAAACTCAAAATACATGCTGTGTGGCGCCGTGGATTTAACCAACGCTCTCCCGCTTTCCATGTGAACCGCCTCAATCCCTTCCGTTATCCCAGTGTGGGAAAAATATGCGGCTCTTTCCACATAATCGATTGCAAATTCCTTTCCTTTGTCAGCCAGATTGTTAACCAATCTGTCAGTTCGTTTCGCCAAACTGTTTTTGTAATCAGTCAATAATTTTATTGCGTCATTTATGCTTTTGTCGTTCAGTTTAACAACGATTTTCTTCACTGACGTTTACCCTCCTGACGGGTATTCGCACAACATCCAAACCTTTCATTGGCGGTGCAACCACTATGTAGTCATGCGGTTTTGTCGGGCCAACATCTATCCACAAACGCGTCTTGTCCATTATCGGGCAATCCATATCACAAACTATCAATTCTCTATCGTAAACCACATTAGCACCATACAACTGTATATTTTCTCTGCTTTGTCCTGCCGTAACGTGTGCCTTGTATTTTTTAGGCTTGCCATAGCCTGGAACAACGTTTCCCCACTCGTCTGTTCCTTCGTATGACCCGAATGCCGAATACCATATTGTTTTTTTGTTTCTTTCCAGCCCGCGCATTCAGAATCCCACCTTGGCCTTCGGCACAATTTCTTTCAGCAAGCTTTCTGACACTCCAGGACTTTCATATGTCCTGTCAATTCCGCCCTCCGTGTGTCGCAACTCACCTTCGGCACCACGTTTGTTGTACAATTCAACAGCTATTTGCAGCTGTAAATGTCTATACTGTGGTTCCACGTCCATATCCTCGTTATAACCAAATGGGAAGCGCCGTGCTAAAATTATTAACTTTGCCATATCTAAATACAGTTCAGCTTCCTGATCTTCAATTGCTTCGCCCAACAACAACTTAAATCTCTCAACCATGTTGCGCTTCCCTCCTTTACAAATTATTGAACCTTCAGTGTGTAAACTCTGTCCATAGCCTCGAACGAAGGCAGTATGATTGCAGAAGCATATACCTGGATGTTTACTGGATGCGGCTCAACATATGTAGTAACTGCTATGCCGCCGCCAACAACCTGCACGCTTGCTGCAGTGTTTCCTGTACGCAAATCGTACTCTTCCGGAGTAACACCATAATGCATTCTGCCTAGTGGCCCTGCGGGAGCGAGAATCACATAACCGGTATCAAGATAATATCTTTCAACCTTGTTCTCGTCCTTGAATATGCCATCCTCTATGTAAATCCTTAAACCGGTTTTCTGCTCGATAAACCTTTTGGCTTCCTCGTCAGTCACTATAATGTTTGCTGCACCAACGGGATTCATGGCCTTTGCAATGCTCTCGGAAGCAATCATGCCTTCAAATGTTTCGGAGTTCATAATTACTTCAGATACCAATACGCCTTTCAGACGCATGATTCTCTTTGCCTCAAGCAAATCCTTTATTGGGTTGCTGTTAGCCTTGTTTCCTTCAGTCCACTTTGCACCGGCAGCCAATGTCTTTTTGTTGCTGGCTGCCCACTTGCCGTTAGGGTCATAATTGTAATCGTAAGCAGCAGTCCTACCAGTGGTATCCCCAGCAGCAACGGCTATTGTTCCTGTTTGCAGTACGCTGCAAGCCATTCTTCTAGCTTGTACAATTGCGCCGTCTATCAAATTCTTTGCGTCATCATATAGCCTTAAAATCATTGGCTTTGCAAGGTCTGGAGCCGCCTGAAGTGTCGTCAACAACTCCTGTCTCTCAAGCTCGCCAATTCTCATTGCTTCACGGAAAAACGGCATTTCAGTAATTATTTTTGCAATACCAATTCTGTCCCTTACGGAAGCTTTAGTGTCAAATGCTGAAGGCTGCAGTGCAACCGGAACATCGTTGTATCCCTTTATCCACGACAATTGCAATCCGGGTGTTCTCTGGTTTGGAAATTTCGACAAAACATGACTGTCCGTAGGAATTTCTGCCTTCATTGCCTCGTAATATGCACCTATGTTTTTTGCGTCAAATATGTCAATCAATTTTGGCATCATTATCACCTTCCTTTATTCTGCAGCCGATACTGTTGCAATTGTTACTGCCTGTGCAGGTGCCTCGTTGGTTTCAACTACGGCAGCGCTTGGTTTTACTGTTACGGTTCCAGCTTTTACGGCTGTTCCCGCTGTGGTTTTCAGCGTAAATATAGCGCTATATCCGTCGTCGGAAAGTGCTATGCTGTCCACTGCTACCTTTGTGATGCTTTCGCCAGTAATTGTCCAGTTTCCTTTATCAGTTGCACCGCTTCTGAAACCAATCCTTTGTTTAAATTTAACTGCTACAGTCTTGGTTGTAGCATCCGTACTCTCAGCAACATATGTAGCGCCAGTAATATTATCAGTATCCCAAACAGGGGTATTTGTCCTGGCAAATGGCAGGAAATTGATTCCCTTCAATGCTGCTATAGCATTTGAGCTTGGTGCTTCTGGTAATGCTGCAGTATATACGTCAGCCTGTATGGCTACTGCCATGACTTTGTCACCGTCTGTCACGTCATAATCATTTACTACAATTCCAATGGCTGTAGTGTCATTAGCAGGATAAATAGTTCCCGCCTGAACTATATATCTCCCATTAATTTGTGTCGCCAACCCGGGCACAGAAGCTGTCGCCTTTGCGTGTTTGAATGCATAAGCAACTATTCCGTCCGGTCTCGCAAAAATATTTTTTTGCGTACTTGCGCCTACTTCCACGTATTTCACGCTCATGTCTTAATTACCTCCTTTTTTAAGTCCCAATATCTTCAAATTCTCATCCGCCAGTTTTGCACCCCAATTTTCCGCCTGGTCACCGGCGGAGGTTCCACCGCTTAGTGGTGGCTTCAGTGCATCGGCCTTTGCTGCATTTACAAGCTCCTCCGCATGTTTTGCGCTCTCTGTCACAACCGTGTCATAATCACCTTCAATTAATGCGTTTGCCACTTTCAATGCTCTTTCAGCGGTAAAACCTTTTTGCAAATACTTCTTTTCCAATTCGTTAACCTGAACTTTCTTTCTCAACATCTCAAGCTCTTCAAGCTTTTGTCTTTCAAGTTCGGCCCTTTGCTCTTCTTCAGTCATTTTGTCACGCAACTGTTTTTTCAGCTTCGCAACCTCGGATGCCGTCTTGTCAAATACGTCCTTTTTTACGTATCCTTCATACAAGTCCTTGTCTTTCAATGCCGTTTCGATTTCTTCAATCGTCATGCCTTCTTTGTAAGCATCTCCAAGTAATTCCTGTAATGTCATTTAATAAATTCCCTCCTGCGTTTTTTATCGGTGTTCTCTCACCGACGTATTTTTGTGTTTTTTGTCAAGGTGTTCTCTCACCTGTGTGTTTTTTATGGTGTTCTCTCACCAAACGCCTATGCTGTGCCGTCAAATTCTGCCTTCACCTGCTGCTCGCTTCCATCTGTCGTAACTTTCTCTAGCACTTTCCATTTGTCCAAATATCCGCCCGTCTCAGAATCCATGTAAACCTGCTGTGGGTCACTGAACAAATCACAGTGTGATATAGCAACCCTCGGATGTATTCCTGCCTGCAGCATATTCATCAATCCCTGTGTCTTGACCAACAAGTTAGCCGTTTTATTTCTATTGAACTTAACGTCAACGTCGCTTAACTTGAACTTCAAATCACTGTTCTTTATCTCGCAAATCTTCTGTATCAGCCTCAATTCCTCACGGTGTGATTCCTCATACAGCAATTCGGTGTTTTTCGCTTTTTCCTCCGCCATTTGCCAACCATCAGACAGTTTCACCGCGTCGCCAGTATTTCCACCTGTTGATCTTTCCCTGCCTGGCACTCCGCAAATTTGCAGAATCTGCTTATACAAATAATCAGCGAACATCTGTATTCCGGACTGATTCAAAGGTTCAGCCAAATACTTAATGTCAGCTTGTACACCTTGTGTCGATTTCGTCTTAATCAGCCCCAAACGGAGCAATTCCTTGTATTCGTCCTCGTCAATGTCGCAATTATTCAGCCACAATAAACTCTGCACAAATTGCGAAATATCATTTAATCTGTCAGAAGTTAGAATATTCAATGCGTCAAGCAATCCAATGACAGGCTCAAACGAACCCATATAATCGTCATTATTCCGATACTCCACAATCGGAACCATTCCCAAGCCATGAAACTCACGGCTTGCAACTCTTAATTCATTGTCCTTATCGCGGATTTCCCATCTGTATTTATCTGAATAAACTGTAAAAATCCGCTGTCCTTCGTCGTCATACACATAATGCACGCCCAAAATAATTTTTTGGTATACATCATTACTTCTAACAACAAACGTTCTTTCCGGGTCTAAATACAGCAAATCGAATGGAGCCAGTTTACCCTTTTCCCGTTTGGGAATCACCATTCGATACCCTACGCCACATGTCTTAACGCATTCACCCAGCCGTCTGTCCTTCCCGGACCTGCCTTCCTCGTGCAGCATTTCATTCAACAATGCGATATTGCCATCGTCAACAACTTCATCGCCGTTTTGCTTGTTTTTATGCACCAGTGTAATAGGCGAACCAAATACATATCCAACCTCGAAATCAACTATCTCCCTCGCATGATTTTCGACAACCTTGTAATTGATTTCCGAGCGGATCGGCTTTATCCTGTTCCTAATCGGCTGGATACCCCTTTTGTATTCAAACAAATACCTTATTTCATCCGCGTTTGCTTCGTGCAAGGGCATGACTTTTTGGAGAACGTCCAGCAATTTTTCGTCGCTCTCCGGGTTGTTCGCAAATATTCGCCTTCTACCTGCTAGCATTCTTTCTCTGCTTTCTCTGTTGTTCATCTACTGGTAGTTCAACCTCCACATTTTCTTTGTGCGCCTTGCACCATGGATAAATTTTCCCTTTTGCCTCACTGTCAACTTCCAACAACTTTCTCTTAATACCAGCCCTTCCACATATAGGACAATAAACATTTACCCTCACTATTTCACCCCAATTCAATAGTAAACCGTATTCCCAAAGCAAATGTTGTGTCCATGTTGCATTATTTCTAAAACGTCCTCTTCTCTATCACCACACGCACCCCACCATGCAATAAATTAACCAATCCTGCCAAACTGTCCGGTGCGTCATCGTGTTTGTTCTTTCCTTCCTGCACAAACGTTGTCAGTTCGCGCATGAAAGCCTTATATTCCTTGTCCCTGCACTTCTCGCTCCTGAAATACATTTTCTTGATTTCCGGGGCCACTTGAACAATCCTCGCCATTTTACTCATATTGCTTGGCGCTTTCGAGTACGTCAAATTCAATCTTATCCCCCTTTTCCTCAACTCCAAATCTACCCTGTCACAATACTCGTCACCGCCATTATTTGCCTCAAAATGTCCCTTGTGTGGCTTATGCTTTGCCAGTTTTTCAACAACAATAGGTCGCGTTACCGTCTTATCACCACGATTAAATACCACGTCATGTATGTAAATGTCCTCACCATACACATACCCAATCGGCATGGCCAAACTGTCTCCACCGCCCCAAGCAACGTCGCAGTGTGACAGTATCATGTCCGGTTCACCGTCAGGCAATACACCGTTGTAATATCGCAACTCGTCCGAAGGAAATAGCAATCCCTCACGCACATACGGCTTGCCCATGTACTTTGCCCACCAGTCAGCAGTATCCAAACTATTACGCATGTCAATGTAATACGCAGTGCTGAATCCCTTGCCGAACGCATAATCAAAATTACTTTCGTCATTTTCATTTAATGCAGGTATAACACGGAATCTATATGTTGGATCATTTTCGTACTGCTTTTCTATTCGCCCTATTACGTCATCAGGAGCCCAGCGCGTACCTATATGCAGTTCCTTTGCACCGTCCAATTTTCTGTCCTTCAATGTATTCAAATAATCGTTGTATTTCTTTTCCTTTCGTTCCGCCGATATTGCTTCTTCCAGATCACGAATCAAGTCATCGCAATACAAAATATTAGCAACTTCAACCGCACCCGTCAGCGTTCCCTCAATGCTTCGACACGTCACCGTCGGAAACCTTCGCATAACCTTTCTGTCGTCACCTGCGGCCGCAATGTCAATCTGTGAATATTGTGCAGATGTTCCGATTATCCGCCTGTCATAAAACACGCTTCCCCAACGATACTGCGGATCTGAAATTATTGACAAAAGCTCCTTGTAAAATCCTTCGGTCAACGGATTTGAATGTCCGGACATCAAATTAGCCTTATCCGGATACTTGCCCATTTGCCACGCCATGAACATTATGCCGATCGTACTCTTACCTACACGTGGAGGTAAGCTAATCGCCAAAAAATTAATTTCTCCATCTTCCAAATCCTGTAAGTCCTTAACAATTGTACTTAACTGTTTTCGCCTTGGCATATAAAACTTCTTATCCGCAGGTCTATCCCACTCCAAATACATTAAGTAACTGTCAAAGTCATACCTCGAGGCAAAAAAAAGTGATTTCTCTTCCAGATTGTAAAATTTATCTCTTTCCGCCAAGCTTAACGCTTCGTTTGTGCTTTGTACTATCGTTAAATGTTTGATAAAATCATTTACCCTGCGTGCCTGCTGTTCGTCAACCTTGTAAACTAAACGCATTGCCTCAAATACGTCTGTCAATACCTCTATATCGTAAACATTCTTTCTCAGCAATCCTTTTAACGTTTTCTTATCGTCAATGCTTTCATCTATTTCATTCAACAATTGCCGTCTGTATATCTCAAATTTTCGCATGAAAAAAAGTGCCTCCTATCAATCTTTTATTGATAAAAGGCACTTGGCACTCGCTTTTGCAGGTCGCAATCTATCCCCACGCGGGGACGGTAATGCAGCGGTCCGCTGTCCGGACGGCACTTGGCACTAAAACTATTTATTTACTTGTCATTCATTACCACAATCTCATAATCTCCGTCAACAAACTCCCCGTTTTCGTATTTCGCTATAAGCCTTATCCTTCCTGCTTTCGCCTCTGATTCCACGAACGCTTCTACCGTGGCCACGGCGGCAACCACTTTTCCGCCCTCAATCGTGACGCTGACCATGTCAGGTGTGTAAAAGTCCACCATGCCCGTCAATCCAATATCCTGCAACATAAAATCAATTCCCTCACGAACCTCGTTGTATATCCTAAACTTTTCAATCGATATACCTAACAAACCCTCATAATTCAATTTAACTTCCGCATTCTCATACATCACCAATTTGTCTTTACCGTGATAACATACTACTCTCTCGTAATCGTTATACATCACTATCTCATATTTATTATCACCGTACACAATAAAAACATCTTTTCCGTTTTCGTCTTTCTCTTTTACGTCCGATGCACGCATGCCTAATAATTCTAACATGCCGTAATAGCCAACCTTCCCCACCGTCGCCACCGGCTCAGTCATTTCCACATTCTTGTTGCATCCGACTAAAAACAATAGCACCATCGCCAATATAACTTTTTTCATTTTTCTCCCCCTTTTCGCTTTACTGCATTCTACCACACTTTTCCATTTTATTCAACTCTTTCTTTCGTCCTTTCATCTTCTTTCATCCTTTCATTCTTTCGCCTTCTTTCACTGTTCCGCCCCACCCCCTCTTACGTTTCACCGTACTCCTTAATTTTATTGTACCACGTCCTCCTACTGATTCCCAGCCTACTTACAGCTTCAGTCACCGTCATTATTCCACGCTCCACTTTTTCTACCGCCCTTATAAATTCATCACCTATCTCAATCGGCGGCCTGCCTTCCCTGTATTCCGCACCTTTCTCAATCCGAGCCTGCCTTTTCCCAGCCGTTGTTCTCTCCAATATCATCGCCCTCTCAAATTCAGCAAATGCCAGCAACTGCGTAACTATCAACCTTCCTATCGGCGTGTCCTCTATCAATCCCATATTCAATATATGCACCTTCACGCCTTTTGCCATTAACCGCTCCAAATATTCCAATCCTTCTTTCGTTTGCCTGCAGAATCTGTCCAGCTTCGTAACAACTATCAAATCTCCACTCTCTGCATTTTCCACCATTCGCTCAAACTTTTCCCTGCGCTTCGCACCGCTATAGCTTTCAACTATTATTTCAGCGTCCGAATACCTGCTCCTTATCTCTCTTGCCTGCTCATCCACCGAATAACCTTCCAGCTGACCAACCGTACTTACACGCACGTATCCATATATTTTCATTACTTCTCCTCCTTTTCTATAACATACTCCCCAACTTTCCTTTTGCCAGCTCCACGTTTTGGCTGTATAACCAGTTCGTAATCCAACACGTCTAACCACTCTAATAATACGCTCAACGTTATGTTATCTTTCATAATCGGCATTGCTACCGCACTTTGATGACTGTAACCTAACTTTTCTGCTAGTGCAGTCTGTGTTATCTTCTTGTCTTTTAAAACCTTCTTTATTGCGTCCCTGAACCTCATAATGTTCTCTCCTTTTTGCTGTTTTATTCCGTTAGTTATATAATATCAGCATTAATTAATAATGTCAACCCCCTTTTTTAAAAATTTTTTATTTTTTTTAGGGGCCTTTTTGTTTTTTCGCTACTCAGAAGGGTGAGAGAGCCTCATGGCTGAAACCAGGAGACCCCCCGGGTACGGGTCCAGGGCGCCAGGAAGAATCAACGCCGATCGATCGATCGTGTGCAAAAACTTAAAAGTAATTGCACGTCAA
>Ga0116168_1001698_pt1 | contig 15797 bp, 11 predicted proteins | sample AD_UKC129_MetaG_FD_89795 | JGI IMG/M metagenome (GOLD analysis project Ga0116168, IMG submission 89795) | Active sludge microbial communities of municipal wastewater-treating anaerobic digesters from Canada - AD_UKC129_MetaG | ecosystem: Engineered > Bioreactor > Anaerobic > Digestate | place...
GAATGGTTCCATGCGGATGACCAATTCAGCCCACAACGGTTGCCCTGCCACAATCCGGTGACAAACACCGGTAACCTCGACCGCCTTCTCCACGGTTTCGCGGTAACTGACACGCGGCTTTTGTACCCGCACTTTTAGGTTGTACTCGCGGACCAGCCGATGAGTAATGATCTCAAGATGCAGTTCGCCCATCCCGCTGATGATGATCTGCCCGGTCTCCTCATGCTCTTTGTACCGGAACGTGGGGTCCTGACGCTTCATTAGTTCCAGGACATCGATCAGTTTCTTTCGCTCGGCCGTCGTTTCAGGCTCAATGGCCACATCAATGACAGTCTGCGGGAAGACAATCGACTCAAGAAGGATGGGATGCTTGGGATCGCACAAGGTATCGCCAGTGACGGAATGCCGCATGCCCATAATCCCCACGATGTCGCCCGCCTCAACGGCTTGGATCTGCTGGCGTCGATCCGCCTGGATTCGCCAGAGTTGCGGGACGTTTTCTTTCTTGTTCTTCCCGGGATTAAGCACGCGACTGTTGGCCGTTAACCTCCCTGAGTACACCCTCACGTAATCCAAGTCACCGTAACGGTCCGCTTGAACTTTGAAGACAAGTCCACAGAACGGCTCTTTGGGATCCGGCTTTCTAATGAGCTTCTTTTTTGGATTCTCCGGATCAACTCCCTCCACCGGTGGAATATCCACAGGACTGGGAAGATAATCCACAACCGCGTCGAGGACCGGCTGCACCCCGATTCCGTGCAGTGCCGTGCCACAGAGAACCGGCACGACCATATTGCCAATGGTCGCTTGCCGAAGCACACTGCGGATAAGCTCCTCGGGGACCTCCTCCTCGGTCAGGAGTAGTTCCGTCAAACGGTCGCTGTAAAGCGACAGGTGGTCGAGTATCTGGTGCCGCCACATCCGCGCATCATCGAGGTACTCCGGCGGAATCTCCTCGACAATGACCTGGGCACTCTGCTTATCCTCGACAAACTTCAATGCTTTCATGCTAATGAGGTCAATAATGCCACAAAAGGCATTGTCAAAGTGTGCGGGTCCGCTGCCGATGGGCAAATTGACGGGAATCGGACGACACTCCAGGCGTTTTTCGATCTCCTCCAACGTCCCATAATAGTCGGCCCCTTCCCGGTCCATTTTGTTGATAAAGGCAATCCGCGGCACATGGTACTTGTCGGCCTGTCGCCAGACGGTCTCGCTTTGAGCCTCCACCCCTTCGCGCGCACTGAAGACAACAACCGCCCCGTCCAAGACCCGCAGGGACCTTTCTACCTCGGCCGTAAAATCCACATGCCCCGGCGTGTCAATCAGGTTGATGTGATATCCACGCCAGTCAAACGTCACACAGGCCGCTTGAATCGTAATGCCGCGCTCTTGCTCTTCGGGGTCATAATCGGTGACAGTCGTCCCCTCATCCACAGAACCCGGCCTATGGATGAGATGCGCGTAAAAGAGCATCCGCTCCGTGAGCGTGGTTTTCCCGGCATCGATGTGAGCAACGATACCGATGTTACGAATACTCCGGATGTCACGAGGCATAGTCAGCGCACCAGTGTATCCAAAATGCCAAGCTTATCTTCGGCAAGGTTATTCTATCACCTCAACCCATCGTCCTGCCCAAAAGCCCCCACCAATCGCGGCCTGTGCGCAAAAGAACACCGCACCGAAAGGATCGGCGCGGTGTGAAAAATTCGTGCAAGCTACCACGCAAAATGCGCAAACGCCTTGTTGGCCTCCGCCATGCGGTGGACGTTTTCGCGCTTCGTAATCGCCGCGCCTTCCTTCTTATAGGCCGCTTCTAATTCGGCAGCCAACCGCTCGTACATCGGCTTGCCCTTGCGCTCCCTGGCCGCCTGAATAATCCAACGGATCGCCAATGACTGCTGTCGCTTGGCGTTGACCTGCATTGGGACTTGGTATGACGCACCACCGACCCGCCGTGATCGCACCTCGATGTTCGGCTTGACATTCTCCACGGCCTCGGTGAAGACGTCAATCGGGTTCTTCTCCGGGAACTTGGTGGCAAGAATATCCAGAGCCTTGTAGAAAATCTCCTGAGCCACCGTCTTCTTGCCGTTCCACATCATGCAATTAATAAACTTGCTGGCTAGCAGGGAGCCGTATTTCGGGTCTGGCTTAAGAATTGCCTCACTGGCAGTTTTTTTGCCCATAATCCTTTTCCAATAACAAACGTTGTTGCTTGCTGAAATGATCGACCGAAAACCGAGCCACCACTCCCGTACTACTTACTTGGTTTCTTGGCACCGTACCGGCTTCGAGCCTGACGCCGACCTTCCACTCCAGCACAGTCTCGCGTACCACGAATGACCTGGTACCGCACGCCCGGCAGGTCACGAATTCTACCACCCCGCACGAGCACAATCGAGTGCTCCTGCAGATTGTGACCTTCGCCAGGAATATATACCGTCACTTCCTTACCATTACTCAACCGAACCCGGGCGATCTTACGCAATGCGGAGTTCGGCTTCTTCGGCGTCATGGTACGCACGACCAAACACACGCCTTGTTTTTGTGGGCATCCATCCAGCGCCGGCGCCTTGCTGAACTTTCGTTTCGGCTTTCGAGGATTTCGTACTAATTGATTAATTGTGGGCATGTTTCAACCGTTTTCTAAAATCTCCTACCCCCCTTTAGACTGGGGCTCGCGTGAAGCAAAAAACTCGGGCGCGTGTCGCGCACCCGTCTCCCGGGTAACCCTACCCCGAGCGTGAACAATCTTTTAACTTACCGGCAGGCACGGCAATGTCAAGGGACACCGGGCCCCGCCGTAACCTCGGGCAATGACCCGTGTGCCTTCACCCAATTCAAGCCGGGCTAACACTCCCGCCTTGCCGGGATCGGCGGCAAGCCGGATTTTCTCCATCCTTCCTCGAACGGCCACCACTCGGAAAAGCTCTGGGCGACTCGATCGATTAATTATGGAAAGTGATCCCCCAACTCACCCCGGGTCGGGGGTGGTAGTAGTACGGGCGATACCAACGTGGCGGTCCCCACCACCAGGGGTCACGTTCATAGATGATTACCGGCGGAGGTGCCGGCTCTCGAACGATAATCGGACGGTCCGACGGCTCAGAGCGGCGTATGGGGGCTTCCTGCATGGCCTTGATGACCTTGACACTAACCCCCTCCCGTTGGAGACGGATGATGTCATCGGAGGAGGGGATTCGGCTCATCCCGTTAATCCGAATATGGTTGATAATCAACTCTTCGTCCACGTTTGCCCGCGTCATGGCGATGACGTCCTCATAGGTGACTTGCCCTCTGGGAATGTCTCGCCCCATTTGTTCGGCGATCAGAGCCCGATTGCGGGCCTCCATTTCGTCTAGGCTGTCTCCTATGGCTGATCCGGCAAGAGCCCCCACCCCGGCGCCGATCGCTGTACCGGCGAGGGTGTTTCCGGCTGCATTTCCAACGATGGCCCCTGTCCCTGCGCCTAATAGGCCCCCAAAAAGGGCCCCTCGATCTGCGTGCGTGCTGGTGCAACCCGAGCAGAAGGCGGCAATTAACCCAATTCCCCAGAGCCAAAACGTGAACCTAATGGATGGCAACATTATCATCCGTGAACTCCTTGGCTGGGCACGTCCTCCCTAACCGCCGAGGTTTTGAAATAAGCCGGGAAATTGACATTCTCTATCCCATACCTTATCGGCTACTTTTTTCGCCCGACCAAATCCATTCGATGAAAATGTCAATTTGCGCAGAATAAAAAGCCATCGCCCAAGCGTCAAGCGAAAATGGGCGACGTTGTCACAACCTAGGCAAGGGCAGCACAACAGGCGGGCCGCACAACTTGCGGTGCTTCAGACCCGCCGGATGCGATTATCAGAAGCCGTTTTCCCACCAATCAATCAAAGCTCTGTCCACTGGCCCGCTACCGGAGCCGGGAAGTACCCGTTTTCGTCGGCAGTGACAGGGGGTGGCGAGTCGTAATTCAACTGATCCAAGTTATTGCAAAACTGGAACTGAGAGTTAAAGACCTCGTCCCAGGTCACGATGCGGTTGTAGTGAGCAGCCGCCCGGCCCATGAGCGTGGCAAAGTCCGAATAAACCGCCCGCTTGCACTCATTGTGTGGGCGATCCGTACGGATACTTGTGATGAAGTCACGCCATTCATAGACCCAGGGGCTATATTGGTCGGGCGTCGGGGACCATTCGATATTGTTCTTGTCGATCCGCTGATCCTTGAAGATATGCACCGTTGCCGCGTGTACATCTCCCGAGAATTGACCCGCCTTTTTCGAGCAATGGACAAACGTGGCAAACTCATTATGAGCGTTCAAAGCACGCCGGAAACCGCAAAAGGCCTTGCGCCCATCGGCGAACGTGTACTCCAGCGAATAGATATCCAAGTTTTGGCCACGGTCGGTACTCCCCACCTCGCGCCCGCCCATCCCGTGGCAAGAGACCGGCCAGGAACCCATGAGCCAGCAGCACTCGTCGATCTGATGGATTAAGTAATCGGCGAAATGCCCCGACCCGACCCAAAAAAGATGAATCCGTCCGAATTTGAGCTGTTCGAGAAAACTATTGGCCTTGGGACCAACGTTGCCCAACCAGGACCGCCCTCCCAGCCGATTGGCGCGGACACAGATCAATTCGCCTAACTCGCCCGAGTTAATCTTTTCAATCAAAGCCGCTCGGGCCGGTGAATGGCGGCACTGCAAACCGGCCGCGATCTTGACGCCTTTTTTCTCAGCTTCTTCCCCAGCCTTAAGCAACCGTCGAAGTCCGACCGGGTCGGGTGCGAATGGCTTTTCCATAAACACGTTAATACCCCGCGACACGGCATACTCCACATGAAGTGGCCGGATGTATGCCCGCGTCGTACACATAGCGATGTCGCCCGGCCGGAGAAGGTCAATCGCCTTCTTGTACCCATCGAATCCCGTAAAACGGCGCTCCGGCGAGACGTCGATATCGTCACCAAACTTCTCGCGCAAGGCTTTGTAACATGCTTCCATGCGCTCCTGGTCGATGTCGGCCATCGCCCAAAGCTTAATCGGTCCCATGTCGCGGGTACTTAAAGCGTCCCCCACCGCTCCTGCACCACGGCCCCCACAACCAATAAGGGCCAATCGGATGGTATTGTCTTCCCCCGCGTGAACAGCAGGCACCTGGCCCGCAACTGCAGCCCCCAAGGCTAAAGCACTTGTGCCTGTCAAAAACTGTCGTCGGTTGCCGTGAAGGGATAGGTCTTTCATCGCTAAAACCTTTCTGCACAAATCACGCTTGTTAACAGGGTCCTCAATCCACGGGTACCCGTTGGATCCCATAACAACGGGTCAACGTCCACCGTTAGGTAACGCTTGTGGCCCCTTTCTAGACTATCCCACTAGCTCACGCTAAGAACCTCATTGCGCAATCGCAATCCTCGCGCACAATAACGGCGCAGCAGCTTGGCGTATAGCCATATTGTCAGACTGCCCCTTGTCCGTCAAGCATCTGGGGCTATTGCGGAGTGGAAGGTGTACACTTCCATGGAAAAAACGAGATGATCGCCTCTGTCAGGTTCGCAGAATTTTGCCGGATGATCGAAGTCGCTAAGATGAGTGGAGATTCGGCCCGCAATTTACTGCTGCTCTTGATCGTGTTCTTTCAGAACACTCCCACGCTACGTGAGGGGCCCCAGCCAACTCGGTTTTCACGCTTTCTCCGTTCAGCGGCCCGATGCTAAGTGGCGGTGACGTTAGCGTTTCTCCTCCGTTTCGCATGGATCCACGTCCCGCTCATGCAATCGTTACTTCGCACGAAGCCTGGGGACGGGAAAACGTGGTGGAACTTTGATCGGGCGGCCTCCACAGCCCTCGTGCTGAGGGAAATTCGCAGGTCGAGCCCGGCTATTCACCGACGCGCGAAAAGCTTTGCTAGCCAAACGCAAGTCATCGCCGCCATACCGCTCACAAAAAGCCGACAGAAGTTGGCAGCAACGTCGGATTTAACAAAATGTTCAATTCGCGTGTTGTTAGGTCGTTTTGGCTTTTCGGCCTTCCGGCTTGTTAGTCAGCTCATCCTTTTTGCCGAAACGCACGACGTCCTTCTGCGAGTTGAGAACGTCGTCTTCTTGAAAACTTAAAGGTCTTTCTTTTGCGTTATGAAACACGGTGGCTTCGGCACCATATCGCAAAATACCGAGCTTACGCAACCAATCGAGTAACGTCATTTTCGTTCTCCTGGAACAAGTCTGTAACGTTTTCTCCGTGTGCTCCCGTGAGACTGCCGCTCGCCGAGGGTTAAGAGCCTATCTCGAAAGGTCCCCCTCTCCCTCCGGGAGAACGTTCGGGTGAGGGCAACGGAACGTCGGAATTGATCGAGGACACCGGCAGTGATTCGAGCCACCCTCACCCCCGACCCCTCTCCCGCCGAACGGGCGAGGGGAGATTATGGGAGAGACTCTAAATCCCAAGCAAGCTATCCTGTTCCCCAGGCCAACACACCCAAGTGAACGCGGTTAAGCACCTATCGTAGAGTCGTCTAAAAGCGGAAGAACCTTTTGGAACTCTTGGCACATTCACACCCAAATCCTAGCATGCTGTGGACACGCCGGCTTCGGCCGTACGGCATGGCCCATCTGACCGTTACGACCGATTCCAACCATAAATTGGTATCGCCACATTGCGAAGTGGTCGGTGCGCAGGGGAGAGGCCTGACCATAATTGGTCGGTGGTCAAAGCAGACAGTGCAAACGAATCGGGCCACCAACGTCCGCTTGGGCTGCCTAGGTTCGCCTTGCAGTACGATGGTTGCTATAATGCGGCTCGCGTGCGTCCCCAAGCGTCCACAAGTGAAAACGGTGATATGCCACGAAGGCTACCGAATAAGCAGGCCTCTGCCGCTTGGCCAGTCAAAACCATCAGGGGAGGACAACTGGTATGTCACAGCGACATCAATTTGTTATGGCGACTGCCACAACATTGTTGACTTTCGCACTGTTCCTTGCATTGTTGCTCGTTCCGCTACCTGTACGTGCCACAGAGTTTTATGTCTCTCCCGACGGCAATGATGCGAATGCCGGGACGTTCTCGGAACCGTTTGCGAGCTTGGAACGCGCACAGGCCGCCCTCCGCGCATTCCGTGCATCCAATCCACATCCAACCTGCCGGATCATCTTGAGGGATGGCATCTATCGGTTGGAAAAGACCATCGTATTCCAGCTTGGCGATGCCCCGGTCGAAATCGTGGCCGCATCCCAGGCAACCCCTATTCTGAGTGGTGCCTCGCCCCTTCCGAGTGAATGGCAACTGGCACCTCCGGACCTGCCACGACTGCCGGAAAAAGCCTGGGGTCACGTCTGGGTGGCAGACGTGCCCAAGGAATGGCCATTGTTCCGCACAATCTTTGAGGGCGACACGATGCTACCACGGGCACGCACGGCCGGCTTTCAGCAGCTCAGCAAAGCCCCCGAAGGTAGTCCCGCAATTGATCAACATCATCTTTACTTGCCCGTCGAGGTTCTCAATGGGATTGCCGATTTCACGGGTGCTGAGATCGTGGTGGTGCCTCGAAATCCTTGGGTAATGAATATCCTTCCCGTAACCAAGGTGGATCGCCGAAGCGGTCTCATCTTTACCGATGTGCCCGCCACGTACTCACTCGAACCACCTCGGTTCGGCAACTTTCCCAATGGAACCGTGTGGATTGAGAATGTCCTTGAGGCCCTCGACGAACCTGGAGAATGGGTCTTGGATGTCAGCGCCCGTAAGCTGTACTTCTGGCCACGCAACGGCAAGAAACCTGGTCATGAAATAGTGGTACCGCGTTTGACGGAGCTCGTCCGTGTGGAAGGGACAATAGACTACGATGGACCCACGGACATTCCCGTCCGCGGCGTGGTGTTCCGCGGATTGACATTCACGCAAGCCGATCGCTGGCCGTGGGAACTGAACAAAACGGGTTGGGGATTGCAGCACGATTGGGAGATGTTTGATCGCCCGACGGCTATGCTGCGGTTCCGCGGCGCAGAGTCCTGCCGCGTCGAAGACTGTCGTTTCCTCAATAGCGGCTCGGCAGGTGTGCGATTGGACCTTTATTGCCAAAAAATCGCCATTCTGCGTTCTGAATTTTCTTATCTCGGCGGAGCCGGCATCTTACTGGCTGGCTACGGTATGGGCACCAAGGATGTCAACCGAGACAACATTGTCAGCGATTGTCACGTGCATCATATCGGTCGCTTGCTCTGGCATTCGGCGGGAATCTGGGCCTGGCAAAGTGGTCACAATCGCATTGAGCATAATCATGTCCACCATACGCCCTACACGGGCATCCTGGCGACAGGCCGAACAGTCCTAGACCGTCAGGGCAACGGTGAATGTAGCCGCACGGTACGTTGGGCGGAAGTCGATCGGGTTCTTAAGGCCGGGCGGGGTACTTGGTACGAGCGCGAACCCCTCATGCACGCCCGGGAAAACATCATTGCGTATAACGATCTTCACCATTGCATGGAAGTCATGGGCGATGGTAATGCGATCTATGTTTCCGGCGCCGGCAAGAATAACATCGTGCGCAACAACTTTATTCACGACATCCCTTCGCCAAACATCAATGCCAGCATCCGTTGTGATGACGACCAACACTTGACCGTGATCGAAAACAACATCATCACCAGGGTCTGCGGCGAAGGGATCATCTGGAAAGGTACTAACACCATTCGCAACAACATCCTCTTTGATATTCGGGACGTAACGCCCGATGGCACACCTTGCCTGCACAAGCGGGGTTACTTGGTCATGCCCTATGGCCCAGTGGATGGCTCCGTGGTGGAGCGCAACATTGTTGTCTCCTGCACGCCCGGCCAGGCATTGCTCTTTGAAAGGACAACCGCATCGAAAGGTCAAAGGACCCTCTTGCCGGCCATGTTGCGGACCTGCAAGGCAGACTACAATCTCTACTTCAACACTGCCGAACCGGGTTGGGGGCAAAAACATCTGGACGCCCAGCGTCAATTCGGTATCGAACTTCACAGCATCGAGTCCGATCCGAAATTCCGCGACCCGGCGAATGACGATTTTAGCCTTGCTCCCGATTCGCCGGCCCTGAAGTTGGGGTTTCAGCCCATTGACATTTCTACCGTTGGCCCACGAAAAGTGAAAGGAAACAAGCCATGAACTATGTTCTGCCGCTGGTCACGATTTTGGTGATGGTTGGCTCTAAAACCTTGTGCGCCGAGGAACCGCCGGAAGTGCGCTTCATGGCAATGTCGCCCGAGGAAGTGCGAGCCTACGAGTTAGACGTAATGCGTCGCGTGGCCGACCTCGCTCTCATTCCCCCTGTATTGAACACATCACCCCTACCCGAATACGACTACGATAAACTCGATTACGGTATGACCATCGGCATCGAGCGAACCCCCAAGGGGCGGATTTGGGCATGCTGGGTGGCAGGCGGTGATAGCCCCAAGGCGTTCTTCGTGCTGGCCACCAGCGACGATGACGGCGAGACATGGTCAAAACCGCGTCTGGTCATCGATTCGCACTCGAAGAATCTTCCGATGGACCGCACGGTGATTATTGGCAACCTGTGGACCGACCCGCTCGGACGCCTCTGGCTGTTCTTCGATCAGACGATGCACCATTTTGATGGCCGGGCCGGTATTTGGGCGACTGTGTGTAACAATCCCGACGATGCCCGGCCGCAGTGGTCGCCACCGCGCCGTATCTGGCACGGAAGCATGCTCAACAAGCCCATTGTGTTATCCACCGGCGAATGGGTTTTGCCGATTTATTTGAACCAATTTCCCGGTTTTGGACCGTTCCGCGATCTGTTCCGCGAATTGGATCCCCTCCGCGGTGCCCACATGTTTGTCTCCACCGATGCCGGCCAGACTTGGGAACGACGCGGGGGGCCAGTGAAGTTTCCTAATCCGGATTGGATCGAGCACATGTTTATTGAGCGTCACGACGGCACTCTGTGGATGTTGGCGCGGACACGAACCGGCATCATGCAATCGATCTCGACCGATCGAGGACGAACTTGGTCAGAACCGACCGATCTCGCAGGCGTCGCCCACCCCAATGCGCGGTTCTTTATCCGCCGTCTGGCTTCAGGCCGCATCCTTTTGGTGAAGCATGGTGATGCAATTGATTCCCACCAAGGCCGCGTGAAACTCAGTGCATGGCTTTCCGAAGATGACGGCAAGACTTGGCAAGGTGGGCTGGTTTTAGATGATCGACCGGGCGTTTCCTATCCCGATGGTTTTCAGGCACCGGATGGGACCATCTACATTTCTTATGATCGCAACCGGGCCACCGACGGTGAAATCCTGCTTGCCCGATTTACCGAGGCCGATATCCTAGCCAAAAAGCTCGTCGGTCCTAAGTCCAAGCTAAAAATCCTCATTAGTAAGCCGCTTGCCCCAAAGAAATCGGCATCAAAGGTTCCCTAGGAAGCCAAGCCGACAGCTCGGAACGGGTTCCAGCCGATCATGGTCGGGTGCTCGTCTCTTTGGCGCGCTCGATTTCAGAGATGGACTTCATGATTCTCTCCCTCCACGTTCCTTGAAGTTTTTCCGGCTCTGCGCGATTGAGAATCCTCAGGGCCTCATCGAAAAATCCCCGACGGCTCAGAATACGCGCGGCGCCTTGCAAGGCAGCGTACTCGTCCGCACCGCCCACTTTTTGCCGGCTGTCGATGATCGCGCGATAAGCGGCCAAGGCGGCCTCGTCATTGTGAAGGTTTTGCTCACGGTTTTGTGCCAACAGCAACAAAATGGCATCGCGGGTCCGCGGCTCACTGGTCCATTGGAGGGCGGCGAGCAAGTCACGCTCTGCCTTCTCACCACTCTTCGTCATGAAATAGGCCCGACCGCGGGCATGATAACCGTCCCCTCGTTTCCAGAATGGCCAACTCATGAAATCTTCTTCGGCATAGCGGGCAATCACCTCACCTGGTCGCGATATTGCCAGCAAATACCGCATGTGTGCCGCTTTCTTGACAGCTTCAATCGGAATCTTCTCGATTACCGTCGGTGCAGCCGCGATGTCGTAACGAACCGCCTGTTCCAGCGCCGCGGACTTTTGAAAGTCGGTGACCCGTCCTGCCGCAAGTGCCAAGAAAGGTTCGGCTTTTCGCTGCTCTGTGGCCGCACGAAATTGCAAGGCAAAGTCGGTCACCTCCGGATCGAAGTCAAATTGATGCGACCGGCCATCGTAGAAATACGCAAACTTGAGTGGTTCATGAAAGCTCGCCGTACCCGTCGGTGAAAAGGCCGAGTATTCGGCTCCACTGGGGCGAATACGTTGGCGGCAAATATTGACGAACCACGGTAGGCTCTGTGTTGGCTTGCGGCCGAGAATCTGATGGAGCGGGTCATTTTCGTCCTCCGTGACCGGCAGGCGAATTTCAACCGTCCAGTGGTCGTCGGCGATGTTTGTGGCAACCTCCGCTTTCGAATCCCAAGCGAACCACTGATCCCTTGGCAACGCGCGGTCGAGATCGGCCACGTGCCCCGCCGGAGTGATGGCAATCTGATAATAAGAGTGGGACTCGGTGGCAATGAGGATTTCCACAGCGTCACCATACCAGGTAGCCGGGTCATCATCGCGTGCGGAAGCGGAGATCGGCCTGTTTTCTGGATGCGGTTGGCGGAGGAATTCACCGGCCGGCAACGGAACGTCACCGGTGCTTTCATTACAACGGATGCCAAAAATGACGCTGTTTCCCTGCCAGCCCACTTTGAAGGTGGTCCCAAAGACTGGCGCACCACCGGTCTGGAGTTCACGGAGCCGACCCGTCGCCGCGCTCGGGCAATTCTGCCAATAGGGATCGTCCAATTTGCCATCAATGACGATGCCGGAGGCATCGCCAACAAGTCGCACCACGGGGAGCGGTCCCCGTTTTTGGCCGAGCTGCCGTGATTTCATCCGCACACCCTTCAAAAAATCGTCAATGAGGGCCAAACGTCGGCGATAGACGCTGTCAGAAGCCGTTTCCGCCTTGGCCTTCGCTTTCTCGAATAGCGCCAGGGCTTGTTCAATCTTCGCTCGATCGTTTTCCATATCCCGCCAGTTCGCAGCGCAATAGTCGAAAAAAGTGAGCATCTCCGTTTCGGCCGGGCCGTAAAAGAGGCGGCAATATTCACGTAATTCAGCATCGGGATCGTATTCTTTTCCACCCCAATAGGCACGAGCCGTAAAATAGACAAGGAAATGGTTAAACCCGATGTCCTTCTGGTGGAAGTCTTGCCCAATACTCAACCAGACATCCTCACCCCGGGAAAGACCTTTCGTGGCGTTCACAGTTTCACCCAAAGTCCGGGCGTCGAAGGCAGGCAAGTACCAGCCACGAGATGTGAAAGGATAGTTCTCAAAAATCAGCAAGGGATTGTCAGTTTTCTTCGCCCAAGCTGCACGAAGTGCCTCAGGAGCGGCTTCACCTTCGCCCTTTGGTCCACCCCGATTGAACGGTCGTCGCCCCCCAACAATACACACCACAACGTTCGGTTCCAATTTCTCGATCTTGAGCGGGGGCAGCGTGTAAGCCCCATACGCGCAGTTTAGGACCTTTGCTCGTGGATGCGTTTTGGCAATTTCGCGCGCCACACGATTGACAAAGTCCCACACATAATCGCTAAGTAACCCCCGTTCGCCCCGCTCGGGCGTATCTTTGCCGCGACACTGTTCGCACTGGCAAATCGCCACATAACCGTCCGGCGGCATAATAGAAACCGTTTCAAAGTCGTACGTGTCAAGCATCGCTCGCGCCCAGCGGACTGTGTCCTGGAACAGTTCTTGATTGGAATAACAAAGCTGGCACTTGGAATCGCCCGGCCTAAAGTCACGTCTTCCTCCATATAAGGCAAACCACTCGGGATGGGCATCGAAGACGGCTTGGCGGTTGGTCATTGTGGACATGCCGTGGGCAATTTGGAGGCGTTCATCATTTCGTAGCCCAAGCCGCATTGCCCAGCGGGCTGTCTCCGCACCCACCACGCCAAAACGGAAGTTCATTTGCCGCAGCGAGAAATCAGGCCAAACCGTCTCGTTAATCCTCGGCACCTTGACCGTTTTCAACGAGGGTCGCACTTCGCCTAGCTCGCCCGGCATATACCACCTGACCCCTAGCCTCCGCAAAAGGTCACAAACGGCGTTGTAACTCCCCCGCTCATCGAGGCCCCAAACCTCGAACGCCTCATTCTTTTCCGTCACCGCCCCGTCGGGTTTGCCAATGTCTCCAGGCAATTTAAGCCGGTGCTTGTAAAGCCCAGCATTGGGCATTCCATACGGCGCGCCGACAATCTTTTCCCATTCCGCCTGTGCACGCGGAATATCACTGTTGCTGCGGGCAAAGGGCTCGGTAGGCTCAAAATCGGTATCATCGCCAATAAGGGCCAGCCAATCCGGCCCCGAGGCAATACGATAAGCACCGTAGCGCAACCCGTCTGCCGTTATGGGATTATGTTTACTCGCCCCAACGAAGACTTTGACTGCTTTGCCCGTGGGCGCGGTCACAATCGGCAACCGGGCTCCGCTGATCTTTTCGATTGTCTCGCGTAATTCGTGGGCGGCCATGCGGGCCATTCGGTCGGGCCGCTCCGCGATTATAATCTCCGCCCGCGGACGTCCGTTCTCGACCAACACCAGGTCATCACTTGCCCATAGAGACGATGGCAAAACCATCGCCAAAATCAATATCCAAGAGCCCTTCATATGTTGTCGCTCCCAATAAACATGCACTCATCGGCCAAGCCTAACGCCATGTTAGCTGGCGTCCGGGGACATTTCCACCGACCTTTTCATGTCAAAGGGGTTTTCTCCTGGCCATTACTCCCTCTTCCTGCTGGGATGCCTTCTGGAATCCCGACCCACCAAACGTTTCCTAAAATTGATGTACGCACCGCGAACGGAACACCGCGACAAATGGGCAGCTCGACTGTTCCGCTCCGAGCGCCCACTTCCAACTGACTTTGAGCGAAACCACTCTTTGCCGCAAACGCCTTTCGTCCGCCAAACTGGGTGTACACCAAGGCGATGCCCTTTTGGGAAATGACGATGGGCGATAAGATAGCCACAAGGTCGTTCCGTCGGTTCCTTTTCCGAAAGAGAGGGAAAATAGAGAAGCTACAATCGAGCGCCGTGGTACCACAGGCCTGATAGATAACATTCTCGCGTGGGGCTGCCTGCCTACGGTAACTTCGGAGAGACGATCTTGCCAGTCGTTGCACTAAAACGGAAAACATGGAAATCTTGGGTGATCTGGGGGTTATCATTCCTCTTGGTCGTCCTCGTCATTTGGGCAACTCGCAGGACATTGGCGAATGCCTTGGCCGAATTTAACCGTGTACGCCAGGAGGGGGGGAATTTGACCATTTCTCCGGGGTATGTCTCGCTCGCCGGCCTGGCGTATTTTCTCGGGTTTTTCCCGGCCGCGTGGTTTTGGTACCGCGTCCTCAACTGGCTGGGGCAAGAGGTGACATTCTTTCGGGCGCTCCGGGCCTATTGCATCGGCCAGTTGGGCAAGTATGTCCCAGGGAAGGCTTGGGTTGTGATTCTACGGACATCCTTGGTACAGGGCGAGAAAGTCCAACCCTCCATGGCTGCTGCTGGGGTTTTCCTAGAGACGCTCACGATGATGTCCGTGGGTGGAGTCCTCGCGGTCCTGTATTTGATCATCAATCTGCGTGGAAATCCCCAATTATTTTGGCTTGCCGTGGGACTGTTTGTCATTGTGACGTTACCTACCCTACCTCCTTTCTTTAGGCCCATCCTGCGTTTTATCGCCCGCAAGGGAAAACGCGAGGAGGTTGTTGTAGCCATCGAGAAGCTGGGTTTTGCCCGACTTGCCCAAGGCTGGTTAGCGATGGTGTTGCTCTGGACGGCGTACGGATTGAGTCTCAGTCTCACCCTTCAGTCACTGGGGATGAAGGGAGCGATGATGCTTTCCCTGTTGCCGAATATGGTGGCCGCCGTATCGCTGGCGACGGTGGCCGGGTTTTTGGTGCTGTTTCTTCCCGGTGGACTGGGAGCCAGAGAAGTTGTTTTGATTGCCGTGTTAGTCCCCGCCCTGGGCGACCAGGTTGTCTGTTCGTCTGGTATCTCCTCTGTTGAATTATTGGCCGTCATTGGCGCAGGATTATTAAGGGTCATTTGGTTGATTACGGAGATCGTGGTAGCCGGCGTGTTTTGGCTTACCCTTGTAATCGGGACATTTTTCCGGCTTCCGGGCGTGACAGGTCGTCTTCAAAAAGACGCCCCTTCGCCAGAACCTTGCGGTATTGAGGCACAAAAATGACGCGCGGACTATCGGTTGTTATTCCCGTGTTGAACGAGTCGCCTAGTCTTCGGCAGCTTTACGAGGAAATCAGGCAAGTTGCCGAAGCCCACCATTACGACTACGAGATTATTTTTGTTGATGACGGTTCCACAGATGACAGTTGGCAAGTCATTACCCAATTGGCTGAAAAGGATGCGCGGGTCAAGGGGCTTCGCTTTCGGAGAAACTTTGGGAAGGCGGCGGCCCTGATGGCGGGGTTCTCTCGCACAACCAAACCGTTCGCCATGACCATGGACGCCGATTTACAGGACGATCCCGCAGAAATCCCCAATTTCCTTGCCGAGATTGATAAAGGGTCTGATCTTGTCAGCGGATGGAAAAAGATACGGCATGACCCGTGGCATAAGGTCATTCCCTCTCGGATTTTTAACTGGTTGGTGGGATGGCTCACCGGTGTGCGACTCCACGATCACAATTGCGGCATGAAATGCTACCGGAAAGAGGTCCTTAACGAGATTCACATTTACGGTGAACTCCACCGCTTTATCCCCGTC
>Ga0116168_1001705_pt1 | contig 15765 bp, 16 predicted proteins | sample AD_UKC129_MetaG_FD_89795 | JGI IMG/M metagenome (GOLD analysis project Ga0116168, IMG submission 89795) | Active sludge microbial communities of municipal wastewater-treating anaerobic digesters from Canada - AD_UKC129_MetaG | ecosystem: Engineered > Bioreactor > Anaerobic > Digestate | place...
CTACCGTACTGGAATTTTAACAGATTGTTAGGAGTTACACTCTCTACTTCCACGGTAAGATTATCGTTATCAATAGTTATATTGAGTGTATTACCATACCACCCAATATACGAATTAGTAGCAGGGTCGACCTTCATTTTAATTTTATCTACCCCTGAATTCTGAAACACTCTACGCTCAACCCAACCTAAAGCCTCAGGTAAGATAATACGCCCCTTGAAATCATTACAGGAGTTGCTTATATACTGGTTCTGGGTCAAATCCAATGGTGTCTGCAATTCAGCCTTATTGAACGCATAATCCAGATAAGGATAGGCGTCGGCTTTTACGTCACCTACGAAGTTTGAAAAGCTGTTAGAAATCTGCTTCGGTATCCTTTTCATAATGACCTCAACATTTATCATGTTTTGGAAGCAGTTCCTGATTATCGAAGCGTCTATGATGAACTTCTCTGATGACGCAGGTCCTGTAAAGCAGGTCGTTAAGGTATCTATACCTAAGCCAGTATAGTCGCCTCCGCTACCGTCGTAACCTTCCCATCCGTAAACCGTCAAGCCCATAGAATCTGCACTACGTATAAGTCTTGCCTTAGTACCCGCACTAAAATTCAAGCAGGTTGTACGACTGCAATAAACATCTACACCATTGACCCCATAAAGGTCGGCAGAATAACAGTCGTTGACATCAATAACCTTAATCTGTCGCCCAGATAAAACTGACAAGTAACCCATGTGTTCAGGTATATCCACACGCTCTATCGGCTTCTTACCAAGCAACAACGGTTTAACGTCATCATATCCGTAAATGTCTAACAAGTAACCCTTAATTTCATTCTCAGAATCCTCCCTATACGCAAAAGGTTCACACTTCTGGTACATCCACTGCAAAAATACGTATGGAGATTTCACAAAAAGCCCCGACCACTCAGCTATCTGCTCTATATTCTCGACAGCCTCACATTCCTCAAATACATAGTCGGCTTTGTCAAAGAAATCATCTAACTGCTTAGGGTGTATCTTATTCTTGGTTACAGGACCGTCGTAAGTATAGCATAGTATCCCAGACGCATCAGCCATTCGGAAGTACGTTCCGGGAGCAAGAACCCTAAACATACCTGTATCCCACTCAACGGACGCCAACCCATAATAAAGCATTTGCTTATAAGTTGTCGACCCGTGTGGGCTGTTAGGGAAGTTTCCCTCACTGTCGGTTTCAACCTTGCCGAAATGAACAAGACCGAAAATGGAGAAGGCTCGGCCTTCCCCAACTTCCGGTAACTTGTACCAATCACCATATTTGCAAGTAACCTTGCCCCTATGGACACCGAAACCCCGCACAGGTAGTGTTTCTTCTGTAATGCCTTGGACGAATACTTCCTCTGGCACTTCCTTTACGGGTAACTTACGAGCGACCCCGTAGGAACTGTCGAATAAAGCCAGACGAACCTTGCCGTCCTTACGACCCATGAAAATCAGTTCTTTTGCCACGGAATCCACCCTCCTTCTTAGTTCTTGCTCATATCAATGTTACGAAGCTTCACTGATACGCCACTGTCGTGCGTATACTTCACGAACTGTGCATTAGCCCTTACAGAAGCTGACTTCCACTCGTCTCTATCGTGAGCGTGTACGGTGTTGTTTCCGTCCATAATCATAGCCACTTTGTGAAAGAACAGTCTTCTTTCAAGACGCTTACGCTGGTCTGTGAACTTCTTTATGATAGCCTCTGCCTGCTTTTTCTTTGCAGGAATAGAGCCGTCTGCAGATAAAAGGTCTTCAAGTCCTAATCCCTTAGCTCCCGCAGGAAGGTCAGCAGGTGTCATTTGAAGCACTGCAAGTGCGTCCTTAGGTACAGTAAGCTTCAAATCTGTTTCGTACTCGATTTCAATATCCTGTGTCTTAGCGATTGCCTCAGTATTTACCTCAGTCTGTCTTGCACTGTAAGGTTCATTGTAAATACCTGTTGCAACGTCTACGCCCATTGTTGTAAGCTCATTCAGTGCGTCATTGCTGAAACGGCTGTAAATATCCCAAACCTTACGTCCACCAGCACTCGCAGGATACTGAATTTCCAATCCCTCTTTATACTTCTTAGCCAAGCCTACGGCATACTTCGCTTTGGTAATAGCGTCAATCGCAGCTTTGATTTCAGCACCCGCCATTAGGTACTTCTCATACTCGTAGCCAAGCAGAGAAATGTTTGTGAGGTCTACGGATAAGAACACAGGGTCTTGGATTTTAACCAGCTTCATAGCCGTAGCGATTGCCTCAGGTGTACCTGCCATAGCTTCAACCGCAATAGTTCCAGCTATCGCCGAATAAAACTTCTGCTCGTTCTGCTTAGGAATTACGATAACTACTCTGCCAAGACGTACCTTGTCGCCTCTGAGTACATTGTTGTCGTAATGGATGTTTACGATGTTCTTCTTACGATAAATGTACGCCAGCGTAGCCCCTTCACTTGTCAGTACTGAGCCGGGTACTTTGAATTGCAATGAAGCTGAAAGCTTCTTGGAAGCTGCCTCAATGGAAGGATACGCAATTTCACACGCAGAAGCCAGCCTTGTAAAATCTGTGTTATCCTTGACGATTTTCTCACCTACTGGCTTATATTTGTCCTCAGGAAGCTTTAAGAAGACGCCGTCGCAATCCTCTACCTGCTTCGCTAAAAACGCTATGGAAGCACCTACGCTATGACGTGGGTCAACTGCGTCGTAAGGCTCAGTCTTCACTGTCTTAGGTTTCGCAGGCGTCTTCATTCCCGGCGTGATGTCGATAGCAGGAAGCTCTGAAAGCTTGCAACCTTTACCTCTCGGATAAAGCTTGCCGTTGACTTCAACAATCATAAAGTTCGTCGGCTTCATGTACTTAGCTGCGGAAATGATGGAAGAAATGTGCTTCTTCACTCTCGCACCTGTACTATCCTCTACAACAAAACCTACTACCTGTCCGCCAGATATGATACGCTCTACAAGCTTAATGCTTGGGTCTATCGGGTCACTATACCCGCCACCCACTGTTTCTCTACAAATGTCAATATTGTTCTCGGAATTCTTATAAAGACCGAATACGCCTGACTCACTAAAATACAGGTTGCCGTCCTGTGCGTTCTTTCTACACAAGCTGGCAAAGTCCTCATAAAACTCTCTGCCATTCTCCACATAAACGAACCCGACAGGTTTGTAGTCAGGACCAATTACGCATTTCGTAAACTTCATGGTTAAATCAATCCTCCTTCGATTTCTTGGTTAGTTTAGCTCTCGTCTGCGTGTATCGCTTGAAGTCCGTTTGAACTTCGTCTAATAAAACCCGCAGTGCCTTTTCACAAGGCGAACCAACACTACCTCTGATTACCCCGCAACCCATCACTCCTGAAATGACTGCCTTCGCTTCGTCGAATACTCTGCCGCTCCTGAAAGCCACAGTGGATACAACTACTCTTGAAATCTTGATTGGTCGCTTAGCACTCCACAGCAATGATTGAGCTACGCTATAAGGCAACACTACATACAGCTTGCCGGGTATCGTTTGTAGTGCCAATTCCTCATCCTTGCGTCCAAAAGCCTTAAAATACGCCTCCCTAAATAAAACCGACTGCTCCCTTAAACCTGCCAGCATGGATTCGATTATCGGAACTGCTCCCGTGAATTCCAAGCCTGCGTATCTTAAAACATTGCCCTTTTCGTCGGACGCCTCTGTTACATAGTGTAATGTGGTTTTGAATTTCTCACTCATAATCTTTGGCTCTGCCACATCATCAGAAGTTGCGAATAAAGCTTGATTTACTGGGGCTTTGCAAATCACTTTATTGCCCTTAACCTCAGCTTTTGCTATCAAGCCTCGCTTAATGCGTGACACAGTTTCCTCCTCACTCAAATCTTCCGTACACCAAACTCCGTCACTCTTAGACACAACTCTGAATACTTTACCTGTATCTGTCACACCTGTGCAAAGAATAGTCCCTGCTACCGACCCGTTATGCTCTATCGGAAAACGAGCATACGGTGGATTTAAGTCCCGCAAAGTTAAATTACGCACCATTTCTGGATGCCATTTAAGCAAAGAGGCCATACCTCTTTTTCCTTCGACGGGGTATTCTAAAATCGTGCCAGTGTCAGTAGCACAGATATATCTGACCGGTCTGTCATTTTCCATGATTACGGATACGACTGTAAAAGAATCTTTGCACATCTGCCTATCACCACCCCTTCAGATAATCGTTATACAGCCTACGCCCTTATAATATACTTCTGTCAGGCCTACGGCTTGATTACGACTACACTGGTTTATTATCGGCTCATAAAAAGAAAAATACTACTATCGTCTGTCGCCGTAGTAGTATCTTCCGTGGTTAATATTTGTAATTCGATATGAACAATTCCTCGCCATCTTGGGATGTGTCCTTGCCTGCTGAACCTGCCACATAACCCCTCGGCAATTTATACTCACTTATGTGTATCTTAGGGTCGCCTCTGTACAACGAACGCACATAGGCACTGTCGTCGTAAGACAACAAAAATTTAATGTTGTCAGGCAAATTACGCAAATACTCAGCTAATCGGTCATGCTCAAAGTCACCATTCTCATAGAGCTTCTCTGCTTGAAAAACATACGGAGGGTCAAGATACACGAAGGCTTCGTCTTCGGATAAAACCTTCTGAATTGTGTCAGAGAAATCACCACACACTACCTCAGCATTAGCTGCGTTCAACAACTTGGAAGCTCGTATGAACGGTTCTTTCTTAGCCCCAAGGTGCGTCTTAATCACCCTCTGGTATGATAACCCGCCAGCAAAGGCCACACCTGAGTAGGATATGTTGTGCATAAGTGCAAGAATTGCACCCTCAGTTAGTTCGTCCTCAACTTCACGCTTCAATAGCTCAGCGTGCAGGTTGTAGAGTTCTTCCCTCACTGCTTTGATGAATTTATAGCGGTCTGTCTTAGTTTCAGGAGCGTCTTCCTTCAATTTCCCGAACCATTCCATTTCAAGGAACGCTTCTCTGCGTGTACCCAGTCTGGAAATGACGTCATTAAACGGCTTAAAAAGCTCGTCATAGCAATTAGAAAGACCTATCGGGTCTTTTATCACGGACGACCAAAAAGCCGCCACACGTGGCGATATATCGCCAATTACGACCTTTTCTATAGCGTACTCCATATCGGATAGAAGGTTCAATGTCGTAGAGCCTCCCCCGATAAAAGGTTCGCAGTAAACCCTTATGTCCTTCGGAATACGCTCCCGAATTGTCGGATAGAAGTCAGATTTAGAGCCGGGATAAACGATTATTGGTTTCATTATTCCTCATCGTCCTCATCGGCTTCTTCTTCGTCCTCCTCATCGTCGGCGAAGCCATAGTCGTCTTCATCTTCTTCCCCGTTCTTTTCTTCAACAGGTTCGTCAAAAGGCTCTATGCCGTCAAGGTCCATATCCTCCAATTCTTCTTCGCCGCCAGCGTCTTCTTCATCAAGTGAAGCAAATTCATCCTCATTAAGGTCGTTTGGGTCAGGAATATATTCCTGTGCGTTCCCGAACATTTCGTCAAAAGACATTTTCTTTTTATCCACAATAACTGCCTCCTCTTACTTAAATTAGATTTTTGTATCAACCACGGGCGGCGTGCTGTTTATAATAGTCAACAGCGTCGTAACCCGTAATCTGCCCTACTCTTATCAGCAAAGATAAATCCTCTGCCAGTTCAAAATTCCTCGGCGTAACCCTATCCAATACCGTGTGATTGAACACCAATAGGTCTGCCTTAGATTCTACTGCCTCGTCGATAGCCAGTTTCCTAACCGTCGCAGCGTCAGTGTCCCCACCGATAAAATAATCGTACAGAAACTCAACTGCGTCCTCGAAGTTCACCTTCGTGAACTTACGGTGGAGGGTTATGATGTCGCCACCGTTGCCACAACCGAAGCAATAACACGTATTCGTATGCTCATACCACCTAAAGGACGGTGTACGCTCCTCGTGGAACGGGCAGTGACTTATGCCTTTATCCATCAAATCTGCCCAAATGTGGGATAGGCTCTCATCTACGTTGGGCATAACTTCTTTGAAGTATTCAGGAAGCGGTATTGCTCTAACTGCTGCCGTCATTTCCTTCGTAATCATCACAAAACCCCCTTAAACCGCCAAAATCGAAGCTCTTTGAGGTCTCGGCCTGCGTAACTCGCCTTGCTTGTTCAACGCAGGTAAGACAACCCCAAGTTCATCCTCCAATGTTTTCTTCCAGCCAGCAAGTGCCTTCTCAGGAATATCTGTCGCTCTAAGACTTGAAGCAACTTCCTGTCCTCCCTCAATCAGCCACTGTCCACATCTAAGTAGCAACTCGCTGTCTGATACACGCTGTTTAGCGTCGTTTAAATACATATTGTATTCGTCTAAGCCCTCAATGCCGTCGAATAAAAGGTCACTGAGCATTAACTTGATAACTGCCTCGTTACGGCACTCATCCCGTATTGCGTCGTTATCCCAAAGGTTTAGAACCCTCAGAAGAACTTCCAGTGAAGCCATACAAATGAGTTTCTTCGTCCACGACCACTTCTTGTCGATACGGGTACTTATCACTTCGCTGACATCTATCAAGCAGTTTGCTACCCGCTCGGTGATGTTGTTAAGTCGTAGAGTGTATATGTCACGCAGTCTAAGCTTGATGTACATTTCAAGCTTAGAACCGCTGTAATCAGTGAACAATAGCACCGTGTTGTCACCAGAGAAACCTACATAATCAGAGTGTTTGACTACCAACTTTCGTGCTCTCAACTTCTCCTTCGTATCCAGCCCTACACGCTTTCCAAGCATTGTTATCACAGTCTGCGTATCGGTCTGCTCAACTGGGTCTATGGTAGCAATCTTCCCTGAATTCAGTCTGTCGCCGATATACATTGAAACTTCTATATCGTAAATCTGCCTATTCTGTGCGTCACAGCTGACACGCAGATAAGCAGCATCCCTGTGTCCAAGGGCTGTCGTGCTTTCGACTTCACAGAAACGGGCTATATTCTCGACTATGCCGACAAAATTCTTTTCACCTATCCTTCCGTAAAGCACACATACTCACCAACCCTCCAATACGTTATTTGTTAATATACCGTGAAAACAGCTCTACACCCAGATTGTCTGTCCTGAGTGATACTCTTGCTGTATATGTCTATACGGCGTTCGTTGCCAATCACCGCAGCACTCTGACAGCCTAATTGCAATGCGTAATCCGCCGCCCTTGCTACATCCACACCTTTAATGTAGATAAATACAGGTTCGCCTGTCAGCAACTGCCCCAATAAAAGCCTATCCCTGCTCCTTTTCGTTTCATCGGTAATCTTTAACCGCTTACCATTTACTACTAAGAACGGCGAGGCCTCAGCTCCATATACAACACCTGCGTCAACCGCAGCCAGACCCCCATCAGGAACAAGTCTTAACACTCCATTACTGTCAAACCCTACGAAGCTTTGTTTCTCAGCTCCCGGAACTTGATACAGCTTAGAATCAGCACAATACGTAAGCCCGCCTACGGAGAAGGTTAGTACCGCCCCCTTACTGATATGGTGTGCGAACGTACCGTGCGGAGCTGCCTCAACAACTACACGGTCTTTTATAATGAACACAAATGTGTTACGACCTTCAAATAACAAGTGGGTTACGGTGTATTTGTCGTAATCGTGGAAGGCAAGGAGTTCACACTGCCTCGGCATAAACGGAGCACGTTCGTAATGCCGTATGTTTGCTGAACCATCGAATAAATCATACAAATCCATCACACCTTTATTATTTCAATCCACTCGCAGTATATTAACGGAGCAAAACAGTTACACTTATGTGGATTGTGGGGGATACCGCCATGCTCCGCACCCCACTGACGCTATTGAACCTCTCCACCTTATAGAAGGTGGAGATTCTTGAGAAGTTTGGCAGTTTACACTACCCTTATTCTCAATGGGCTGTCCAATCGCCCATTATCCCTCGCAATCTCTATTGCTTTGGGAATACCTTTGAGCAATTCATTTACGATAAAACTACTCTTTGAGGAGTATATTATCGCCAGATTTCACAACAACGTCGGTTAAGTTAAAACCAAGCTGTTGATATATAAATTCGCCTGAATTTACGTCTACCTTGAACTTATCGCCAATCAACTGACCTGAGCCAGCTGTCACTTCAACTTCTGTATTTATCTTCAATTCACTGCCGTTAAACACGCATAGGTAGCTGTAATCGGCGTCGTGGAGTACCCACATTATCAAGCCCTGTGCCGCTGCAAAGTTCTTGGATACCGTCAAGCCCTGCCAAGAATAGTCATCAGGGAACGCTGAAGCAATCAGGAAGGAGTTAAGCTCCTTTGTTTCCAAGTCAATAGCTCCCATATACCAAGCTACCGACGAAATATTACCCATAGTTAATCCAAACTTGCCCAGCTCATTAAAATCTTCCATATTGGCCTTAATCAAGAACTTGCCTTTCTCAGGTTCAGACGCCTTAAATAACGTCTTGACCTTTACGATACCGTTGATAATACACGCTTCTGGTGCAAGTACATACTTGCCCGCACTGTCTTCGTCCAGTGCGATTTCCAGCGTCATTATGTCGTCATCGCCATACAAACGCACAGTAGCTGTAAAATCCTCGGTTATTATTTTACTTGCCATCCAGTCGCCTTCGTTCTCCTCGATTTTCTCAACTTTCTTCAAGTAAGTGAACGGGTTCTGAGAACTATAAGCTTCGGCAAGCTTATTTAATTTCCAAGTTTCTACCTCAATCCGATAGTCCGATGTTATTCTTACACCGTCCTCGGAATACACTGGTTTATCTGAGTTACCTCTAACGATTTCTTCGTACAACGCCTGCTTTTCTTCATCCGTAAGCGGTTTTCTCTCAGCACCCCCAAGTTTAGGCGAAGAACACCCCGATAAAACCATCGTCAGGAGAAGTATTAAAGCTATGATACTGTTAATTCTTCGCATAAACTTACCACCACCTTCTTTGGTCGTACTGGGCGTCAGGTTTCGGCCATGCGTCTCTGACTTCAAGTGCCGCCGCCCTAAACGCAGCCAAATCGCCTGCACGTATGCTGGCTAAAAACTTCTGATAGCCACTATTCTCTCGCTGACAGTAGTCTCTGCCCAGAGGACAATTAAAGCACCTCTGAGCAGAACTACCTGCTACTTCACAAGCGTATGAACCATAAGCCGCTCCCCACTTATTATCCCATTCAGGCCACGCCATTTTGATGGCGTAATCTGGGGAGTACCCCGGACTTGCGTCTACTATCCTGATTATTTCTCTCTCAGTAAGTCCTGCTATCCAGTCCCACAGCATACGATGTCGCTGATAAAACCACGGAATGGTTGTAGCGTCAATTCTGTTGGGTACTTGGCTCATAGTTCCACCCTCCACTCCGCTACAGTTACATCAGCATACTGGCAACCGTTGCTCCTAAGACTAAGGACAGAACAATAGAGAGTACCATGATTATCAAGCCAACTACCAAAGACGCTCTTACGTAATTGGTAATGGTAGCAGGATATTTCTTCGGATTACCAACAGCACACGTGATTAGCACCACCAAGCCGTAAATCGGAATTAACATCTTAAGCAAGAACACTAAGCACTGCTTGAAACTCCACTGAGTATCTGCTACGCCACTCTGTGCATTTACAGTGTCAGCAAAGCGTGCAGCCTCAGGTGACATTCCTCCCTGTATTCCCTTCTTAGGTTTAGCGTCGTAGCTTGGAGGGTTAGGGAACGCACCGCCTCCAAATCCTGAGCTTTCTACGTGTGGCGGTCCTCCAAAACCACCATCGGCTTTTGTTTCGCCAAATCCCGCAGGTTGTGTCGCTGGTTGACCGAAGCCTGTAGCTTGTGCAGGCTGACCGAACCCAGTAGATTGTGCAGGTTGAGCAGGTTGCCCAAAACCGCCTCCCTGTGCAGGTTGACTGCCGAAACCTCCCTGTGCAGGTTGACTACCGAAACCTCCCTGTGCAGGTTGACTACCGAAACCTCCCTGAGCTGGTTGACTTCCAAAACCTGCAGGCGACGCTGGTTGACCGAATCCCGCAGGTTGCCCAAATCCAGAGGGTTGAGCTACGGGTCCAAAGCCTGACTGTTGGGTCGAGCCTCCTCCAAAACCAGTTTGAGGTACTGCACCTCCTCCTCCAAAACCTGACTGCGGAGCTTGCATAGGATTACCGCAAACATCACAAGTTGTAAGTGCGGCGCTTACATTTGCTCCGCAAGTCGGACATTTCTTAGTCATCTTCCAAATCCTCCTTTTCTTATTTTAGGACTTGCTTGACTTTAATTAACTGCTGGTTAGATGAACCCGCAAATAAAGGTGCACCCTCCCGCTTAGTCATATCAAAGCGTCCTGTTACGACTGTATCACAATACGTCAAAATTTCCTTAAAGATGTCTTCGGATAAAAGGTCTTCCAGTTCATAACCTGTGTAAATCCATATATCCTCAACACCGAGTTTTTTGAATTCTTTCAAAAGGCACAAGAGTGCGTAGGGTTGCCCGAAAGGTTCTCCCCCGCTGATGGTTATTCTTTTTGCCACAGAGTTCGCCTTAAAATGCTCTATAATAACCTCAATCGGTACGTCTTCGGCGTTTTCACTATTCCACGGATGGGTTGCTGGGTTATGACACCCAGCACACCCGTGGAAACAGCCCTGTAAGAACAATACATATCGAATTCCGGGTCCATCAACAGAACTGTCAGGTACGCACCCCGCCATCCTAATAAAACTGGGGTCTGTACTGAAAATTTTCTTCATGGCTACACCACTTTAGCCTGAGGCTGTTTGCTTACAGGCGTAACGTGTTTAACCCTCTCACGAACCTCTGCCTGCTTCGCATTGTTCATAAACTTGACATCACCTGTCAAATACCCCGTAACTCTACGGATACGATGAAATCCTACACCTTTACCTACTGTTTGCATAACGACTGAACCACCTTTCATTATTTGTTATTTACATTGAGTAACCCTGCTAAGGGGTACTTCCTCAAATTCCATACGCCCACACCTTGGGCAAGGTCCATCGCCAATATATCCTGTGTATCCACATACAGGGTCATGGTCGATAGCATGGCTTACGGCAAAGTAACCGCAGCCTTTGTTGTACATGAGCATTACCAAGTCCTCAACTGCGTCCAAGTTGTCGATTGCTGCACCGTCCAGCTCTAAATAGCTGATATGTCCTGCGTTTGTTAATGCGTGATATGGTGCTTCAATTTCAACTTTATGCCTTGCGTTGGTCTTATACCACACTGGCACATGGAATGAGTTGGTGTAATACTCACGGTCGGTAACCCCCGGAATTACGCCAAATTCCTTGCGGTCAAGCTGTAAGAACCTTCCGCAAGCACTTTCCGCAGGAGTTGCCAATAAAGTCACATTGAGTGATAACTCCTTGGTCTTGTCATCACAGAACTTACGCATATATCTGATGATTTCAAGTCCAAGTTCCTGAGCTTCGTCGCTTTCTCCATGATGGTGTCCTGTAAGAGCTACCAGTGTTTCTGCCAATCCCGCAAAGCCGATAGAAAGTGTACCGTGCTTCAACGCTGGCATTACACTATCGTCGTAAGCAAGCCCCTCAGAGCCTCTCCAAATATGCTGACCCATAAGGAACGGCATATTGGCTACCCTACGACGTGCCACAATTTCAAGTCTGGAAAGCAACTGTTCAAGTACAAGCTCCAACATCTGGTCAAGTTTCTGATAAAACTCATCAAGGTTCTTAGTAGTAAGTGCGATACGAGGTAAGTTGATTGTAGTAAAACTCAAATTACCCCTACGTGTTACCTCGTCAGGACCGTTAATATCAGTCATAACTCTGGTACGGCAACCCATATACGCTGCCTCTGTCGCAACATTACCTGCTCTGTATACCGCCAGATTGAACGGAGCGTCCAAATTAGAAAAGTTCGGATACATCCTCTTAGCTGTCGTGCGTATCGACTTCTTAAACAAGTCGTAGTTCGGGTCTTCTGGGTCTACGTTAATTCCCTTTTTCATTTTGAAAATACTAATCGGGAATATCGGTGTTTCCCCTTTACCTAAACCAGCGTCGACTGCTTCAAGGAACATGAATGAAACAAGTCGGCCTTCCCAAGATGTCGCCGTACCGAAGTTGATAGATGAAAATGGTATCTGTGCTCCCGCACGTGCATGGAGGGAGTTCAGGTTATGTACCAAACTCTCCATAGCCTGCTGAGTTCTTCTCTCAGTACGTCTAACCGCTGAATCCCAAATAGTATCGAAGTTATCAACACACTCAGGTGCGTATCTTTCAACTATCATCTTGGCGTAAGCTCTACCGTTATCGGTCTTTAAGAACCTATTTGCCTGAATATACTCAAATAAAGTCTTTCTGATTTCCTTAGCCATTTGAGTAGCTTCTTCGGAGGTTATATGCCCTTTCAGCTCATAACTCAATCTGCAAAGCTCTGCAATTTCAGTAGCCAGCGTCTTAGCAACACCCTTCTCTAAATAGTGGTCGAGTGCTGGAATAGACTGACCTCCGTGTTGCTCGTTCTGGTTCGACTGTATCACTATACAAGTCAAAGCTGAGTAGGACTCAATACTGGTAGGTGTACGGATAAATCCGTGACCTGTGTCGAAACCTTCCTCAAACAGCTTCTCTAAATCAATCTGCGTACAAGTAGTTGTAAGCGAATAAAAGTCCAAATCATGGATGTGTATACTGCCTTCCCTGTGAGCTTCGGAAATATGCTCCGGGATAAGGTTATTCAGTGCGAACGCTTTGGACGCCGTAGCTCCATATTGAAGCATAGTACCCATCGCTGTCTCGCCGTTTACGTTTGCGTTCTCACGTTTAGCGTTAGAGTTTGCGCTGTTGAGTACTGTAAGCTCTGATACTGCCTTCATCAAAGCCCCTGCGTTCTCAATAGCTCTCGCCCTGCTCGTAGCACGCATTACGTATTCCCTCAGAATAGATGTCTGTCCAGCGTCTACTAAGGCGTTGTGGACGATTTCTGAAAGCTCCGCAGTAGTGATTATTTCGTCACGCTCTGCCAATGCAGTTTCAATCAGCTCCACAACAAAATCTATGGTATCGTACAGTTCGTCGCCCAAAGTCTGTCTAACATAAGCTCCACGGATAAAATCTGGAAGCTCGTCAGTCTGAGCAACCCCCAGTACGGATAAAATGTTCTCTCTCGCACTGTCGCCTCTAAACTCCTCGCTCACCGTAGCCAGTGCCGCTGCGGTCAAGGATAGACGAAGTTTCTCTCTGTCGTAGGCCTCGACACGCCCATCCCTTTTACGTAACAACATTTCACTTTCAACCATAACGACAATTTCCCCTTTACCTTAAAGTGCTACATAACACCATTCTCCTTCAAGATTTCTACTACGAGAGTAGATGGTTTCTTAACAGACTTGCTGTAGCCAATCAATGCCTGTAATGTTTCCTGCTTCTTACCAAGTTCACACATAAGCTCAAAGATAGAACGAATCATAGAACGATGAGGCAAAAATGTAGTAGTTTCACCACGAGACCACTTGTCCGCTACCCAAAGGTTCGCACGCATAGTGCTGAATGGCACATCAAGAGACTCTGCAAGCTTCCTCGCAGCCGCAGATACATTAACCCCGTCCGCTACGACCTCACGAACGCTGGCTAAAATAAGGTCACGCCAAGTTTCTTGGAATTCCTTTTTAGGTGGCTTACGGCGCACAACTGCACCAAGCTCAATACGCCAGTCAATACTGCCGTAACCGTCAGCATCTTTGGTTAGACGCTCTGTAAGCTTGAAATACACACCAGTCTTCTTGGACGCACGCTCGATTATACGGGTAATAAATCCGCTGCCGTCTTCCTCGTAAGTAGCAAGACGCTCACCGCCGAATTCCTCCCAAGCGTACTTGGTTTCTGTCTTATTAAGCCTGTTCACTCCCTCGAAGAATCTGACATTCTTAGGGATTGTACCTGCCTTAGGTTCATCCTTGCCATTATCTTCTTCCTCGATGTCTTCTGCCTGCAATGACGGGAATCCTGAACTTGCAAACCCACCTATCGCAGGAAAACCCGTTGCGGGTGCTGGAAATCCTTTGGACGCAGGTGCAGGAAAGCCCTGTACTGAAGGAAATCCCATTGTCTTTTTGTCCAGATTTTCTACCATATTAAAACGCCTCCAATTCTTAAAAGTTTTACATAGTGGATTGTATTTGTATAGAACTAAATGTCTACAGGCACATTAGTTAATTTGTTTGACTTTGCCATCGACAACTGAACTGATAAAACTGTCTATTTCCTCATGGGAAAAGCTGTCTGATGTTGTCGCAACATATCGAAGCACACTGTTGTTTTCATCTTCAAGCTCCACCTCAAAGTAGAAGCCGACAATCTTACCAGTTCTGTCCGTATACGCCGTAGCGTAGGTTAATTTCTGTTCATAACTATAACTCAAACTGGCCTGTAAAACCGAAACAGGTGCTGTTAAACTCATGTGCATAAAAATTGACTTTTCGCCTGTGGCGTCGTCATATTGACCTAAAACAAACTTATCCTCATCGGTATTCCCAATAAGATGTAAAGCCACCAACTCATAATCGCCTACGCACAGAGGAATGTTCCACGGATACCCGTATTCTTCAAGCACAGAAGCTATGTTACGGAGCGATTTCGCCCTCTGTGCTCCCTGTGTAAGCAAGGTATCCACAACTTCCTCAGGGTAACCCTGCTCAATAAGTGCCTGACGTACCTCCTCATTCTGCTTTTCCACAGTTGCTGACGGCAACGTAACCTCAGGATAAAGCTCCTCTATCGGCTTCTCTTTACAGCCCGTAAGTAGCATTGAAAACAACACGAGTACCGATAAAACCTGAACTATTCGCCTGCTCATTGAGAAACCTCCTGCTTCTCAAATCCCGCAATGATATAGCCGTCACTGCCTCTTTCAAGCTGTACGATAATCATGTAATCCACAGAAGCTAAGCTGTCATTGTTCAACACATAAGCGTCGTAATACAGATACTCCGCACCTTCACTGTTGAACTCAGGTCCGCTGTAACCACGGTATACCACGGATGTAGTGCAGTTTTGAGGTGGTTTATAGTTCGCAGGGAACATCTGACCCAGTGCATTAGGTCTGATACGAAGCAACCATTCATTATAAGTGGCTGCGTAAGTGTTGGAATCCCCGACAAGAATAACTTCCAATACCTTTGAAATGTCACTGATACAAAGCTTCCTTGCAGTATCCCAGTCGTATGTGCCTGCCTTAATAGCCTCCGGCGGCGTCGGCTCCTTATCTGAACAGCCTGTCAAAGCCAAAGAAGCTACTACGAATAAAACCAGCAGAACTGCTAAACCTTTATGTCGCATAATCCAACCCTCCTTATTTGTGAATAAGCTTAAAGTCTCGAACTCCCGCCAAGAACTTGCTCAAATCATCCGAAAAATCACCAGTCGGTTCAATATACTTGAACGAAATGGTTATCTTATGTCGCTGGGTCACCTTGTCACTGGACTTAGTAACGTAAGTGACTGTATAAATCCCTGTATCGTAGAACTTATAACTCTCTATATCCATAACAAAGTTAGGTGATGTGCTGACATCATCGGCCGTAACACCTACTTCGTTCGCAGGAATTTCGTAGGTTTCCCCTAATACATTAAAGGTCAAACCTCCACTGCTTGGTCCACAATCCTTGGATTCCACTGTCAGCGTAGTCTTTTGACCTTGTATAAAGCTCAGACGCTTATCAAGTACTCCTGCCTGCTGAGCCTGATA